>ERZ773130.1151-NODE-1151-length-26523-cov-45.768324_pt1 | contig 26523 bp, 24 predicted proteins | sample MGYA00511919_ERZ773130 | MGnify/ENA primary metagenome ERZ773130 (study PRJEB29015, sample SAMEA2737851) | human gut metagenome | biome: human gut; feature: human-associated habitat; material: faeces | place: China | collected 2012 ...
GTGCTTGTTCCTGATAGTGGGGAAGCGTTGGAGATGAGTATTATACAATAATATGTTGGCCAATAAAATGACACTGTCCAAAATTTTGTGTAAATGGAAACAGGATTCAGCTGTAAGTTTGTTCTTATATCTGGATTCTGTTTTCAAACATAAGCATAAATTGATTCATAATCAAGCCCCAGTTATGAATCGGCTGTGTCCATTTCTTCTCAATCTCCATAAGTGAAAGATAAACGGTCTTTTTGACTGCATCATCCGAAGGGAATGAAAGCTTTGATTTCGTGTACTTTCTGATTTTTCCGTTCAGGTTTTCAATGAGATTTGTAGTATAGATTATTTTCCTGATTTCCAGCGGGAACTGGAAGAAAACAGTCAGGTCATCCCAGTTGTTTCTCCATGAAAGTATGGCATATGGATACTTTCCTCCCCATTTCTTTTCCAGATTGTCAAGTTCCGTGGCCGCAACCTCTTTATTGGGTGCATTATAGATATTCTTCATATCCGCCGTAAACTCTTTCTTGTCCTTATAAACGACATATTTACAGGAGTTTCTGATCTGATGTACCACACAGATTTGAGTGGATGACTGAGGGAATATACTGCGGATAGTATCCGTAAATCCATTCAGATTGTCGGTACAGGTAATCAGTATATCCTGCACTCCACGGGCTTTTAAGTCGGTCAGGACGCCCATCCAGAAAGAAGAGCTTTCCGATTTGCCGACCCACATGCCAAGAACTTCCTTCAGGCCGTTCTGTTTTATATCTACTTGACTAGCATTTCTATCTCCCAACGTTTGCGGTAGATTTCTATAATTTCTTTTGGATCAGATTCTATATCGTTTGTAAGCAATGTTTTTAGTATCAACATAGGTAATGATACGGGCATAATGAGTCAGAATTGTACCATCCTTCAGCGTTTTAGAGAATGTTACATTTTGTATATGTACCTCTATAAGACCTTCGTAAGTCTGGTGCATACAGTCTTCTATAATGTTGTATTTCAAGTCCTTCTTCATTTTTGTCACATACATAACCTCTCTTTGTGTGAGTGTTTCTAGTTTCTCATAATCAATGTATGCACTGTCCATGGCAATTATGTCACCTTTGTTCAGTACTGAGGTCTTAACATGAGAGAATCGTTGGTTGCTGCCGAAGTGAACTTTATGTCTGAAGGGATCCCTTTGTTAACGTGTATGACAGTGTGTACCTTTATACCTCCTTTCTTCTTGCCAGTCTTGGGATGACGTCCCACACCCTTGAACAGGAGATTGGAGAACAGAGTGATAGTGGTGGAATCAATAATCTGAAGACATTTCATTCAGGCTGTATCTTTGTTTTTGCGGCTGTCCGCTAAAATGTGTACTTTAACCCATGATTAGATTTTATTGTTTGACGACTGAAATCTAACGAAAATGGGCTGACCTCACCAATGAAGTCAGCCCTAATTTTATAGATTTGCAAAATTTTTATCGGACAGTAATAATTTTTTTGTAAGCATTCGGTAAACCACGTTGCAAATTTGTGAATCGGTACTATTCGTAGGCGAATTTCATTTAGCTCACCGCAAATGCGTATGGCACTACCGGCAGGTGTACGTATTTCTATCTCTTTTAATCCGCTTGGTGTGGTGGGTGTACTTTTCTGTTTCCGTCCGGTTGTACCGGCAAATGAAGGAATCGGAACAAAAGATCCGCTGTGCGGAAGCTCGATAAACTCACCTTGAGTCGTTTTACCAGATGATTGTTCGGCGGCATAACGGGATTTGCTGTCATAAAACCGCCATACAGGGATATTGAGTTCCTCTAATCTTGACTTATAAGTCACTTTGTGCTCTTTGCTGTAGTTCATTATCTCTACCACTTCTTCTCGTGTCATCATAACTTGGATTTTTGGACGTAAAGTTAATGATGGAAGTTGGAGACGAAAATACGTGGCTTACCGAATGCTTACATTTTTTGAGTTCTTTCTTATTCTGTAGGATTAAACAGCAGGCAAGCTATTCCCATTGATTTTCCTATAAAGGTCAAGGGCATATACATCGGTCATTCCAGAAATGTAATCAAGTACTGCCTGGATTTTTCCATATAATGTAGGAGCATGTACTTCATATTGCTTGGATACACGGTTGATGAGTAGCTTCGAATAGGCCTTGTCTGGATAGCGTACTGCTTCTATCATCAAGTCTATCAGGGTTGTGATAACCTGATAACCTGCCAGCTCAATGTCCAGTACATCTTTTGAGCAATAGATTTTGGCAAAAGCTGTTTTTGAACAATTCTCGTATGCTTGTCTTATGGGTTTGTCCATATGCTTGATGAGGGGTCCCTCGAATGTACCATTCAGTATATCTTCTTCATTGTCTACAAAGACCTGTGTGCATGCCTTTATCAGTACTCCGATGGCAGATGTACGCAAGTAGGCTATTTGTTCGTTTGTGTCGGCTACCAGCTTGCATATCTCATTGATTCGTTTCAATCTGGATTCGGTGAAGAACTGTAGGTATAGTTCTTTGGTTTCCTGAGTAGTCAGAATCTTTAGCTTATGCGCATCTTCAATATCCATCATCTGATAGCAAATATCGTCTGCTGCTTCTACCAGATAAACAAGCGGATGGCGTGCATAGCGTATGGGCTCACCATCTTTACTTAATTTGATGATACCTAACTCTTCGGCAATGCGCTTGTAGTCTTCTTCTTCGCTCAGGAAGAAGCCAAATTTTTGCTTTCTGCCGGCAAGTCGTGATGAAAACGGATATTTTACAATAGAGGCAAGAGTAGAATATGTCATGACAAAACCTCCCGGACGCCTTCCTTCGAATTGATGAGTTAGCAGACGGAATGCATTTGCATTACCTTCGAAATGGGTGAGATCCTCCCACTCAGCTTCCGAAAGCAGGGGTTTGAGTGCAAGCCCTTTTCCTTCCGAAAAATATGTGCCGATAGCTTTTTCACCCGAATGACCGAAAGGTGGGTTTCCTAAATCGTGTGCAAGGCAGGCTGCCGAAACGATTGCTCCTATTTCTGATAAGTGAGAATCGGATAATTCCGGATGCTTTTGTAATAGGCTGGCTGCTATATCGTTTCCAAGCGATCTCCCTACACAAGAAACCTCTAGGCTGTGTGTCAGACGATTGTGCACAAAGATACTCCCTGGAAGGGGAAATACCTGAGTCTTGTTTTGCAGTCGTCGGAAAGGAGCAGAGAAGATAAGGCGATCGTAATCTCGCTGAAATTCGGTTCTATCTTCTTTTCTTATTTCGTGCAGTGCCTCCAGTCCAAAGCGTTTGTTTGATATGAGTTGTTTCCAGTTCATAACCGATTGTGATAGTTTTTGCAAACTTAAAGAAAAAATAAATACAAACAGATGCGTAAGTTTTTTTTGTTTTTAGCTTTGAAATAGTTTTGTGTAAATCTCTTGTTTTTTTACAGGTTTTATAGTTATTTGTTTCCTGCTATTCTGAAATATAATAAAAAATGATAAACATAAACTGTAAGTCCTCTGAAATGTTTAACTTCGCAAAATTATTAAATGATAAAACAATGAAAGTACAGATTATAAATAAATCAAAGCATTCGTTACCTCAGTATGCAACAAGTAGTTCGGCCGGAATGGATTTGCGTGCCAATTTGGATAATCCTATTGTATTGAAACCTTTGCAACGTTGTCTTGTCCCTACTGGACTGTATATCGCTCTTCCTGAAGGTTTTGAAGCACAAATACGTCCGAGGAGCGGACTTGCCTTGAAAAAAGGTATTACTTTACTGAATACTCCAGGTACGATTGATGCTGATTATCGTGGAGAAATAGGTGTAATCGTGATCAATCTTTCTGCTGAAGACTTTATAATAGAAGACGGGGAGCGCATTGCACAGATGGTAATTGCCCGCTATGAACAGGCTGAATGGCAGGAAGTGGAAGTGCTGGAAGATACAGAACGTGGCGCTGGAGGATTTGGGCATACAGGAGTCAAATAGAATGATGTGCGATTCCTTTATTTTTAATAGTCATTGATATGCGAAAAATTATATATATCATATCACTCTGGATGGCGGTAGGATTAGCCGCTTGTGGTACTTCGGGCAAGCAGGCAAAAACAAAAAGCCAGCAGGCCGAATTTGTAAAAGATCCGCTTACTCCTGAACAGCGCAGAAAATTTGATTATTATTTTCTGGAAGCTGTACGCATGAAGCAAAAAGGAGAATACGATGCGGCTTATGAACTTTATCAGCACTGCCTTGATATTTATCCGACTTCGGGGGCTGCTCTGTATGAAATAGCCCAATTTTATATGTATTTGGGGCAAGAAGAAAAAGGTGAACAGGCTTTGAAGCAGGCTGTCAGTTCGGATGAGTCCAATTTTTGGTATAAGCAGACGCTAGCTTCTTATTACGAACGGAAGCGTAACGTACCTAGAGCGATAACAGTTTATGAAAATATGGCAGACCAGTTCCCTTCTCGCCTGGAACCGCTGATGTCTTTGATTGACTTGTATAATCAGACTAAAAGCTATCAGCAGGTCATTAACACACTGAATCGTTTGGAGGAACTGGATGGAAAGTCGGAGCAAATCAGTATGGAAAAATTCCGTATGTATCTGCTGTTGGGTGATCAGGAAAAAGCATTTACGGAAATAGAAAGCTTGTCGAAAGAATATCCTTATGATATGCGCTATCAGACTATTTTGGGGGATGTGTATTTGAATAATGACAAGCCTCAGGAAGCTTTGGGTATTTATCAACGTATATTGAAAGAAGAACCAGGTTATGCTCCTGCTTTGGTATCGATGGCTTCTTATTATCAGAAGACCGGACAGGATAGTTTGTATCGGATGCAGCTTGATACAATTCTGTTGAATGATAATGTGCTGTCGGATACTAAAATGGAAATTATGCGTCAGCTGATTCTTCAGTCGGAACAAGGAACGAAGGACAGTACGCAGATTGTTTCTTTGTTTCAGAATATACTGAAGCGGCCGCAGCAAAATGCCGATCTGGCAATGTTGTGTGCACAGTATTTGCTGACAAAAAAGATGGAGAAAGAGGCCGTTCCGGTATTGCATCAAATATTAAAACTTGATCCGGAAAATAAACCTGCACGTCTTCAGTTGCTGAGTTATGCTATACGTGATAATAATCTGGATGAAGTGATACAGATAGCAAAGCCTGCATTGGAGTATAATCCGGAGTCGCTTGAGTTCTATTATTATTTGGGTATCGCCCATCATCAGAAAGGAGAGGATGATGAGGCTCTGGATGTCTTTACACGAGGGGTGAAACAGATAAACGAAAAGAGCGATAAAGGTATTGCGTCCGACTTCTACGCCATATTGGGTGATTTGTATCATTCCAAGGAAATGCATGCGGAAGCTTATGCAGCCTATGATTCTTCTTTGGTGTACAATCCGGATAATATTGCGACACTGAACAATTATGCTTATTTCCTTTCTGTTGAACGTAAGAATTTGGATAAAGCAGAAGAAATGAGTTATCGCACGGTAAAGGCTGAACCGAATAATGAAACTTATCTTGATACTTATGCGTGGATTCTGTTCGAAAAAGGAAGATATACCGAAGCGCGTATTTATATTGAACAAGCTTTACGTAATAAAGGAGATAAAAGCCGCACGATAGTAGAGCATGCCGGTGATATTTATTATATGTCGGGAGAGAAAGGCAAAGCGTTGGAGTATTGGAAAAAAGCAGACGCAATGAATGAAACTCCTGAAGATGGGTCTACTCCTCCAACGGAAAAGGAAAAGAAACGTTTGAAGCAAAAAATAGCTCAAAAGAAATATATTGCAGAATGATAAAATTGGTTGTAAGATATTTATATGTACTGGTTGCCCTTATGCTGGTAGCTTCGTGTTCGTCTACCCGAAAGCTGGAAAAGACTCCCATGATTGGAGGATTGACCGGTGAGGCATATATGGAAAAAGTGATCGAACTTTCGCCTTCGTGGAAGACTGTTAGTGGAAAGGTTGCACTGACTTTGAATATGGAGGGGCAGAAAGATGCAAAGGTAAGTGCTACGCTTCGTCTGAAACGCGGAGAGTCTATACAATTGCTTGTTGCTCCGTTATTGGGTATTGAAGTTGCACGCCTGGAAATTACTCCTGGTGGATTGCTGGCTGTCGACCGGTTGAATAAACGGTATGTTAACGTTTCGTTCGAAGAACTTAGTCGTCTGGCGAATACGGACTTGAGTTTTAATATTTTGCAATCGCTGTTCTTGAATGAGTTATTTTTACCGGGAAAAGTGCAGCTGGATGTATCTGATGCGAAATCTTTCCGTATTTCGTTGGAAAATGGCTATGCCCTGCTGGAAGCGAAACCTTCCAAAGGACTGTCTTATCGTTTCCGTACTTCTGCCGATCGCGGATTACTGGAGGAGAGTCGCATAGGAGTGTCGAATACGCCTTATGCATTGAATTGGAAATATGATGATTTTACAACGTTAGACAATCGTTTGTTTCCTAGTCATATGTTGCTTGCTGTAGAAGGAACAGGAAAAACTCTTTCACTTGATATGAAATTTTCACGCTTGTCGGTCGGTGGAGACTGGGAAGGAAAGACTGAACTTTCATCCCGTTATCAACAAATTGAATTGCAGGAACTGCTAAAGACCTTGTTTAAGCAATGAAACGATTACTTGTGTTGTTGATGGTCTGCCTGCTCTGTGTACAAGGATTTACACAAAGCACGCGCAAAATCCGAGAATTGGAAAAACAGCATGCGGAGTTGCAGAAACAGATTTCTGCATCGGAAACCCTATTGCAGTCGACTAAGAAGGATGTAAAAAGTCAGTTGGATAATTTAGCTTTATTGTCGGGGCAGATTAATGAACGCAAGAAATATATTGAAACAATCGAGCAGGATGTAAAGATTATACAGACAGAAGTCAGCCGTTTACAGGTGGAACTGAAAGCTTTGCAGCGAGAGCTGGCTGATAAGAAGAAAAAGTACGAACAGTCGGTGAAGTATATGTATCAGAATAAGTCGATACAAGAGAAGCTGATGTTTATTTTTTCTGCTGATAATTTAAGCCAGATGTACCGTCGGTTGAGGTATGTTCGTGAATATGCTGATTATCAGCGTTTGCAAGGACTGCAAGTGGAAAGGAAGCAGAAACAGGTTTCAGAAAAACAACAAACGCTGTTGGCTAGCAGAAAGGCGAAGGAAGAGATGCTGAAACAGGGAGAAGCTGAAAGATTGAAGCTGGAAGAACAGGAAAAGGAACGTAAAACGTTGCTTACTTCTCTGCAAAAGAAACAGCGGAGCATTCAGTCTGAAATTTCGAAGAAGCGTCGTTCTGCAGATCGGTTGAATGCACAGATTGATCGCCTAATTGAAATAGAAATAGAAAACGCGCGTAAAAGAGCTGAAGAAGAAGCACGACGTAAGGCTGAGAAGAAAGCTGGAACGGTCAAGGAAAAGGCGGTGGCTACCGGAGAAAGTAAAGAAGGTGCTAAGTCTAAAACTACTCCGTCGAAAATGGGAGAGTATAAAGTGGATTCAGAAGATCGTCGCTTGTCGGGTGTCTTTACGCAAAATAAAGGTCGGCTTCCGATTCCTATTACCGGACCTTATGTGATAGTAGGGCATTTTGGACAGTATCAGGTCAAAGGCCTGCGAAACGTACGTCTGGACAATAAAGGTATTGATATAAAAGGCAAAGATGGCGCACAGGCTCGTGCTATATTCGATGGAGAAGTTTCGGCTGTATTTCAATATAACGGATTGTCGAATGTACTCGTCCGTCATGGTAGCTATATCTCAGTATATTGTAACTTGTCGTCGGTACTGGTGAAAAAAGGCAGTGTATTGAAGGCACGCGATATTATTGGTCAGGTAAATACCGATAAAGACGGCAATACGGTTCTTCATTTCCAGCTTCGCAAAGAAACTGAAAAATTGAATCCGGAACTTTGGTTACATCATTGATGTGTTGCCAATCGGAAATTTATAAAAGTCTATTTGGATGTTGCCCTGCGTGGCTTAGGTAGTTTCTTTTGTAAAGGGAGATTAGCTCTCGGACTAATGAAGATATATCATGACAGTTAAAGCATGTGGTATTGCTTGAACGAATAAAAACAAAAATTCTGGTGATTGTTCAAAATGAATGATCACCAGAATTTGTTTTGTTCAGGATTGTATTCAAATCCTACAGCTTTTAGCTTGTTTACGATTTCTTCTTTGCTGACCTGCATGTCTTGGCAAAGCGCATCCAGAGAAGGATAGAAATCCCGAAGTTTCATGTTGATGAAGCTAAATAGCATCATCGGGTCTTTAGGTAATTCCATAATGTTTGTTGTTTATTTTATTTGCGGGTGCAAAATTACATGATTTTGCCTTTCATTGTTCCGATAATTAGCAAGATATAACATACTTCGGTTACTTTTGTGTGGATGCAGACTCTTAAAACGGAAATAATTGTAAAATAAATACTAAAGTTTTCAATGTTACTCCCTTCAACTCGGGAAAAAACATTACCTTTGCACTCTCAATAATGATCATTATATAGACTCAAAAAGTATTTGTGAAACATGATGGAGCTTGATTTACTCACAGCTATATCACCTATTGACGGTCGATACAGAAGCAAAGCCGGTGCTTTGGCTGCTTATTTTTCAGAGTTTGCACTGATAAAATATCGTGTGCAGGTTGAAATCGAATATTTTATAACTTTGTGTGAATTGCCGTTGCCGCAGCTGAAAAGTTTCGATTCAGCACGTTTCGAATCATTGCGTGATATTTATCGTAACTTCTCAGAAGCAGACGCTCAGCGCATTAAAGAGATTGAAAGTGTTACAAACCATGATGTAAAGGCTGTTGAGTATTTCATCAAGGAACAGTTTGATAAATTGGGAGGTCTGGAATCTTATAAGGAATTTATTCACTTCGGTCTGACTTCTCAGGATATTAATAATACTTCTGTGCCTTTGTCTATCAAAGATGCATTGAATGATGTTTATTATCCGCAGATTCAGAAGCTGATTGATCAGCTGACAGCGTATGCGGAAGAATGGAAAGATATTCCGATGTTGGCTAAAACACACGGCCAACCGGCATCTCCAACTCGTCTGGGTAAAGAAATTATGGTATTTGCTTACCGTTTGAACCGTCAGTTGGCTGTTCTGAAAGCATGTCCTATTACTGCTAAGTTTGGTGGTGCAACTGGTAATTATAATGCTCATCATGTAGCATATCCGGAGTTTGACTGGAAAGCGTTCGGAAATAAGTTCGTTGCAGAAAAGCTCGGTCTGGAGCGTGAAGAATATACTACTCAGATTTCTAATTACGATAATCTTGGTGCCATATTTGATGCTATGAAACGTATCAATACGATTATGATTGATATGAATCGTGATTTCTGGCAGTATATTTCTATGGAATACTTTAAACAGAAAATCAAAGCGGGAGAAGTTGGTTCAAGTGCGATGCCTCATAAAGTAAATCCTATCGATTTTGAAAATGCAGAGGGTAACTTGGGTATGGCAAATGCCGTATTGGAACATTTGTCGTCTAAACTCCCTGTATCACGTTTGCAGCGTGACTTGACAGACTCTACGGTTTTGCGTAACATCGGTGTTCCGTTCGGACATACAGTGATTGCTATCCAGAGCTCATTGAAAGGACTCGGTAAATTGCTGTTGAACGAGCATAAGATTTATGAGGACTTGGATAACTGTTGGAGTGTAGTGGCAGAAGCTATTCAGACTATTCTCCGCCGTGAGGCATATCCACATCCTTATGAAGCATTGAAAGCGCTGACTCGTACAAATCAGGCTATCAACGAAGCTTCTATTAAAGATTTTATTGAAACACTGAATGTCAGTGAAGATATTAAGAAGGAATTGCGTGCGATAACTCCGCACAATTATACAGGAATGTAATATAAAAAAAGTCTAGCCCGAGAAGGGTGCATTTATTAATTTATAAACAGAAAACAACAATTATGGCAGAAAGAGAAAACAGACAAGATGGTGAAAACACTCAGTCTGGCCGCGATGGTTACAAGTCTTACAACAGAGAAGGTTATAACAGATACAACCGCAACGAGGGAGGTAATAATTATGGACGTCGTCCGCGCTTTGCTTCGAATAATGAAGGAAGTGAGCGTCCTCAGCGTTCTTACAACTCTCGTTACAATAATAATGGTGACGGTGGAGAACAGCGTCCGTATCGTCCGCGCTTTAACGGTGGTCAGCAGGGTGAAGGTGGTTATCGCCAGCAACGCTCATATGGCAATCGTCCGTCGTACGATAATAATAACGGTGAACGTTCTTCATACAATCCGAACTTTAATAATAATGCTCGTCCGCATCGTCCGTATAATTCTCGTTATAATAACAACAATAATGGAGAAGGTGGAGAGCAACGTTCATATCGCCCTCGTTTCAATAATGCACAGCAGGGTGAAGGTGGATATCGTCCGCAGCGTCCTCGTTTCAATAACGGTGGAGGACAGCAAGGAGGATACAATCGCCAGCAGGGTGGAGGATATCGTCCTCGTACAGCCGACTATAATCCGAATGCTAAGTATAGCATGAAGAAGCAAATAGAATACAAGGATGTATTGACTGATCCGGATGAACCAATTCGTTTGAATAAATTCTTGGCAAATGCTGGAATCTGTTCTCGTCGTGAGGCTGATGAATTTATTACTGCCGGAGTTGTTTCGGTAAATGGAGTAGTGGTTACTGAACTTGGTACAAAGGTAAAACGTACAGACGAAATTAAGTTCCACGATCAGCCGGTTAATATCGAACGTAAAGTATACGTTTTGTTGAACAAGCCGAAGGACTGTGTTACTACTTCTGATGACCCTCAGGAGCGTAAGACTGTTATGGATTTTGTAAAAGGTGCTTGTAAGGAACGTATTTATCCGGTAGGACGTCTGGATCGTAATACAACTGGTGTATTGCTGCTGACCAATGACGGTGATTTGGCTTCGAAACTGACTCATCCAAAATATCTGAAGAAGAAAATCTATCACGTTTATTGTGATAAGAATGTGACTAAGGCTGATTTGGATCAGATCGTATCTGGTATTACTCTGGATGACGGTGAAATTCATGCTGACGCAGTTAGCTATGCTTCGGAAACAGATAAGTCGCAGGTTGGTATCGAAATACACTCAGGAAAGAATCGTATCGTACGTCGTATTTTCGAAGCTTTGGGCTATCGTGTAATTAAGCTGGACCGTGTATATTTTGCAGGACTGACTAAGAAGGGCTTGCGTCGCGGTGACTGGCGTTACCTGACTGAGCAGGAAGTAAACATGCTCCGTATGGGATCTTTTGAATAATTAGTTAATGAAATAATAACATGGAAACAATTCGTAGAACAAAAATTGTTGACCTTTTGAAATGCCGTGATTTCGGGACAATGGTCAATGTGAAAGGGTGGGTTCGTACTCGCCGTGGTAGCAAACAGGTAAACTTCATTGCCTTGAATGACGGTTCTACTATAAATAATGTACAGGTCGTTGTCGATTTGGCAAACTTTGATGAAGAGTTACTGAAACAAATTACTACTGGTGCATGTATCAGCGTAAATGGCGAACTGGTAGAATCGGTAGGATCAGGGCAAGCTGCAGAAATTCAGGCTCGTGAAATAGAAGTGTTGGGTACTTGTGACAATACTTATCCTCTTCAGAAGAAAGGACACTCTATGGAATTTTTGCGTGAGATCGCTCATTTGCGTCCACGTACTAATACTTTTGGAGCTGTGTTCCGTATTCGTCATAATATGGCTATAGCTATTCATAAGTTCTTCCATGAACGTGGATTCTTCTATTTCCATACACCTCTTATTACAGCTTCCGATTGTGAAGGTGCCGGTCAGATGTTCCAGGTAACAACAATGAATCTGTACGATCTGAAAAAGGATGAAAATGGATCCATCATTTATGATAATGACTTTTTCGGCAAACAGGCTAGCTTGACTGTTTCTGGTCAGCTGGAAGGTGAATTGGCTGCTACTGCATTGGGCGCTATTTATACATTTGGTCCGACATTCCGTGCTGAAAATTCAAACACTCCACGTCACTTGGCTGAGTTCTGGATGATTGAGCCGGAAGTTGCTTTCAATGATATCAATGACAATATGGACTTGGCGGAAGAGTTCATTAAGTATTGTGTTCAGTGGGCGCTTGATAACTGCTACGATGATGTGAAATTCCTGAATGATATGTTCGATAAGGGATTGATCGAACGTCTGCAGGGTGTGTTGAAGGAAGAATTTGTACGTTTGCCTTATACAGAAGGTATCAAGATCCTGGAAGATGCTGTTGCTAAAGGTCACAAGTTTGAATTCCCTGTATATTGGGGTGTAGACTTGGCTTCTGAACATGAACGTTATCTGGTGGAAGAACACTTCAAACGTCCTGTTATCTTGACAGATTATCCGAAGGAAATCAAGGCATTCTATATGAAACAGAATGAAGATGGTAAGACTGTTCGTGCAATGGATGTGCTCTTCCCGAAAATTGGTGAGATTATCGGTGGATCTGAACGTGAGGCTGATTATGACAAACTGTTGACTCGTATTCAGGAACTGAATATTCCGATGAAAGATATGTGGTGGTATCTTGATACACGTAAGTACGGTTCATGTCCTCATTCTGGCTTTGGATTGGGATTCGAACGTTTGCTGCTGTTCGTTACAGGTATGGCAAATATTCGTGATGTAATTCCTTTCCCGCGTACTCCGCGTAATGCTGAATTCTAAAAAAGCTTTTATTCATAATACAACAAGAGACGGATTTCTGAATACAGAATTCTGTCTCTTGTTTTTTTCTTGTCATGTGAAAATCCGTTTTTTCAGGATGAAGTAAAGTAGTAAGGAATAGTGAAATAAAAACGTGAAATTACAACTTTTAATGCGATATATTTTATATATTTGTATATCAACTCATTTCTCGTTTAACCTCTTAAATTTATTTGTTATGAAAACACGTTCTTTATTCCTTTGGGTAGTATCCCTCTTTTTGGGCGTTACAAATTTGTTGGCTCAGGATGTTCAGGAAAAAATTCCTTCTACATTGAGTGGTGTATGGCAAATGTGTTTTTACCGCTCTAGTTCTCCTAATGTTGTAGGTGAGTTGAAGACTGGTAACTCTCTTAAGATTCTTTCAGATGATGGTCGTTTTATTAATTTGGTAATGATGCAGACCGGCGCTATCATTATCGGCTATGGTACATATAAGCAGGAGTCCGAGAATTCATATACAGAATATGTAGAGAAGAATCTGCATTTGCCACAGCTGAATGGAGAAAAAAATGTAATGCAGTTTGAATTAGAGGAAAATGGTAACCTGATGCTTGTGAAGTATTATCTGAAAACTGACCGTAATGGAAATAAAATAGACTCCTGGTGTCATGAAATATGGAAAAGGGTAGAAATGCCTTCTGCTTATCCTGAAAATATCATTCGCTAATTACCCCTAAGTCAGAGGCTTGTGTGTAGAAAAAAATACTTAAAATCTTTGTCAGTTCAGATAAAAGCAGTAATTTTGCAAGCCGATTATTATCAAATAGTGATAAAAGTTTAATTCTGAAGGCTTTATATCTTCTTTGTCCGGGAAGAGTAAGTCGTAGGAATTTGTTTTTTAGTAGTTAACATTTTAAAAAAGATTTAAGAGTGGATACTTTAAGTTACAAGACCATTTCTGCAAACAAAGAAACTGCGACTAAAGAATGGGTCGTAGTGGATGCTACCGATCAGGTGGTAGGTCGCCTCGGTGCAAAAGTTGCAAAGTTGTTGAGAGGTAAGTATAAACCAAACTTCACCCCTCATGTAGACTGCGGTGATAACGTTATTATCATCAATGCAGACAAAGTGAAATTTACAGGAAACAAGTGGAATGATAAAATCTACTTGAGCTACACCGGTTATCCGGGCGGTCAGCGCGAAATTACTCCGGCTCGCTTGATGGCTAAACCGAACGGCGCTGAAAAATTGATGAAGAGAGTAGTAAAAGGTATGCTTCCGAAAAATCGTCTGGGAGCTAAGTTGCTGGGCAACCTTTATGTATACGAAGGTGCTGAACATAAGCATGAAGCTCAGACTCCGAAAGTAATTGATATTAACACACTTAAATAATAAAGAATGGAAGTAGTAAATGCATTAGGCAGACGTAAAAGCGCAGTTGCTCGCGTTTTCGTAAGCGAAGGTACAGGAAAGATTACTATTAACAAGAGAGACCTTGCACAGTACTTTCCATCAACTATTCTGCAGTATGTAGTAAAACAGCCTTTGAATAAGCTGGAAGTAGCTGAAAAATATGATATTAAAGTTAACTTGTGCGGTGGTGGATTTACTGGTCAGTCACAGGCTTTGCGTCTGGCTATCGCTCGTGCACTGGTTAAAATTAACCCTGAAGACAAGAAGACTCTTCGTGCAGAAGGCTTCATGACTCGTGATCCTCGTTCTGTTGAACGTAAAAAACCGGGTCGTCCAAAAGCACGTCGCAGATTCCAGTTCAGTAAACGTTAAGAGTTGGTGGAATGTTGGAACGGACAAGTTGCTTAATTTTTTTTCAACTTTCACTTTTCAACTCTCAACTAAGAAAGCGTTTAGTATCTAAACCGTCGGGATTTTCCCTACAAGTGTTTGCGGAGAAACTACCCGGCAGTTGGTTCAATTAACAAAAAAGAAAGTAAACGATTTAAAGATTAAAACAATGTCAAGAGTAAATTTTGATACATTATTGGAGGCTGGTTGCCACTTCGGACACCTTAAGAGAAAGTGGAACCCTGCAATGGCTCCTTATATTTTCATGGAACGCAACGGAATCCATATCATCGACCTGAACAAAACCGTTGCTAAAGTTGATGAAGCTGCTGAAGCTTTGAAGCAGATTGCAAAATCAGGAAAGAAAGTCCTGTTTGTTGCTACTAAAAAACAAGCAAAACAGGTAGTAGCTGAGAAAGCTGCTTCTGTAAACATGCCTTATGTAATCGAGCGTTGGCCGGGTGGTATGTTGACTAACTTCCCGACTATCCGTAAGGCTGTGAAGAAAATGGCTACTATCGATAAATTGACTAACGATGGTACTTATTCAAACTTGTCAAAGAGAGAAGTTCTTCAGATTTCTCGTCAGCGTGCTAAATTGGAAAAGAACTTAGGTTCTATCGCTGATTTGACTCGTCTGCCGTCTGCATTGTTCGTTATCGACGTATTGAAAGAAAATATCGCAGTTCGCGAAGCTAACCGTTTGGGTATTCCTGTATTCGCTATCGTTGATACAAACTCAGATCCTTCAAACGTAGATTTCGTAATTCCTGCAAATGATGACGCTACTAAGTCTGTAGAAGTTATCTTGGATGCTTGCTGCGCTGCTATGGCAGAAGGTTTGGAAGAAAGAAAAGCTGAAAAAGTAGATATGGAAGCTGCTGGTGAAAATGCACCAAAAGCAGCTAAGAAGAAAACTACTAAAGCACGCATGGATAAGGCTGAAGAAGACGCAATCAATGCTGCTAAAGCTGCCGCTTTCATCGGTAAAGACGAAGAAGCTTAATATACTTTAAGTTGAGAGTTGAGAGTTGAAAGTTGAGAGTTACTATATAAAAGCAATTCTCAACTCTCTGTTCTCAGCTCTCATTTGCTTTATAATAGATTTATTTATTAACTCAATAAAAAGAAATTACTATGGCTGTAAGTATGGCTGATATCACCAAGCTTCGTAAAATGACTGGAGCTGGTATGATGGACTGTAAAAACGCTTTGACTGAATCAGAAGGCGATTTCGACAAAGCAGTGGAAATTATCCGTAAGAAAGGACAGGCTGTTGCTGCAAAACGTTCTGACCGTGAAACTTCAGAAGGTTGTGTATTGGCAAAATCAACAGGTGACTATGCTGCTATGATTGCTTTGAAGTGTGAAACTGACTTCGTTGCTAAAAATGCAGATTTCGTTGCTTTGACTCAAGCTATCCTTGACGCTGCTATCGCTAACAAGTGTCAGACTTTGGATGATGTAAAAGCTCTTCCGATGGGTAGCGGTACTATCGCTGATGCTATCGTTGAACGTAGCGGTATCACTGGTGAAAAGACTGAATTGGATGGCTATTTCTTCGTTTCTGGTGCTTGCACTGCTGTTTACAACCACATGAACAAGAATCAGCTTTGTACAATTGTATCTTTCAACAAAGTTTGCGATGAAAAAGTTGCTCACGAAATCTGTATGCAGATTGCAGCTATGAACCCGATCGCTATCGACGAAGCAGGCGTTCCTGAATCAGTAAAACAAGAGGAAATCAACGTTGCTATCGAAAAGACTAAAGCTGAACAGGTACAGAAGGCTGTAGAAGCTGCTTTGAAGAAAGCTGGCATCAATCCTGCTCATGTAGACAGCGAAGAACACATGGAAAGCAACATGGCTAAGGGATGGATCACTGCTGAAGACGTAGCTAAAGCAAAAGAAATTAAGGAAACTGTAGCTGCTGAAAAGGCTGCTAACCTGCCTCAGGCTATGATCGAAAATATCGCTAAAGGTCGTTTGGGCAAATTCTTGAAAGAAGTTTGTCTGTTGAACCAAGAAAGCATTATGGATCCGAAGAAGAATGTAGCAGAAGTATTGAAAGCTGCAGATCCTGAATTGGCTATCACAGAATTCAAACGTTTCACTTTGCGTGCTGAATAATAACTTCTTCTCTGAGAAGTATTAAAATATAAAGTCATCTATTTCCTTTTGTAGAGAAATAGATGACTTTTTTAATTTTATTTTTTTACAAAGAATATATATTGTGTTGAGCAAACTTTGTTGCATGAAATTTCTATACAATCCTATCTTTGAAAAAAGATCCTTTTATGTCCTTCAGTTCTTTCATTCATAATGTCGTAAAAGGATTTTTATGAGGTTCCTCTAGAAATATTAAGTATATATAATGGAAGACTTTGTATAAATTTTCTAACTTTTCCATCTTCTTTCTGGGAGTTTTTTCGTTATTTTTGCAATACAACAGTATAAAATAAAAATTATGATAGACGAACTATTAGAATACAATCGTGCATTTGTGGGGAAAAAAGGTTACGAAAAGTATTTAACGAATAAATATCCTGACAAAAAGATTGCTATTGTCACTTGTATGGATACCCGTTTGGTTGAATTGATTCCGGCTGCTCTTGGATTGAAAAATGGTGATGTAAAAATGATAAAAAATGCTGGAGGTACGATAACTCATCCCTTTGGAAGTGTAATGCGTAGTTTGCTGGTGGGTATTTATGAACTTGGGGTAGAAGAGGTGATGATAATCGGGCATACAGATTGTGGTGCACAGCACATGGATAGTAAGGTAATGCTCCGGCATATTAAGGAACACGGGGTAACTGATGAACAATTGGAAATGATGCAGTATTGCAATGTTGATTTACATTCTTGGTTGAGTGGCTTCGATAATGTGGAACAGTCTGTCAGAGGAAGTGTTCATTTGGTGAAGCATCATCCACTAGTACCTAAGGATGTCACTGTCCGTGGATTTATCATTGATTCGCAGACTGGAGAGTTGACAGAGTTTAAGAATATTGATTAAAGAGTCTGGCTTTTTCCTATATCAATCATAGGTATAAAGAAATATTAGCGTTTGAGAAAAAGAGAAAGATAATTATTGGGAGTTTAGTCCGTAATTCTCAAATAAAGAAATAGCCGCATCAAATTGATGATACGGCTATTTGTATTAATAGGATGTCTTGATATTCAGCTAAAAATTACTTTCCAGAACGTGATTTTAGAAGACTATAGTGTTGGTAACTGTAAGATTACCGTTCTGCTTCTATTGTATAAGTGAAACTGTCTGCGCGATAGTAACCTATGTTATATTCTATAGGTACTTGATTGACGTCATATACAAAGCGTTCACGAATTAGTATTGGATCTGTTGTTTTTATATCAAGTTTTTCAGCTATGCGTTCTCCTGCCAGACTTGCAGATATTTTTTCTTTGCTGGTTTTTACAATAATGCCATAGTCTTTTTCCAGCAACTCATATAGAGGACGTGTAAAATCCTCTTCTCCTGTAAGTGGTATTTTAGGATTAAAATAAGAAATGAAATATACGAAAGGATATTCTTTCTTTCCTCTTACTCTTTCTAGTACAATACATTTTACTGCATGCTCAGGATCAATATTGAAGAAATTACAAATTTCTTCTGATGGTTTTTTCCAACTGATATGAAGTTCAAAATTACGTATTTCGATACCGAGCATCTTCATCTCTTGTGAAAAGCTCAACCAATTTTTTACTCCGCCTACTATGCCTTTTTGAGCAACTTTTGTGCCAACACCTTTTTTGCGTATCAACAAACCTTCAAATACCAATTTATTGATAGCTTGTCTGAGTGTATTGCGCGAAATATTTAATCTTTCGGATAAATCAACTTCGTTAGGAAGAAATTTCCCATTTTTATACTCCTCTGATTCAATAAGCTTTCGAAGTATCTCTTCAGCTTGCACATGCAAGGGTTTGCTGCTGGCATGATCTAATTTCATATGTGCGATAGTTTTATTCTTCTGCAAATATAATAGAAAAAAACTTCTTAAACTATTGTTGGATGTAAAATCTTATTTATATATTTGCACAATATATGTTATGTATGAACAAATATATAATTTCTAGTAGCCTTATGAACCTTAATTAAGGTTGAGATTATGAGAAAAATCAATTTGTAGGCAATTAAATTTAATAAATGAATAGACACATGAACATTAGTTTGAAAAAAGTTTTTCTTTTGTTTTTGGGGGTATTTTCATTTTTTTCTTGCAAAAATGAAAAAAACACCGTTGTAGAAAATTTATCTCAGTATGTAGAGCCACGTATTGGTACGGCTCATTGTCGTTGGTTTCATTTTGCACCTGGAGCAATGCCATTCGGTATGGCAAAACCTGCTCCTTCTACTAATGGTAGTCTTGGAAATAAGTCCGGTTGGGAGGCTACTGGATATGATTATCGTGATAATACTATTGAAGGTTTTCCTTGTTTGCATGAGTTTCAGATTGGAGGAATATCGTTGATGCCAACTGTTGGAGAACTGTTTACTGTGCCAGGATTGCCTTCTGATACTATTAAGACGGGATATCGTTCTCGTTTCAGTCATGAAAATGAGGTGGTTAAGCCAGGATATTATTCAGTACTGCTAGATGATTATCAGATTCAGGCAGAGCTGACAGCTACAGAGCGTGTTGCTTTTCAACGCTTTACTTTCCCGCAAGGTCAGGAAAAACATATATTATTTAATATAGGTAACCGACAGGGAGAAAGTGGAGCTGTTAAGGATGCTTATGTAGTTTATAATCAGGATGGAACAGTTGAAGGATGGGTGATAACAGAGCCTGAATATGTGAAGAAGTATCAACCAGGAGCAGTTGTACCTTTGTATTTTTTCGCTGTACTTGACAAAGAACCGCTCAATTATGGTGCATATAATGGAAATGTCCAACAGTCAGGTGTTCGTGAGTCAAAAGGTGTAGGAGCTGGCATGTATTTTTCTTTTGCTCCAGAAAATCAGGAAGTCGTAACTGCTAAGATAGGCTTATCATATACTTCAGTCGAAAATGCCAGGTTAAATTTACAGCAAGAAGCTTCAGATTTAGACTTTGATCGTGCTAAAGAACGTGCACAAGCTACTTGGGAGGACTATTTAGGACGCATACGGGTTGAAACGGAATGTAGGGAAGATAAAGTGAAGTTCTATACCGGACTTTATCACGCCTTGTTGGGACGTGGTTTGGCAAGCGATGTAAATGGAGCTTATCCTCGGAATGATGGTTCTGTGGGGCAGTTACCTATGAAGGAAGGTACTCCTTTATATAATATTTATAATACAGATGCCGCATGGGGAGCCCAATGGAACTTGTCTCAGCTGTGGATATTGGCTTATCCGGAATATATGTCAGAATATATAAGCAGCCATTTGCAGGCATATAAAGATGCTGGTTGGCTTGCTGATGGATTGGCTAATAACCGTTATGTTTCTGGTGTAGGAACTAATTTGTTGAGTACGATTATAGCTGGCGCTTATGAATGTGGAATTCGTGACTTTGATACGAAAACAGCTTATGAAGCATGTCTGAAAAATGAATTGGAAGGTAAGAACAGACCTTTTGGAGCAGGAAAAGTAAATACGACAGAGTTTGTCAAGTATGGATATGTTCCTCATCAGGATGCAGGTGAAGGCTATCATGAAACCTTTATGTTTTCAGCATCACATACGTTGGAGTATTCTTATAGTGTCTGGGCTGTTGCACAGTGGGCTAAGCAGTTAGGTGATGAAGCTCACTATAGTCAGCTGATGGATTTGTCAAAAGGATGGGAACGCCTTTATGACTCTTCATGCAATTTTATTCGTCCGAAAAAAGCAGATGGAAAATTTGTAGATAATTTTGACCCTATGCAGGTTTGGCGAGGTTTTCAGGAAGGTAATGCTTGGCAATATACTTTTTATGTGCCGCACGATGTAAAAAGCTTAGTGGCTAAAATGGGTGCAGATGAATTTAATCTACGTCTGGACAGTATCTTTACGATTTCTCAAAAGAAGATTTTTAGTGGTGGAACAGAAGTCGCTGCTTTTGCAGGATTACAGACTTTATATAATCAGGGTAATCAGCCTTGCTTACATATCTCGTGGCTTTTTAATGAATCTGGTCGCCCGTCGCTGACACAGAAATGGGTTCGTGCAATCTTGAATGAATTTTATGGTACAGATGGTATTCATGGATATGGATATGGTCAGGATGAAGATCAGGGACAACTAGGAGCGTGGTATGTGATTTCATCTATTGGACTGTTTGATGTGAAAGGACTGACGGATGAGAATCCTTCTTTTGCTCTGGGAGCTCCTCTGTTTGATAAAGTAACTATTCGTTTAAGCGATAAATATTATTCAGGAAAAGAGTTCGTTATCACGACTTCTGGGAATGAAAAGGGAACTTCTTATGTGCAGCAATATTCTTTAAATGGACAACAGTTGCACGAACCTCGTATCCCATTCTCTGAAATTATAAAAGGTGGACGTTTGGATATTCAGATGGGGAATTCTCCAAAGGATAATTATTAAAAACCATCGCTTAAATTTAATAGTGTTTGCTTGTGAAAAAGTAAACTGATAAAATAGTATTTATATGAATATAAGACGATTATTAGGAGCAGGTGTGATATGGTTGGGAATGTCTGTTCCAGCAATAGCATCTTTAGTGATAAAAAATGTGGAAATCACATCTCTTCCGGCTTTATATAAGTCGGATAGTGGTTTACAGCAGCGAGTTTGGATAAACATTGTGCATGAAGGTGATATTGAGCCTATAGTTCTTCAGTTGGGTGAAGTTGTATTCCGGAAAGAATCGTTTTTATATTAAGAAAAGCAGAAGTTGGGATATTGTTGGAGAAATAGCTAAAGCTAAACAGTGAGCTTTGAAGTCATAGCTACGGAAAAGTAAATTTATAAAAATATACTACTAGTATTTTTTGAATTCTGTTTTTGATATTGGTTTACCCGTCATCATTTATTTGGTGACGGGTTTTATTGTTTGAACAATTTTACCGTGGTTGGTATGATATTTATTGGGACATTTCTTGATTTTTTATGAAATAAGATTATGATTTGTGTAATTTGTTGATAATAAGGATTTTGTATATAGTTTTGTATATAGCTTATATTCTTATTCTATAATTTTATTCTATTTCAACAAGATGATTTTTTTCTATTAATTTTATTTGAATATGAAATATTATTTTTATATTTGCACAAAACGATGATATGTATGAACAAATAATAAATTATTTATGAGAAAACCGAATTATGACAAATATCCTGCTACGGTAATTGATGGGAATATCCTTCAAGGATGGGGTGAGATACGTGATGTTCTTGCATCCAAATTGTCTGAAAAAACTGTATTAGCAGTAGATTGCTATACTGGGGTGTATGAGAAAGAACTTATAGATGAGCTTTCTTTACTTCAGCCGGCAGAAATTATTCTGGTGAATGAATTGTATAAAGATGAGAAGGTTATAGCTGAAATGACAGAGCGCTTTATGACTGATGATGTGTTGTTTGGCTATGTAACCAATTTATGCTTGGCAGATTATTTTGATAGTGAAAAGCTGGCGGCTGCACAAAAAAAGGTCAGTGAAAGTAATAAGCCTGTTATTGTGTTAGGTACAGGAGCGCATATGGTTGCCCCTGAAGCAACGCTTGTGTATGTGGATATGGCCCGTTGGGAAATTCAGCAACGTTTTCGTCGTCATGAAGTAAAAGCTTTAGGTATAGACAATCGTAATGAAGCTGTTTCGCTCCAATATAAAAGAGGATATTTTAATGATTGGCGTGTATGCGATCGTTATAAAGATTCATTGTTTTATAAGGTAGATTTTTGGTTGGATACTCATATTGCAGGCCAGCCTAAAATGATTGATCGTGAAACTTTCTTTAAAGGTATTGAGAAAACATCTACGAAACCTTTCCGTGTTGTTCCTTTCTTTGATCCGGCGCCATGGGGAGGACAGTGGATGAAAGAGGTATGTGATTTGGACCGCAGTAAGCAAAATTACGGTTGGTGCTTCGACTGTGTGCCCGAAGAAAACAGCCTTTATTTTGAAGTAAATGGTGTACGCTTTGAATTACCTTCAGTTGATTTGGTATTGTTGAAAAGTAAAGAATTACTTGGAGAGCCTGTTGAAGCACGTTTTGGAAAAGACTTTCCGATACGTTTCGATTTCTTGGATACAATAGGTGGTGGAAACTTAAGTTTGCAGGTGCATCCTACAACCCAGTTTATTCGCGAGAATTTCGGTATGTACTATACACAGGACGAAAGCTACTATCTGCTGGATGCAGAAGAAGATGCAGTTGTTTATTTAGGTGTAAAGAATGGGGTAGACCGTGAGGCTATGATAGAGGATTTACGCAGAGCACAGCGTGGTGAAATCGTATTCGATGCCGAAAAGTACGTAAACAAGATACCGGCCAAAAAGCATGACCATTTCTTGATACCTGGAGGAACAATCCATTGTTCTGGTTCAAACAGTATGGTACTTGAAATCAGTTCAACTCCCAATCTGTTTACTTTCAAACTTTGGGACTGGCAGCGTTTGGGACTTGACGGAAAACCTCGTCCAATAAATGTAGAACGTGGAAAACATGTCATCAATTGGAATAGAAATACGGATTATGTATATGAAAAACTTCGTAACCATGTGACCTTGATAGGTGAAGGTGAAGGTTGGATGGAAGAACGTACCGGTTTGCATGAAAATGAGTTTATTGAAACCCGTCGTCATCGGTTCTCTGTTCCCGTATTGCACCATACTAACAATAGTGTGAATGTGTTCAATCTATTGGAAGGAGAGGAGGCTATTGTAGAAAGTCCGACTCATTCATTCGAGCCATTTGTAGTACATTATGCTGAAACCTTTATTATTCCGGCTTGTGTAGGTGAATATACTATCCGTCCTTATGGTTTGTCAGAAGGTAAGGAGTGTGTGACAGTGAAAGCTTATGTACGCTTCTGATAGTAGAAAAACAGAGTAATAAACCTTTAAAGAAGCCTTAAAAATATGTACGAGAATGACAAACGAATAGTATTGACCCTTGATGCAGGAGGAACTAATTTTGTTTTTTCTGCCATCAGGGGCAATATTCAGATTGTTTCGCCAGTTTGTATGCCTTCTTGCTCGGACAATCTGGATAGATGCCTAGCCACTTTAGTGGCTGGTTTTGATGCCGTAATTAAAAGCTTGGATACACCTCCTGTTGCAATCAGCTTTGCCTTCCCAGGTCCGGCAGATTATAAAAATGGAGTGATAGGTGGAAACTTGCCTAACTTCCCTTCTTTTCGTCAGGGAGTAGCTCTTGGCCCATTTTTGCAACATCATTATGGCATTCCTGTTTATATAGAAAATGATGGAAATCTGTTTGCTTATGGTGAGGCTTTATCTGGAGCTCTTCCTATGGTAAATAGAGAATTGGAGGCAATGGGACATAACCGGAAATATAAAAATTTACTGGGAATAACATTAGGTACTGGCTTTGGAGCTGGAGTTGTAATAGATAACAGATTGTTGACAGGAGATAATGGCTGTGGAGGGGACGTTTGGCTGATGCGTAACAAGAAGTATCCTTCAATGCTTGCAGAAGAAAGTGTCAGTATTCGTGCCGTTAAAAGAGTGTATCGTGAATTGTCAGGAGTACAGGATACCGATCTGACTCCTAAAGATATCTATGAAATTGCTGAAGGTATAAAGGAAGGTGATAAGAAGGCTGCAATAGCTAGTTTTCAGGAATTAGGAGAAATGGCCGGAGGTGCAATTGCATCTGCACTGAATATTGTAGATGGGTTAGTAGTGATAGGTGGTGGACTAGCTGGTGCTTCTCACTATATATTACCGGCTTTAGTAAATGAACTGCGCGCTACATTATCAATGTTTTCAGGAGAGCAATTCCCATGTTTGCAGATGGAAGTTTATAACTGGGAAGATGAAATGGACAGAAAGAAGTTTCTGGATTATCAACATCGTGAGGTCTTGATTCCCGGAACGTCAATTAAAGTACCCTATAATAATACGAAACGCATTGCAGTGATGTGTAGTCGTGAAGGAGCAAGCTGCTCTATCATGCGAGGTGCTTATGCATATGCGTTATCACAGTTAGAAGTTTAGTTTTCTTTAGGTAACAAGTTTTCAATAGGTATATATTAATTGGTCTATTAAAATTATTAACTTTTAAATTTTAATTAATTTATGAAACATGTAATAATGTGTTTTGTAGCTAGTTTGTTGCTTTCGTTGGTTTCCATACCAATGCTGGCACAACAACAGTCACGACTCATATCTGGTATTGTTAAAGATGAGTCAGGTGAGCCAATGATTGGTGCTAGTGTATTAGACGTTTCCACTAAACAAGGTACTATTGCTGATATAGACGGTAAATTTACTTTGGAAGTGACTTCTTCTTCTAAACTGCAAATATCATTTGTTGGATATAAAGACCAAATTATTTCTGGTAAAGATTTGAAAAAAGATATGATAATCGTTTTGAAATCTAATACAGAAATGATTGATGAATTGGTAGTAGTTGGATATGGTTCTCAGAAAAAAGCAACTTTGACAGGAGCTGTTTCATCTATTTCTACAGAAGAGATGGTAACTACAAAAAATGAGGATTTGTCTAATATGTTAACAGGAAAGATAGCCGGAGTTCGTGTGGTTCAAAACTCTAGTGAACCTGGAGCTTTTAATACTAGTATTGACATTCGTGGTTTAGGTAATCCGTTAGTAGTTATAGATGGTATTCCTAGAGATAATATGGCTCGTATTGATCCAGAAGATGTAGAATCTATTTCTGTTTTGAAAGATGCTTCGGCATCTATTTATGGTGTACGTGCTGCGAATGGAGTAATCTTGATTACTACTAAGAAAGGTACAAGTCAGAAGCCGGAAATTTCATATACTGGTAGTTTTACATGGCAGAAGCCTTCTAATTTCCCTGATATGGTAGATGCTCAGGAATGGATGACGTTAGCTAATGAAATTAGCATGCATAAAGTAGATGGAGGTGGTTTGACTTATACTGATTCAGATTTTGAACCATATCGTACAGGGACAAAGAAAAGTACGGATTGGAAAGGAGCCGTTATGAAAAATACAGCTCCACAAACTCAACATGCTATAAATATAAGTGGAGGTACAGATCGAACTCAATATTTTACTAGTTTTGGTTATCAGTATCAAGAAAGCTTCTTGAAGACAGATGATATGAATTACAAAAAATTTAATATTCGTAGCAATATCAATACAAAAATAACCGATCATCTTAGTGTTGATTTGAAACTATTTGGCATGATGGATGAAAGAAATACTCCTACTTACGGATCATGGGATATTGTGAGAGCTATGTGGCTGATGACCCCTCTTGATCCGATATATCAAGATGAAGCAGAAGGGAAGTTCTATCAGCCTTCTAATACAACATTGATGAATCCTGTTGCAATTATGAATTCGGATAATGTAGGGTATTGTACTTATCAAAGCAAGTGGTTTCAGTCTAGTATGGGAGCTACTTATGAATTACCTTGGATAGAGGGATTAAGTATTAGTGGATTATTTAGTTATGACTATATTTTAAATGATAATAAACAATATCGTCAAACATGGTATAGTTATCGAGATGAACAGAAATATACTTGGTTGGATCCTTCTTATGTACAGCGTAATTTTTATGGTAAAGATAACGTTTTATGGCAAGCAAAAATTAATTATGCGCATGATTTTGATGGTCATAATATTGGAGCTACTTTAGTTTATGAAGAATCTCATAAGGAGGGAGATAATTTTTGGGGAAGAAGAGACTTGTCATTGCCAATAGATCAGGTTTTTGCTGGAATGTCAGAAAATCAACAGTTTAATCAGAGTACAAGTTCAAGTGCACTCTATGAACGTGCAAATCAGGCTTTAATAGGCCGTTTTACTTATGATCAATAGTTCGTTAAAAATTCGCCAAGCCTAAGCGGCTTTGGCGGTAAATAAAA
>ERZ773130.1163-NODE-1163-length-26333-cov-2.477890_pt1 | contig 26333 bp, 20 predicted proteins | sample MGYA00511919_ERZ773130 | MGnify/ENA primary metagenome ERZ773130 (study PRJEB29015, sample SAMEA2737851) | human gut metagenome | biome: human gut; feature: human-associated habitat; material: faeces | place: China | collected 2012 ...
TCGCACGTCGGAGCCAGCCTGTGTAGCAGTGCGGGGCGGTCTAACGTGCGTTTCACGAAAGACGACAGCTCTGTGTTTAGGTCGAAAAGTATTTTCGCTCCCGTTTGAGGTAGGTCGGTCGAAATCAAGGTTCCCTCGCTGTCTGGAAAACAAAAATCGAAATAGAGAGGATTGTCCTCCGTCGAAGCGAATGCGTCGGGGATAAAGATAAACCGAGGAGAGTCGGCTATGAAAAAGACTTTCTCGAACGGACGGGTCAATATGGGTTGGGAGAAAACCGCCTCTTCGATAGAAGAAATTCCCTTTTCTGAGGTCAGCGGTAAACGTTCCGTTACGATTTCGTCACGATTCTCCGTGTGTTGTAATAAAATATACAGATACGAACCGTCGGCATACATCGCCAAGATGTATTTGTGACTCTCTTTTATCGGTCGGTTCAGTGCCTCTATCGGTTCCATCGTCAATTTGTTTTAACTGTCTTTGTGCAAACAGAGCAAGGTATCTCCGGGTTTAGCCTCTTCCCCTGTGTTTTGCAAGGCAAAATATAGGAGAGGCGGCACGTAGTGCAAAGGGTCGGGTGGTTGGAAATAACCGTCGTTTGCCTTCGTATTTGTTGCAAATATAGTGAAAGGAGAGCGCAGAGGCAAGCGAAAATTACATTTTCGGCTTGACTATGCCGAACCGCCTCCGATATTCTACAAATATAGTGAAAGGAGAGCGCTGAGGTAAATGAAAATTGTATATTCGGCTTGACTATGCCTGCAAAAATACTCTGGTATTTTATCCTATACAAATGTAGGTAAAGAAACCGGGAAACGTTATTTTTGCAGTATGCTTTAACCGATTGCACATGATTACCGACCTGCTTGTCCAACAGATAGAAAGTTGTTTGCCGTACGAACCGAATCGCGAACAGAGTGAGTTGTTGCAGCAGCTAGCCGCTTTTGTCCTCGACGGACGGGACGACTCGTTGTTCCTGCTACGGGGATATGCGGGAACTGGTAAAACCTCACTGGTGGGAGCTTTGGTCAAAGCCTTGACACAGTTACAGAGCAAGGTGGTATTGCTGGCTCCTACGGGGCGTGCGGCTAAGGTGTTTTCTCGGTATGCTCGTCACCCGGCCTATACGATTCATCGGAGGATATACCGGCAAAAGAGCTATTCGCCCGATATGGAAGGATTTCTTATTGGGGAAAATCTGGCGAAACACACGCTGTTTATTGTCGACGAGGCCTCCATGATTGCCAACTCGGTGGGCGAAGGGGCGGTTTATGGTTCTGGGAGGCTGCTCGACGATTTGGTCGAGTATGTCTACTCAGGCGAGCATTGTCGGTTGATTTTGTTGGGCGATACCGCACAGCTGCCTCCGGTGGGTCAGGAGCGTAGTCCGGCTTTGGATGCCGCCGTTATGGGCGGTTACGGATTGAATGTCGTGGAATATGAATTGCGGGAGGTCGCTCGGCAGGCTGCCGAATCGGGAATCCTCTATAATGCCACCCGTTTGCGGGAATGTATGGAAGAGATGCCATTGCCCCGACCCTGCTTGCGGGTGAACGGGTTTCCCGATGTCGAGGCTCTTAGCGGAGAGTATTTGGTAGAACGTATATCTGACTCTTACGACCGTGTCGGACTCGACGAAACGATTGTCGTCACTCGTTCCAATAAACGGGCCAATATATTCAATCAGGGGATTCGCAACCAGATACTCTATCGGGAAGAGGAGCTTACCGCAGGCGATCTGTTGTTGGTCGCCAAGAATAACTATTTCTGGGGAAAGGACTATAAAGAGGTCGATTTCATCGCTAACGGCGATGTGGCCCGTGTCGTGCGAGTACTTAAACGTACCGATATGTATGGTTTCTGCTTTGCCGATGTACAGCTTTATTTCCCCGATTTGGAAGTCGAGATGGAAGCTAAGATTCTATTGGATACCCTTACCAGTGAGTCCCCTTCTCTGACAAGGGAACAGCAGGAGACTCTTTTTGCGCAAGTCTTGGCCGACTATTATGACGTTACGACAAAGAGAGAAAAAATGAAACGGCTGAAAACCGATCCGTGGTTCAACGCTTTGCAAGTAAAATATGCCTATGGGGTAACTTGTCACAAAGCGCAAGGCGGTCAGTGGAAACATGTCTATGTCGATATGGGGTATATCCCTCAGGGTGCGGTTTCGCTCGATTTCTATCGTTGGCTTTATACGGCTTTCACCCGGGCGACCGAGAAGATATGGCTGGTCAATATGAGCGAAGAGTTTCGGGAGTCGTCTTTATAATACAGGGCTCAATAACCTCATGATAGACTCTATCCCTTTTTGATAGAGGGGACGGTGTCGCCAATAGTGTTGGATAATGCGACGACATTGTTGCTGGTCCTCCAAGAAAATACGTTTCATTTCACTGTTGACCTCTCGGTCATAAATGAAAGCGTTGGCTTCGAAATTGTGTTCGAAGCTGCGAAAGTCGAAGTTGGTAGAGCCTACCGAACATAACTCGTCGTCTATGATGATCGTCTTGGAATGAAGTATGCCCGGTTGGTAAAAGTAAACTTTTACCCCGGCGCGTAACATTTCCGTTATGTAAGAAAACGATGCAAAACGCAATACCGTCGAGTCCGACCGTTCCGGTATCATTAGCCGCACGTCCACTTTGGCGAGAGCTGCGGTTTGCAAGGCTTTCACCAAACTTTCGGTAGGCAGGAAATAAGGCGTTTGTATATATACGTTTTTTTTAGCATTGGTAATCGCTTTCAAGAAAAGCATGGCGATGTTCGACCATTCCCCTATGGGGCCGCCCGGAGCGATTTGTATGCCGCTTTTCCCTTTGTCTGCTACCGGTGGAAAAAATCGGGAATCCGAAAGAACCTCTTTGCATTCGTAGCTCCAATCGACGGCGAACAACAATTGTAATCCTCTTACCGCAGGCCCCTCGATACGCAAATGTGTGTCGCGCCACGTTCCCCATTTGGTTCCTTCGACATAGCGGTCGGCGATATTCATGCCTCCTATGTAGCCTATTTTTCCATCGATGACCGTTATTTTGCGGTGGTTCCGGTAATTGATTCGGCTGGCGAGCTGGGGAAATGTGATTTCAAGGAAAGGACGTACGGCGATTCCCGCATCCTGCATCTCTTTGAAAAAACGTTTTTTCACCGACCAACAACCCACATCGTCGTATAGGATTCTTATTTGTATACCTCGGCGGGCGCATCGAAGCAAAACCTCCTTGACTCGGTTGCCGAGTTTATCGTCCTCGAAGATGTAATATTGGATATGGATATACTCTTGGGCAATCTCCAAATCTTGCAGGTAGTGTTTGAATTTGTCTTCTCCCGAAGTGAATATCTTCACGTGGCTTCCCGAATAGTACGGTACACTGCACAAACTGTGGCACAATCTTATCTCTTGCTTGCTCTCCTCGCTCAGTGGAAGACTGTCGATATTGACGATCGAATGATAATCCCGCTTTCGCAATTTCCTCTTTATGCGTCGGGAAACCATTCTTTTCGCCTTGAAATTCTGCCCGAAAAAAATATAGAAAACCAATCCTACGATGGGAAGAAATGCCAATACGAGCACCCATGCCAAACTTTTTACCGGATTGCGATTCTCTGTGATGATTATCACGATCGTACCCAGTATGGTAATGGCATATATCGTATAGACCACGATGTATACCCAGTCGTCGATTGGCGGTAATAGGGCGAGTGTCAACATTCCAAAAGCTAAATTAGAAAAAAAATCTGAAAAAAGCAAATAGGATAGTTGTTTCTTGAAAAAATCATGAGGAGGGAGAGAACTGTAAGAAATGTGAATGGGACGAGTGAAATTTGGAAGGAATCGTTCGTAGATATAAGAAGCTGTTTTAAATTTATTCCGAGACAGATTGAAACCCATGTTGAAGCAGATTGGAGTCCGAGATACGCAGTCAATAGTGGGCTATTGACAAAAATCAAGGGATTCAAGATGCGAGACAGGGGTTCAATATGGCCGGAACATACCTGCTTGCAATGATAATATTATTTCTCAATAAATTTAAAACAGCTTCTAAATCTTTCCCTATTTTTGTGTGAAATGCGAAAATGGGAGGTAGCTCGGTAGAAAAATAGGGCGAGTTCTTTTTTCTCCACTCTCCTTTCTCTATTTTTGTAGTCTCATTTGAATAGCCGAAGTGAAGAATAAAAAGCAAGGGAATAATTCCTCTAAATACAAAGACGGGCATGTGGTTGCTCTGTTGGTGCTCTCTCTCGTTTTTCTGTTTCTCCTGACTCAGTTGCCTGTTTTGGAGTGGGGTGGATTCGCGACGAAACCTGTCGATCTCTTTTCCGATATCCGTGTCGATGAGCAAGATTTGGATTTGCCGGGCGATGCAGAGTGGCAGGAGGAGGGAATGGAGTGGTTGAACGAGGGGGTGGATTCTCTTTCCTCTGTGGAGAAAGATGAGCCGCAGGATCGGCAAGTCGTGCCCGATACGATAAGGGTACAAGAAACAGCCGACACTCTTCTCGTAACGAATATTTCGTCCGATACGGCAGAGGTCGGGAATCTTCCCCGACGGGACGGCGATGTGGTTTTGTTCGAAGATTTCTCGCCGGGGAAAAATGGTTTGTCTCATCTTCTCTCGTCCTTGAAGGAACGAGCCTCATTGGGACGTCCCGTGCGTTTGGCATTTTTGGGCGATTCGTTTATCGAGGCCGATATATTCACGCAAGACGTGCGAAGTTTGTTGCAATCCCGGTATGGTGGGAGTGGTGTGGGATACGTGTCTATGCATTCCGATTTTCCCGGATTTCGTCGATCGGTCATACAGTCGGGCGAAGGTTGGGAAGTGCATAGTGTATTGAAACCCAAAGAAGTCGACTGGAAAGTCATGACTTTGCAGCAGCAGTATTTCGTACCGTTGGAGGGTGCTACGGCTCAATACAGAGGAACTGCGAAAATAGAACATGCCGATAGTTGGGCACTGTCTCGTTTCGTATTTATCGCCCGGCAGGATTGCTCGGTCGAGTTGAAAATAGCCGATGGCGAATGGCAGGTTTTTCCCGTTGCGGGTTCTCATGAGATTCAATCTTTGGCGGTAGAGGGGCAAACCCCACGTTTTCAAGTAAGGGTGGGAAATACGCCGGGATTTGCAGCCATAGGCGTGTGGCTGGACGATGTGCAGGGCATTGCTGTCGATAATATATCGACTCGTGGTTATTCGGGTCTTTCGCTCGGGGCGTTGTCCCGGGAAAGGGCGGTTCAGATGGACAGTATCGTTCCCTACGATGCCATTGTGTTGCAATACGGACTGAATGTGATGACTCCCGAAATTTTGCATTACGGGTCTTATGCCCGTAAGATGACAGAGGTTGTTCGTCACTTGCGGGAGTGTTATCCGCATACCGATATTATATTGATGGGAGTAGGTGATCGCAGTCGCAAAGCGAACGGGGCTTTCGTTACGATGCCGGCGGTAGTCGCTCTTTCCGAAGCGCAACGTCGTGCGGCACGAAGTGCTGGTGTCGTTTTTTGGGATACATACGAGGCGATGGGAGGGCACAACGGGATGCTCGATTATGTCGCTAACGGGCAGGCGAATAAAGACTATACGCACATTAACCATAAAGGCGGTAAACGATTGGCGACCGAGTTTGTCAAGTCGTTGGAGTATGAAATGAATCGGGAAGGCTTATGAAATTTCGTTTGTCGGTAATAGGGTTTTTCTTCGTTGTCGCAGTGCTGGCAGTGCAACTTTGTGCACAGCTGACAGGCGACACGGTTACTGTACCCTCTTTTTTGAAAAAAGAGAAAAACGTTATCGAGTTTAACGATGCCGATTGGTCGGCTCTGTTCGATGGAATGGTACGGTTGCAGAACGACACGGATACTGTTCCTCGGGTAGTGGCGATGGTTCATATCGGCGATTCGCATGTTCAGGCAGGGTTTCTCACCGAGGCTGTCCGATTACCGTTGCAGCGAAGGTTCGGGGATGCAGGGCGTGGGTTGGTCGTTCCTTTGAAGTTAGCGAAGACCAATGAACCGAGAGATTATTCGGTCGTGGCGGACGGAAGTTGGAATTTTTCTCGTTGTGTAGGGCGGAAGTATAGTAACTATACACCGGGAGTAGGAGGTATAGCTATTGTACCCCGTAACGGTCGCATTGATTTGACGGTTTCCACGCTTAGTAAGACCGATGACTGTGCAGGTTTCAAGAAAGTTCGTTTGTTCCATGCGCCGGTCGACTCTTTTCCGGGAGTAATTTCAGAACCTTTTTTGGTCGAGGGAGAAACCCGATTACCTTTTTTGACCCATTTTTCGTGGGAGGAGTCCGTGTGTAGCGTTCATCTTACGGGAGAAGCCGTCTCGAAAGAGACGCCTTTGGCCATTTATGGAGCGAGCCTTGAAACCGGTGAGAGCGGAATTCTTTACCACACTATCGGCAACAACGGGGCTTTTTACAGTAGTTATGCTGCCATTCCCGGCTTTTCCGAGCAAGTGGCAGCACTCTCGCCGTCGCTTATTGTTTTGTCGTTGGGTACGAATGAGTCGTTTTCCACCTCTTTGACCCGCGACGAGTTATATAAACAGATCGATACCGTCGTTTCGTCTTTGCGAAAAGATTGTCCGCAGGCTCAAATTTCGCTGACTACTCCGGCCGAATGTGCTCGGCGTCGGGTGCGTCGCGTAAATAAAAAACGTAGAGTTTATTATACGCCGAATGCTCGGGTAAAGCTCGTTCGGGAAATGATTCGTTCCTATGCGGTGGAGCATCGGCTGGCTTGTTGGGATTGGTACGAAATTGCCGGAGGCGAAGGTTCGTCCTCGCAATGGCGGAAGGCCGGGTTCATGGCTTATGACCGCACCCATTGCACCGAGACGGGCTATCGGGTGCAGGGCGAAATGTTGTATCGTGCTCTTATGAAAGCTTATCAGGAATATGTGGATAGAGTGGCTCAATAACATGAAGACCGGTGCGATCTCCTTTTGGGAAAGTATCGACGTATCGAAAGTCGTGGATTTATTCGTTTATGACGGGCAGAATCCGCTCATGTTCAATACCGGATTGTTTCTGTTTCTTTTCGTCGGATTTATCTGGATATACAGGTTGTTGGCGAGGCGCGATACTTTGCGTATCTACTTCGTAATACTTTTTTCTCTCTATTTCTATTATAAATCGAGTGGGCTGTGTTTCCTGTTGTTGCTTTTCGTCGCCCTTTCGGACTATTCGTTGGGGAGGCTTTTAGGTTGGGTTTCGTGGAAATGGATGCGTCGATTTTTCGTTTTGATGAGCATGGCGGTCAATTTGGGGATGCTCTGTTATTTCAAATACACGAACTTGTTGCTGGGTACGATTGCCGATTTCACCCGTGAGCCTTTCGAGCCGTTGGATATTGTGTTGCCCATCGGTATCTCTTTTTTCACTTTCCGTTCGTTGAGCTATATTATAGATGTGTATCGGCGGCAAATGTCCCCGGTGACGAGTTTGAGAGATTATGTTTTTTACCTCTCGTTTTTCCCTCCGTTGGCGGCGGGTCCCGTAGTTCGGGCGAAAGACTTTGTCCCTCAGATACACCGTCCGTTGGAGATTACACCTATGCTGTTGGGCGAAGGTCTTTTTCTCGTCATGTGCGGGTTGATTAAAAAGGTAGTTATCTCCGACTACATTAGTGTCAATTTCGTAGACCGCATTTTTGACAATCCCATGCTCTATACCGGATTCGAGAATCTTATGGGTGTCTATGGCTATACCTTGCAGATATACTGTGATTTTTCGGGTTATTCCGATATGGCTATCGGCATAACCTTGCTTATGGGGTATCGTTTTAAAATCAATTTCGATTCTCCCTATAAGTCGGGTTCTATTACCGAGTTCTGGCGTCGCTGGCATATCTCTTTGTCGAGTTGGTTGCGAGACTATCTCTATATATCTTTGGGCGGGAATCGTCGAGGCAAAGTCCGTACCTATTTCAATTTGTTCATAACTATGGTGCTGGGTGGACTTTGGCATGGAGCTTCGTGGCTTTTTGTGATATGGGGAGCTTGGCATGGCGTTTTGTTGATTGTCCATAAAGTTTATCGGCGTATATTCCCTGTGGTGAAAGACGATCGCCCGGGTATTATCCGCCATTTTTTTCATGTTTTGCTCACGTTCCATGTTGTGGCCGCCGGCTGGATATTCTTTCGGTCGCCTTCTCTTGATGTTGCCGGACAGATATTTACCCAGATATTCACCAACTTCCGTCCCGAAGCCATTCCCGCCTTCGTGTCGGGATACGCCGTTATATTCGTGGCTTTGGTAGTCGGTTATCTGCTCCATTTTGCCCCGCATCGCTGGTCGCAGTGGCTGCAACGCGAGCTTTCGTGGTCGCCGCTGGTAGTTAAGGCAGCTATTCTGGCGCTGGTACTCTTCTTTGTTTTGCAGGTGCGTTCGAGCGAACTGGTTCCTTTCATTTACTCCCAGTTTTAGATTATGGTAATTCTTTTATCAAGTGAAGGGTAGGAATGCCTGTTTGTTCTCTATCGGGAGAGTTTAGAAAAAGCCGTCGGATAGGTACATTTTCCTCTTTCATAATTATAGATTTATTAAAAGTTTTTATTACCTTTGAAAAGTGTCGATCTGTGTAGATCGATTCCAAACCAATACGTTTTTGGAGCTGTAACATACCACGATATAACTGTTGGGAACTATCGAGAAGCAAGCGATTAGGAACCTTAATATTCTAAAAAACGAAATTAAAATTTTACTCGATTATGAAAACCGGGTTATCTATCTTAGTTGTAGCATGTTGTCTATCTGTAAGTGTAATGGGGCAAATGAAAATTGAAAATGGTGAAGGAAATATCTTAGTCGGCAACTATGGAGAAAACACGATCGGTAATGCTGCGATAAGTCTTTACCCCAGTAATACGTCAGGGATTACCCGAGTTTCTTTCAACTCGAGATATACCGAAAATCAATCTGACCTCGATGTCTTTGTGGGGCGTTATCCCGATAGAACTGATGGACGAGAATCGCCTCGATTGCATCTGCACGGGGCATCGGGTGTAGAGATGACCACCGATGCGGGTTCGATTATGCAATATGATGCCGACACTTACGGAGACCAAGTCTATTTTTCTTCTGATGTCATCGGCAATTTTTATACCCTTTCCGACAGTCGATTCAAGGGTAATATAACTCCTCTCTCCAATACCCTGTCCGGATTAGAGCAACTTACAGGCGTTAGTTTTCGCTTAAACGTAAGTGCCCCTTCTGATTCTGCCCAAAATCGTAAGATAAATGTTAAAGGCGATAACCGTACCCGATTTGGTTTTTTGGCTCAGGAGGTAAAAGAGGTTTATCCTGAATTGGTGCGAATCGATTCGTTGGGCTATATGTATGTCGATTATATGGGTATGGTTCCTCTGATTGTGAATGCTTTAAACGAAATTCAAGCCAAAGTCGATTCTCAAGAAACTGTCATTGCCCAATTACAGCAGGAGTTGGTTGAATTGAAGCACAAGGGTGGAGAACCCGTATCACCGCTCCGTCGATCCGAACGGAATACGGCCTCTATCGAGTCGGAGAACACTATCGTTCCTGCACTTTACCAAAACAATCCTAATCCGTTTAGCGCTACCACATTCATACGGTTTGCTTTACCTTATGAAACGGTACAGGCAGACTTGTATATTTATGATATGCAAGGTACTCAAATACGTCGGATTGAAATTGTCGACCGAGGTAAAAGTTGTGTAACTTTACAAGGTTCCGAGCTCTCGGCCGGTATGTATATTTACTCGCTCATAGCCGATGGGAAAGAGATAGACAGCAAACGTATGATATTGACTAAATAAGGGAAAGGAGGTGAGTGTATGAATCCGATTATTATGCGGTTTCGGCATATAGCCGTTTCTCTATCATGCCTTTGCTTGGCTCAACTCCTAAATGCCCAGCTGACTCACACGGTGACTTTCGATCGCAATCTTCTAAGTATCGACACAACCGTGGTGGATCGTGTTTCGTACTTGAAAATTAAATATCTCGATTTATGGGGAGAGGGTAACATCGGATCCCCCGAATTGCCGGTTCACTACCTGCGCTTTTCGGTCCCTTACAATGCTGTCGATTTTACGGTAACCATCACAGAACAGAATACCGTTACAGAACATTACACATTACCTGTTTATCCCGTTCAGCCAGTACAACCGATTGACTCCGCCGATATCCCGTTTGTTTTTCCAGATAGTGTTGTATACAACAGTAGCCGATATTGCCCAATATCTCCGGTACAGGTTGTCAATGAAGGTTTTCTCGATGGCGATAACCACATCGTCACCATAGCCGTATGGCCGATAAGCTATGCTCCGGCCAACGGGGAGATGATGTTTCGCAATTCTGTGACAATTCGGCTCGACTATACATTAAGGAATGGAAATACGACACTGGCTTCTGCCCCAACACCGATACTTTGGGCTATTACCCGCCAAAATTCACGAAGGGTTCATCGATGGGGTCGGGAACAAACCAAACGGCTGGTAGTCAACCCTTCGCAGGTCGATGGATTTGCACCAATAACCATAGCGCATGCAACGGTACCCCTTAACGAAGCGACGGTTTTACCCAGCTATGAATACACGGTTGTCACAAGTAGAGCATTGGCACCGGCTTTTGATCGCCTATTAGGGTGGAAACGGCAAAAAGGCCTTTCGGCGGGAGTAGTCTGTATTGAAGATATTCTGGCATGCCAAGAGTTTCAACAAGGGGATACCCTATCCCATATCAACGACGATGCCGGTAAGCTACGGGCTTATTTGGAACATGCTTATAAATTAGGTCCGCTTTGTTATGTTCTGTTAGCCGGAGATTATAGTGTCTTACCCATTCGATACGGATATAGAGAAGATTATAATCCGATGTATCCATTAGATAATATATATAAGATACCTACTGACTTGTATTTTAGTGATCTTAACGGGGATTGGGACTTAAATAAGAATCATTGTTATGGAGAACCTAATGCCGATCAAATAGATCATTATCCCGAAATTTTTGTGGGGAGACTGTTGTGTACCGCTCCACAAGAAATTAAGAATTATACTGAGAAGTTGTTGCGATATGAGCGGAATCCCGGTAATGGAGATTATAGTTACTTAAAGAAAGCTTTTTACTTCCAAAGTGATGATCCTCAGGAGAATAATGAGGCTGATACAGTAAAAAGAGCCTGGGGATTAACCTTTAGTGAACACAAAATTATGCAAGAAGAACCCTCTTTCGATGCAAATAAAACTACCGGCCCTACCGGGAAGCAGGTAATCGACGAGATGAACAATCGATATGGTTTTTTCAGCTGGCATGGACATGGAGCTCCCTCTTATATAATAGTAAGTAATAATGCTCAGATTAATAGTAATCGGGTGATTACCGCATTCCAAAATGTCAATTCAGGGAATTTTATCCAAGAAAGTGGTCATGGTTTGGATTGCTTGACCAATCACGACTATCCGGCTATCGCCTATTCAATTTCCTGTACATCAACTCCTTTTGATATTTACGGGAGTTACGATATTCCATACAATATAGGGAGTTCCTTTACCGTGGCTGGGTTGTATGGCGGTCCTGCCTTTTTAGGGAATACTCGTGAAGGCTTTTATAGGAATTATGCTTCGGTTCGATTGGAAAAAGCGTTCGTCAATTTAATCAAAACGGATAATTGTATTGGAACTGCGGAGGCTCTTTCAAAAGTATACCTAAATGATCATAAAGACCAGGTTAACGATCCTGGTGTAGATGTTGCTCATAGGGTTATTTTAGCCCATCACTTGATCGGCTGTCCCGAATTTTCCATGTGGACCGATATTCCATCGGTTTACAGCGGAGTATCGGTAACTCGAACCGACCACTCGATTACGGTCTCCGGCGCAGGGATAGCAGGCAGCAAGGTCGCTATTACGTCGGGTGCCGATCGACAGCCCGAGGTAAAAGAGGCTACAAGCACAAATATCACGTTCACCAACGTTTCGCCTAACAGTGTCGTAACAGTATATAAGAACAATGCCATACCCTGTGTGGCACCGTTGTATCTGCAAAACGACACGTTAGACGCTTCGCAATATTTCCTGGTGAGCGACATTCATATCGGTAGAGCGGTAGATGCGAACCGCTCCGAAGGGAATGTGGTTATAGAATCAGGCTCCCTGACTTTCGAATCGAGCGGCGATGTATGGATTGGTGATGGGCTTGTTATAAAAGACGGAGCCGCATTGGTTATTAGGAATACTGGCAAAACCGTTCTGTCCGGTGGACTTGTCGAAGGGGGTGGTACTCTACGAATTGATGCCGGCGAAGGAATAGAGATATTGCCTGGCTTTGAAGCAAAAACAGGAGCGAATGTCGAATTTAAATAACACAAGATATGAAAACACAATCATTACTTTGTAGTTTTGTGCTGATGTGCATCGGCGGCATGGCCTTGCAGGCACAGGAATATGAGTATGTGCCCATCGTGCGAGAGAATGTTCGATGGACATTTAGTGATCAAAAAGAGAAAATGACTCTTTTACTGGATAACCGATATATTGAGGGGAAACTATATGCCTATGCCTATATGCCAGACTTTTCGTTCAGGACAGATATTTTGATATTCCTGCGCGAAGAGAATAAAGTCGTCTATCAACTTGATATTAATATAGATCGATTCGGTCCCCATGAAATCCGAGATTCCCATTTACGATTTTAATGTAGAGCAGGCCGGCGATACCATGTGGGCCTGGCATAACGACCCGCCCTATTTCGGCATGGTGGTCGAGTGGATTGACACGATACTCATTGATGACACATACAGGAGACGAATCAAACTAAAAGATGTCGACGGAGTCTGTATCGAAGGTATTGGTTATACCGGCAAACGAAATAGCCTCTACTATCCCTTCTGCAATTCCGATACCGAAACGGGAACAAGATATCTCGACCGGTTAGAGGCTATTGAAAATATAGAGGGTCGGCTTATTTACCAACCCGAATGGTCCAGATTGGGCACCTATGAATATGTGCCTTTCGTGCGCGAAGGGGTGAAGTGGGGATATGACGAATGCTATCGTTTCGACGGCGATACGGTAGTCGGTGGGGTGTCGTACAAGAAATGCTATGTCAGCGAGAGCTGTCCCTTTGAAGAGGGGCAGACACTCTATGGCCTGGCTCGCGAAGAAGACCGGGTGGTCTATTGCCTGCGCCCCGGCGATGAGCAGGAGACAGTACTCTATGATTTCAGCGTCGAGAAGCCCGGCGACCGGGTGTCTACTCGGCTCAATCCCGATGGCGAACCGGTGATGCGCATCGACACCATAGCCGTGAATAACGACCAACTGCGGCGACGCATCAAACTGCTGTCTGGCAGTTATATCGAAGGGTTCGGGAGCCTCGAGCCCTGCCGGGGTTTCTTCTTCCCCTTCGAAGCTACGGCGGAAGAAATCGGCGATCCGCACAACCGGATCGGATACATAAAGAATATGGAGACAGGCGACTATGAATACAAAGGGATAGTCAATACGTTGCGCGACGAGTGCGAGTTTGGCCGGTCGTATGAGCCGTTTGTCAGAGACTGTGAATACGGCTATTATCAGGCCAATTACCATTACCACAACGGTGACTTAACGGGTGATTATGTCCACTACCGCATAGCCGGCGATACGCTTATCAATGGCAAAGCATACAAGAACATCTCTCTCACCGGTGAATGTCCCGATTGGGAGAGAATCCCCCCGGCCGAACAAATCAGGGAAGAGAATCGAAAAGTATATTTCCGATACAAGGAAGAAGAGATGGGTTATGATTTCAACTTGACCAAAGGTGATGGTATTATCCTGAGCGACGTGCACCATGCCTTAGATACAGATATAAATATAACTGTATACGATGTAAAAACCGTCGAGTTTGCCGGAAAAGAGCGCAAGTGCATCTATTTCAAAAATAGTTATGGCTATTATACAGGCTATTGGATGGAGGGTATCGGTGATATGAATCAGGGGACCTTATGGACTTTCGATGATCATGAAGGCTGCCCATATCCGGATATACCGTGTGATGAATATACACATATCCTCTATTACCTACGGGAAAACGGAGAATATATCTATTTACAGGACAACCACAACGGGACACCTCTGGACGACGGCAACTGTATACTGGCCGTGGGCGAGACTCGCATAGCCGCCCTGCGCATCGCCCGCACGCCCGATGCCTTGGTCGTGACCCTGCCGGGCGACGGCTACCGCCTGGCCGAACTCATCGACACTACCGGCCGCTTGGTGTGGTGCGAATACCTCGACGGTGAACCGGGCGAGGTGATTATTCCCACCACCGGCCTCGCTTCGGGTATCTATGTGGTAACTCTCACCGACAATCGCGGTGGGCGTATCGTGCAGAAAGTCGCGTGGTAATTGGATATGGTCAGGATTTTTAAGGAGGGTCGTCTAAGGGAAGTTGCAGTTGAACCCCGTCGAGACTGTCTTCGGGTGAACTGCTTACTCAGACGCTGATAAACCTGATTTTGCATCCCTCGAAGTTACAGGTAGACAGTAGTTTTTGCGATAGGTGGTGCAACGTTGTGTCCGAGCCGACCAGTGTAGTTTGAGTTTTCGAGCGGGTAATCTGTTTGAAATTTTCAAATTTGATTAAGGATAGCGGAGTTGAAGGTTTTTCCCCTATGGCTTTATAGTAAATAAGGTACTAAATAAGATTAAAATTTGTAATAAAAGAGAGAAAAAAAGAAATAATTGGGTCGATGTTACAGCTTTTGGCGGGAAATACCTATATTTGTATAGAAATTTGGTGGGATAATGGCCGGAAGTTCGAAAGACATAATAGATTCACTGATTGCTAAGTTTCATGCTATGAGTGATTTATGTAAGGCTTTCGAGAACGAAAACGGTATTTTGAAAGAGCAGTTGATGCATCAGAAACAAGAGATGCAAGCTTTGCAAAGTAAGTACGAAGAGTTGGAGAAAAGATATGGAAATTTGAAACTCTCGAAGACGGTTGCGGGGCAAGATGGTTCGAGTACCGAAGAAACAAAAGTCAGGTTTGCCAGATTAGTGCGGGAAATCGATAAATGCATCTCACTCTTGAACGAATAGATGCTATGAACGATGATAAATTAAAAATAACTCTGAGGATCGCCGATCTGAAAACCCCGTTAGCCTTGCGGGTCGATTATGGAGCGGACGAAAAATATTGGAGAGATGCTGCCGACTTGTTCAACAAGCGTTGGGCTTTTTATAAGGACAAGTATAAAGACGGATTGATGGATTCGGAATCTATGATGGCGATGGTGGCGGTAGAGATGGCTCGATTGTACTGTGAAATGGTACAAGACCGTAAAACCTTGCTGGCCGATTTAAGAAAACTTGAAGCCGAGGCTGCGAAGATATTAGACGGACATACCGGAGAATAACGGTACGGAAAAGAGAGATAATTCCTGCACTGCGACAGGTCCTTCGAAAGGACAGGTTGGTAGTGCTTTTTTTATAACTATAATTTAGAAAAGATGAATTACATACTATTGATTTTTTCAGTAATTGGCGGTTTGGTCATAGGGGGGCTTGTTGTCTTTTTGGTGAACCGCTATCTGCTGGCGACTCGGTCGAAAACGATTTTGGAAGAGGCCGAAAAAGAAGCCGAGGTAATTAAGAAAAACAAGCTGCTCGAAGTGAAAGAGAAGTTTATCCACATGAAAGCCGAAATGGAAAAGCAGGCGAATGCCCGCAATGCCAAGATACAGTCGGCCGAGGCTAAACTGAAACAACGGGAAATGCAGCTTTCCCAGCAGCAACAAGATCTGCAAAAGAAGAAAAGTGAGACCGATGCCATTCGCGCCAACCTCGATACTCAGCTCGAAATGGTAGAGAAGAAAAAACAAGAACTGGAAAAACTCCATAAGTCCGAAGTGGAACGGCTTGAACACCTTTCGGGAATCTCTGCCGAAGAAGCGAAAGAACGTTTGGTAGAATCTTTGAAGGAAGAAGCCAAGACGCAGGCTGCTTCTTATATCAACGACATCATGGACGATGCCAAAATGACGGCCAACAAGGAAGCGAAACGTATCGTGATACAAAGTATCCAACGGGTAGCGACCGAAACGGCTATCGAAAACTCGGTTACGGTATTCCATATCGAATCCGATGAAATCAAGGGTCGGATTATCGGGCGTGAAGGTCGTAATATCCGAGCTCTCGAAGCGGCTACCGGGGTGGAAATTATCGTGGACGATACCCCCGAAGCCATTGTGCTTTCGGCTTTTGATCCCGTTCGCCGTGAAATCGCCCGTTTGGCCTTGCATCAGTTGGTAACCGACGGACGAATCCACCCGGCACGTATCGAAGAAGTGGTTGCCAAAGTGCGTAAACAGATCGAGGAAGAAATCATCGAGACCGGTAAACGCACTGCCATTGATTTAGGCGTGCACGGTCTGCATCCCGAATTGATTCGTCTGGTGGGTAAAATGAAATACCGTTCTTCCTACGGTCAGAACTTGCTGCAACACTCTCGTGAAACGGCGAACCTTTGTGCCGTTATGGCTTCGGAACTCGGTTTGAATCCCAAGAAAGCCCGTCGGGCCGGTTTGTTGCACGATATAGGTAAAGTGCCCGATGAGGAACCCGAATTGCCGCATGCGTTGCTAGGCATGAAGTTGGCGGAGAAATATAAGGAAAAGCCCGACATTTGTAATGCTATCGGAGCTCACCACGACGAAACCGAAATGACCAGTCTGTTGGCTCCTATCGTACAAGTGTGCGATGCTATTTCGGGAGCTCGTCCCGGCGCCCGTCGCGAAATCGTCGAGGCTTACATCAAACGGTTGAACGATCTCGAACAGTTGGCTCTGTCTTATCCGGGCGTGTTGAAGACCTATGCCATACAGGCCGGCCGTGAATTGCGAGTGATTGTCGGAGCCGACAAGATAGGCGATGCCGAAACCGAAAACTTGTCGACTGAAATTGCAAAACGTATTCAAGACGAGATGACTTATCCCGGTCAGGTGAAGATTACCGTTATCCGGGAAACTCGGGCTGTAAGTTTCGCCAAATAACAAGGAGACGCCATACCGCTCCACTTTAAAAACGAATGACGAGGCCGTAGGGCGTTACCCGAATGAAATTCGTGTACGATCTATGGCTTTGTTCTTGTTAACGACAAATTCGAAATGGATAATACAAACGATAACAATACGATGAATCCGTCGGAAAAAACACAGCTCGACCCGTGCGCTTGTCGTCGGAAAGGTGCGAAATTGGAAGTCTACGACTGGCTGTCCGATATTCCCGAATCGCACGACGATACCAATTTGGTCGAGGTGCGTTTCAAAAATACCCGAAAAGGATATTACCGTAATACAACTCATATCAAACTTGCTCCCGGCGATTTGGTCGCTGTCGAGGCTTCGCCCGGTCATGATATCGGTGAGGTTACTCTCACCGGGCGTTTGGTCTTGATACAGATGAAAAAGAACAATGTAAAGATCGATAATCCGGAATTAAAGCGTGTCTATCGGAAAGCCAAACCCAATGACTTGGAAAAATTCGAAGAAGCTAAGGCGAAAGAGCATGATACGATGATTCGAGCCCGTAAGATTGCCGAAGATTTGCATTTGAATATGAAGATCGGCGATGTCGAATATCAGGGAGACGGTAATAAGGCCATCTTCTATTACATTGCCGACGAGCGGGTCGATTTTCGCCAGTTGATTAAAGTGTTGGCCGAAGCGTTCAGGGTGCGTATCGAGATGAAGCAGATCGGGGCGCGTCAGGAAGCCGGACGTATCGGGGGCTTGGGACCCTGTGGGCGTCAATTGTGCTGTTCGGGTTGGATGACCAACTTTGTCTCGGTAGCGACCAGTGCTGCCCGTTTCCAAGATATAGCCCTCAATCCTCAAAAGTTGGCCGGACAATGTGCCAAATTGAAATGTTGCTTGAATTATGAGGCCGATGCATACGTGGAAGCCCAGAAGCGGTTACCATCGCGAGAGATTCCGTTGGAAACGAAGATGAATACCTATTATCACTTCAAAACCGATATTTTCAAACGTGAGATGACTTATTCGACCGATAAGTCTATTGCCGCCAATTTGGTAACGATTTCTGCCGATAGGGTATTCGAGGTAATTGCTTTGAATAAGAAAGGAATAAAGCCCGATACATTGGAGTCGGAAGCCGGAGCTCGTGCTCCCGAACGTCGTGATTTCGAAGACGTGGTGGGACAAGACAGTTTGACTCGCTTCGATAAGGCGAAGAAAAATAAGAAACGGAATAATAACGGAGGTAATAACAATCGTCGTCAACAGTCGGGCGAACGGAATAACCGTTCTAATAATAACAATCGGAATCAGAACAAGGCTTCCCGTGATGGAAATAAAAAGGGCGGAAATGACAATGGCAACCATACGGCTGCTGCTCGCAACGGTAGTGAAAACATTTCGTCTAAACCTGCCGCTTCCGATAAGAAAGAATAGATGGGCGTATGTGGAGGAACTTGGTAAATACAGGTATCGTTTGTCTTTTGCTGGGAGGCACGGTCTCCTGCGGGCGAACCGATGTGTATAACGAGTTTAATACCCTTCCTAAAAACGGCTGGTTCAAACGGGACGTACAACGCTTTACACCGGAAGTTCCCGATACTGTGAACCGGTATGATGTCTATTTGTCTCTGCGGCATAACGGAGATTATACGTATAGGAATTTGTGGCTTTTCGTTTCTTACAACGACGAGGGCGGAGTTTTGAAAACCGATACGGTAAATTGTGAATTGGCCGATGAGTTCGGACGATGGTCGGGCGGAGGTTGGGGCTCTTATTATCAGCAGGAGGTTTTGCTGAATGACGATTTCCGTTTTTCGGGCGAGAAGGAACATGTCTTCACTGTGCAACAAGCTATGCGGGACGATCGTATCAGAGGAATTTCCGACGTGGGGATTCGTATCGTTCCTCATGAAGAAAAATAATACGAAATCGAAGCACAACGATTCGGTAGAAAATCCGTGGGGGATAGGCTTGAATTTTAGCGATGAATTCTTTGGCAATAATCCCATTTCGGACTCATCGATGAGGTTGATACGTTTCCTCTGTTGCGGATTTTAATCCCTCCGTCACTGCGTGCCACCTTCCCTATATGGCTGCTCCACACAGAGGAGGAGGGAGACACATACCTCTCTGTTCCTGTTATCGAAGGTACTAACACTTCTCCCCTGTGTTTCCGTAGGGGAAATATAGGGGAGAGACAGAGGAGCGATAGCGACGAGGAGAGGGGTTGAAAAGATGGCATATAGTATCTTTGTAGAACTAACCCTTCCGTCTTTCGGACACCTCCCCTATATTTTGCGGTGCAAAACACAGAGGAGGAGGTTTAATACCTTTCTGCCACATTATTTTATCGAAAGAGAAGGATTGCATTTACCCTTCTCCCTTGCCGTGTTCCGTAGCATTACGGGGAGTTGCGTTAGCAATAGGGGAGACACCGAAGAAACGATAGTTTCTGAGGAGAGGGGTTAGATGTATAAAAACATAATTCTTTCTGATTTTCCACGGAGTCATATCTTTGCTAAATTATCGACTGAGCCATTATAACCGATAGGGTATATTCAGAAATGATAAGCCCTATTTTTGTCTATAAAAAGAGAGTTGCCCTTTACTCCCGCAAAAGGCAACCCAAGTTCTCAAAAATTAAAAGATGCAAATTGAGACTTTATGTGATTATTAATTCCCTTCCTGAAATTTTTGATTCATTTTCAACAGGTTTATCGTGTAAGCTACTACATTTTGGGATTCTTGAATGACAGTGAGGTAAACGATTCCTACTTTGATGTAGGAGACTTGTTCCCGCATGTGACGTATTTCTTCCCGTTTGAGTACACCTAATTGATTGATGAGTATATTCCCTTGATTGTAGAGGGCGGCAAGATCTCCGAACGCATCTTTTTCGATCGATTGCCGGCTTTCCTCCAAGAACGATACGATCGATTGCGCTATCTCTCCAAAGCTGTCTTTCTGGCTTTGCTCCAAAGGATTGAAATTATTGTCGGTATGTTCCAAACAAGGTTCGCAGGTTCTTTTTATGGAGTGGATAATGTCGTAAGAGAAATCGTTCCCTTGAAAATAATAGAGACCTTTTTCTAATCCTACTTTGTCATTCAAGTGGGAGACTCCTATGGTTCCCAAACGTTTTACTTGTTTGAAGTATCGCCGTTCCGTTTCTATATCGCCCATCGCTTTGCGCAGGGTTCTGTAACTTTCGTTGAGGAAACCGGTGGTGACTCGATGATATAGGTCGGCACTCCATTCGAGGACTTTGGCGAATTCTTCCCGGCTGAATTTTCGCAATAAGACAAGTGCTTCTTGCTTGTCTTTGTTGGCGACCATTTGTTGTGCCAGCGAACTGTTTTTTTCTTGTTTTAGTTTTTTATTGTATGATATTTGGCTGTGTATGAGCATATAAGCGGCTAATGCTCCCAACAGGATAATAGCGATACTACCTCCGAAGTAGACAATCATCGTCACTGTAAAACAAATCAAAAAAGCGGCTCCGGCTGTGAGAAACCAACCTCCGATAACGGAGATGACTCCGGTGATACGGTAAACGGCACTATCGCGTCCCCAAGCTCTGTCGGCAAGAGATGTACCCATAGCAACCATAAAGGTGACATAGGTAGTGGATAGGGGTAGTTTCAACGAGGTTCCCAATGCGATCAACAAGCTGGCAAGCACCAAGTTTACCGAGGCTCTAATTAAGTCGAATGCCGCACCGTGTTCGAGTATGACTTCATCTTTGTCGAATCGGGCGTTGAGCCAAGTTCTGGCTTTGGGCGGTATGTTATTGACAATAAAAGAAGATGTATTTGTTGTCATGCGCACCAATTTACGAGCGATGGGAGAAGTCCCGAAACTTTCTTCTCCGGCTTCTTGGCGGGATAGGTCGAGAGAAGTTTTGATTACGTTATGTGCTTTTTTGGAGGTGAGCAGGGCGACAACCATAATTATGCCTGAACCGATGAGGAATATGGAAGGCGTTGAAGCCGAATCGAGAAGAGAGGTCATCAAGTACTGATCGGGACTGACGCCGTTGCTGTTGGCGATGTAGTCGTGGTAGGTCGAATAACCGGCCAAAGGCATACCGATAAAGTTGACTAAGTCATTTCCCGCAAAAGCTAATGCCAGAGCAAAAGTTCCCAACAAGACGACTATTTTCAAAATGTTTATGCGACACCACATGAGTACCTGCATGAGTATTGTCGTGCATAGGAAGCAACAGCCTAAAAGTATTTGTGTGTTGTCGTGAATCCATTGGCGGTTTTCGGGGGTCATCAGCGTGGACTCTTTTAATCCCTTGATAAGTATGAAATAGATGATGGAGGTAGCCGCGAATCCGCCGAACAGCGCACCGAAGTATTTTAACTGTTTCCGGTAATTGAATTTGAAAATCAAGCGGGCGATGTATTGTACCAAAACACCAAAGAAGAAGGCGATGGCTACGGATACGAAAATGGCTACGATTACTTGCAGAGCTTTGTCTGTATTGATGAGGTCTCCCATTTGCAAGGCTCCTGCGCTATTTATCGTTTTCACGATAGCCAAAGCAAATGTGCCGCCTAACAATGCGAATATCATCGATACGGTGGTCGATGTGGGGAGTCCCATCGTATTAAATATGTCGAGTAAAACTACATCTGTGAGCATGACCGCCAACAAGATACTCATGATTTCGTTCATGTAGAAATATTGGGGCTGATATATTCCATGCCGTGCGATATCCATCATACCGTTCGACATGGAGGCTCCTACAAAGATTCCTATTGCGGCGACCGCCATAATTACTTTGAAGGGGGCTGCTTTTGCCCCGATAGCCGAATTGAGGAAGTTGACGGCATCGTTACTGACTCCCACCGATAAATCGAAAATGGCGATGAGAAAGATAAAAATAACGATGATCAGATAGAACGTTTCCATAATGTCCAATTTGCATGTTTTTTCACTCGCAAAGAAACGATATTGATGTTACAGAAGCGTTACAAACATGTATCTATCTTGTTTCTTTTCTTCGATTTTCGTCGGTGGAGTGCCGGAAATTTGAGCAGGAGATTCTGTAAGAGGCAAAAATGTCCTCGGTAATTGTTCGATTACTTTCGGTATCATGGCTTTCTCAATAGACTATCTTCATCGTAACTCGATTTTGTAAAGCTCGTTAAGGTTTGCTTTCATTAGAACGTTGGATTATATCCAGAATTCTATAATCGTATCTGAAACAATTGAATCCTATGCGAATTTTTCTCTCTTTCTCAGAAAGATTCGGACGAATTGTAATATTGTTTTTGACCGGTAGAGTGGCCGATGAGATGATAATTTCTCCCCAGTCGTAGGAATAGTCTGCCCTGTCGTTGTATAGGTCATTTTCTACGCTGTCCAGATAGCATTCTATACCGTTTACTTCTAACCAGTTGACGAAGCAAAAAGGATTCTTTTCTTCTGTACTATAAACAGTTAGCTGCCCTCCTCCCGCTGGTATCGTATATTCGTCACGGGTCGTTTGTGTCAAATCTGTACTCTCGATTTTCAAAGCGACCGGATTGAATTTTTCATCTTCGTTAAGAATACAACCAGAGAATATCACGATATTTGTGAGTATCAGTAGCGTTCCAAGAATTTTTTTCATGAGCTTCCGAATGAAAGATTACTACTTAATAAATGCCAATTGTGTGAATTACTGCATTTCGAACTTTGCATTTATTACGCTTTTCCACATCTAAACGGATTGTCGATAGACTATTTCTTTTTGCTTTTATTCTCTTTCTTTATTGAATCTGCCGATTTTTTCGATTTACTTGCATTCTTTGTTTCTCCGGGTTCGGGCTTTTTCCATTTTAAAATCTGAGCTGTCCGTGCCGGGAGGTAGAGCATGAGCCATTCTTTGTTGTCTTTTTCGAATAACGGGTCGTGTCGGGTGAGGTGTTTCACTTTCATATCGATGAGTCCGTATCCTCCGAATGTAGGATCATCGCTACTGAGTATATGCTCGTATTCTCCTGTCGGGGCCAAAATGCCGTATCCGTTGAAGGATTTGAACGGGTGGAAGTTGAATACGAAAAGCAGATCGTCGCGCAGGAATGCGAGTACTTGGTCTCCGTCGTTTTCACAGAGTTTAACGATAGGGGTTCGTTCGAATTTTTTCTTTTGGCTTACGACGTGAATCATGGCTTCGTCGAAAGCTCCGAGGTATTGATATTTCAAATCATTTCGATCTACGAGGTCCCATTGCCGACGAGCGTATTTATAGGACCAGCCGTTTCCTTGACGTGGAAAATCGATCCATTCGGGGTGGCCGAATTCATTTCCCATGAAGTTGAGGTAACCACCGTTGATGGTCGAGAGAGTTACCAGCCGTATCATTTTATGCAGGGCCATGCCTCGATCTACGATCAGATTGGTATCTCCCTTGCTCATGTGCCAATACATGACGTCGTCGATGAGCCGGAAGATAATGGTTTTATCGCCGACCAGTGCTTGGTCGTGGCTCTCGGCATAATTGATGGTCTTTTCATCGGAACGCCGATTGGTCAGTTCCCAAAATATGGCCGTGGGTTTCCAGTCTTCGTCTTTTTTCTCTTTAATGGTCTTTATCCAGAAATCGGGTATTCCCATAGCCATTCGGTAATCGAACCCTATTCCTCCATCGTTGAATTTCGCTGCTAATCCCGGCATTCCGCTCATTTCTTCGGCGATGGTTATCGCCCGAGGATTTACTTGGTGAATGAGTTCATTGGCCAGAGTGAGATAAACGATGGCGTTGTCGTCCTGCCCTCCGTTGTAATAGTCGTCGTACGAACCGAAAGCCTGTCCCAAACCGTGGTTGTAATAGAGCATTGAGGTAACGCCGTCGAACCGGAACCATCGAATCTAAATTCGTCGAGCCAGTATTTGCAGTTGGAGAGCAAGAAGTGGATTACATCGTTTTTTCCATAGTCGAAACACAAAGAGTCCCAAGCGGGGTGCTCTCGCCGGTGGTCGCCGTAAAAGTATTGATTGTACGAGCCATCGAATCGACCTAACCCTTCGACTTCGTTCTTGACAGCGTGAGAGTGTACGATGTCCATAATGACGGCTATTCCCATTTTATGAGCTTCGTCGATGAGCGATTTCAATTCGTCGGGTGTCCCGAAGCGGGACGACGGGGCGAAGAAACTGGATACGTGATACCCGAAAGAACCGTAATAGGGGTGCTCTTGTATAGCCATGATTTGTATGGCGTTGTATCCGTCGGCAACAATGCGGGGAAGTATCTTTTCTTTAAATTCGGTATAACTGCCAACTTTTTCTTCCTGTTGCGCCATACCGATGTGACATTCGTAAATCAGTAGCGGGGAGGTTTTGGGGCGAAACGGCTTTTTTGAAAAAACGAAAGGCTTTTCGGGATCCCAAATTTGTGCCGAGAAGATATATGTTTCGGGGTCTTGCACGACTCTCGTGGCCCATGCCGGAATGCGTTCTCCTTGTCCTCCGGGCCAGTGTACAGATAGTTTGTAAAAGTCGAGATGGTGTAACGTATCGAGTGGAAGTTTTATTTCCCATACTCCTCTGCCGATGGCCAATAACCGATATTCGGGGCGTTCTTTCCAGTTCGAGAAGTTTCCTATCAAATAGATAGCATTGGCATTGGGCGCCCACTCCCGAAATACCCAGTGGCCGTTTTCTTTATGTAATCCGAAGTAAAGATAGCCGTCGGCAAAATCGGAAAGGTTTCCTGTTCCTCCGGTTAGTTCCGAAATTTTTTCCACGGCACGATTGTGCCGGCCTTCGATAGCCTGTTTATAGGGAGCCAGCCACGGGTCGTTTTTTATCAGTTTCAGAGTTTTCATAGGGCTGTATTTTAAGGAGGAATATAAAGAGCGATGCAGTTACTGCTTCTGCCCGTTGTTTCTGTACAAAGAAAAAACAAATGACCCGATGTAAAAATTTTTTTGCACGGCCGGGCTCGATTTCCTTTGCATCACGTGCAAATATAATGAAAGTCGAGCGCAGAACAAACAAGTTTATTTATTTTTATATCGAATGTGCTTTTTGTATTCGGTAAGTTTAAATATATGAAAATTACTGCCGGAGACGACCGTGTGGTCGAAAAATCGACTTTGTGTTTTCCCCCGGAGGTTATTTTCGGTGTGTTTTACTTCGATGGACAACTTTCTTTATCTTTATTCCTTCGGGGAAATTTGTCACTGATGAGAGGTGTGGCTGTTCGACCGGCGTATGTGGGGTGGGTTTTGCGACAGCCGTATTCTGTATTTTTTTCGGTTCAATAGTTTCGGTTTTTTCTCCTTCGTGTGGAACCGTGTTTGTTGCCGTTTCTTTCCCGTTTGTCATCGGTTGGGTTTCGTTAGAGACGGGAGTAGCTTCGGCGGAGCCTTTGGGGGTGTATTTGCGAGCATAACGTTCGAGGGTGTTAATGCTGCTCATGAGCGTTTTCACTTCTTTGGGATGCTGCATAATATCGAGTTCGAGCAATTGTGCGTAATAACGCAGCAATACTTGATTGCGTAACAGTTCTATTTGCATACGGCTATTTGCCAGTTCCCGGGTGAATTTCTGTTCTTGTGTTTCCATACTTTTTTTGAGGTAAATGTATGGTCGGGGCATTCGCATTTTATGGCATGATTGAATTTTTTTACCCGATCGGTATCGGGTAAAAGTAGGGAGGAAGGGATATGTCCGATATAAGCAGACTGATGAGATGTCGTTTTTCAATACCATAAGCAAGAATGATGTAGTATTTCTAACCCCTCTCATCGTCGCTACCGCTCCTCTGTCTCTCCCCTATATTTTGCTGTGCAAAACACAGGGGAGAAGTGTTAATACTTTTGATAACAGGAACAGAGAGGTATGTGTTTTCCTCCTCCTCGTCTTCCCACACGAAGCGAATGTTGCAGAATTTCTCACATTCAATCACTCTCGCATGTCTTATCTCATGATTGCTCCATACCTTTCCCCAGGTAAATGTAAGTCTGTCATTTTCCTGTTCTATTTCGTCGGCGAGCCATTTACCCATACCCTCGGGAGTCCCTATCAGATTCCATATGATGTTGGGTGATTTTGAATTCAGTCTTTGTTCAATTACTATTTTCTCTTTTTTCATCTGGAGTGTGGTGTAGGTTGTTTTTCTTCAGAACATCTTACATCTTAACTGTTTACAGTGCAAAAATAATATATTTGATATGCAAAACAGCAAAAAAGAAGAAAATATTTTGCAGTTTAATAAAATTGTATTATCTTTGCACTCGCAAAAACGAAAGGCGGGATAGCTCAGCTGGTTAGAGCGCATGATTCATAATCATGAGGTCCCCAGT
>ERZ773130.1177-NODE-1177-length-26072-cov-7.505323_pt1 | contig 26072 bp, 20 predicted proteins | sample MGYA00511919_ERZ773130 | MGnify/ENA primary metagenome ERZ773130 (study PRJEB29015, sample SAMEA2737851) | human gut metagenome | biome: human gut; feature: human-associated habitat; material: faeces | place: China | collected 2012 ...
GCTGTGCGGCGGCGTATTGGAGCCACAGGAATTTCCCCTGCCGGGGGTAGAGGGGGCGGAGCGGCTGCTGCCCGGTGTGGGGACCCGGCTGCTGTGGACCGGCTCGCCCTATCCTCTGTGAGAAACGGGGCGTTTACCGGGAGCTTTTGGCGGCGGCCTGTAAGATCCACACGAAAACCGCCATGGCTGCAAGCTGCGTCAGTGTGAACAGGACGGCGAGGCCGCGGGCCTCGTAATAGCAAAAGCTGTCCCAATTCAGGAGTACCTCCGCCAGTGTGGCCAACGGGAGACTGAGCCAGATGTATTTGCGGGCGATCAAGCGGAACAGGAGCGGGAGCAGGAAGGTCAGCGTGAAGGGGATCGGCTGGAGCAGGTATTGCCCGAACAGCTTTGCCAGCGCAGTCACAGTGGATAGGGTCATGGTTATCACACCTCCGTCAGTTCCGATTTTTGTTGATTCTATCCTATATAATAAAGAATACCAGATTTCTCCGGATGCTTCAAGATGATTGAAAATTCGGGGATGGGCTGCCGCCCCTTCAAAATCCGGGACAGGACATGGGGAAAAAACTTGACAACAGTCGGAAAAACGGTATAATGACTTCTGTATTCAATCTTTAAAAACGCTTGGATGAAGTCAGCTTTCCGAAACCGGATCAGCGAGAGGGGCATTTGGTGCAAGTCCCTTGCCTACGCCGGAGAGCAGCCGCTTCGGAGCGGCCCGCGGTGAGCGGGACGGGTCACGCCGTTACCGGTGGCTAAGATGCCCTCAAGGATGGGGGATAATTAGGGTGGTACCGTGAAGCAATGCTTCGCCCCTATGTCCGGGGCGGAGCATTTTATTTTTCGGTAAGAAAGCCGCTGCGGAACACCGCCGACGGCTCCGTTCCGGCCGGAAACCCGGTTTACAGTCAAAAATCAAGAAATTTACATAAAAATGGAGGAAATGATTATGTCTCAACCCAAGAACTACGGTCTCAACGAGCTGCGGGAAATGTTCCTGCACTTCTTTGAGACCAAAGACCATCTGCGTCTGCCCAGCTTTTCCCTGATCCCCCAGAACGATGCCTCTCTGCTGCTGATCAACTCCGGCATGGCACCCATGAAGCCCTACTTCACCGGCGAGCAGGAGCCGCCTCGTCACCGGGTCACCACCTGCCAGAAGTGCATCCGTACCGGCGATATTGAGAACATCGGCCACACCGCCCGCCACGGCACCTATTTTGAGATGCTGGGCAACTTCTCCTTCGGCGATTACTTCAAGAAGGAGGCCATTCCCTGGGCATGGGAATTCCTGACCAGCCCCGAGTGGGTCGGCCTGGAGCCGGACCGCCTCTATCCGTCCGTCTTCGCGGGCAACGAGACGACCCCCGCAGATGACGAGGCCTTCGCCATCTGGCGCGACGTGATCGGCATCCCCGAAAACCGCATCTTCCGCTTCGGCAAGGAGGATAACTTCTGGGAGCATGGCTCCGGCCCGTGCGGCCCGTGTTCGGAAATTTACTATGACCGCGGCGAGCAGTACGGCTGCGGCAAGCCCGGCTGCACCGTCGGCTGCGACTGCGACCGCTATGTCGAGGTCTGGAACATCGTCTTCTCCCAGTTCAATAACGACGGCCACGGCAATTATACCGAACTCAAGCAGAAGAACATCGACACCGGCATGGGCCTCGAACGCCTTGCCTGCGTGTGTCAGAACGTCGCGTCCCTGTTCGACGTCGACACTGTCATGAACATCACGAATAAAGTCTCCGAGATCACCGGCGCACACTATGAGGAGTCCGACAAGACTGACGTGTCCCTGCGCGTCATCACCGACCATATCCGTTCGTCGACCTTCATGATCTGCGACGGCATTCTCCCCTCCAACGAGGGCCGGGGCTACGTCCTGCGCCGCCTGCTGCGCCGCGCCGCGCGTCACGGCAAGCTGCTGGGCGTGAACGAACCGTTCCTCTATCAGGTCGTGGACACCGTCGTCCATGAAAACGAGTGCCAGTACCCCGAGCTGCGCGAAAAGCAGTCCTATATCACCCGCGTCATCCGCACCGAGGAAGAAAACTTCGCCAAGACCATCGATGGCGGCATGAAGATCTTCTCCGAAATGCTCGAGAGCCACAAGGCCAAGGGCGAGACGACCTTCTCCGGCGCGGACGCGTTCAAGCTCTATGACACCTACGGCTTCCCCATCGACCTGACCAACGAAATGGTCGCCGAAGAGGGGATGCAGGTCGACGAAGCGGCCTTCAAGCAGCTCATGCAGGAGCAGAAGGTCCGCGCACGCGAGGCGCGCAAGGCGCTCGGCGACCTCGGCTGGGCCGGCGTTGAATTCGGCAAGGAGATCCCCGCCACGACCTTCATCGGCTATACCAACATGGAAGCCGAGGGCAAGATCGTCGCCATCGTCGCCGACGAAGAGCTTCAGGGTGCGATCACGTCCGGCACGGATGCAATTCTTGTCCTCGACCAGACCCCGTTCTACGCCGAAATGGGCGGCCAGGTCGCCGACCATGGCACCATTCACACCGAAACCGCCGAATTCACCGTCACCGACGTGCAGAAGAACAAGGGCGGCAAGTTCATGCACTACGGCAAGCTCGTCTCCGGCTCTCTGGCCGTCGGCGATACCGTGACCGCGTCCATCGATGCAGCCCGCCGCAAGGCCATCATGCGCGCCCACTCCGCAACGCATCTGCTGGACTACGCTCTGCGCACCGTCCTCGGCGATCATGCGCATCAGGCAGGCTCCCTTGTCGAGCCGGACCGCCTGCGCTACGACTTCACACACTTCTCCGCCGTCACCGCAGACGAGCTGGTCAAGATCAGCCGCCTTGTCAGTGAGCTTGTGCTGGACGGCATGTCCGTCGAGACGAAGGAAATGCCCATCGCGGAGGCGAAGAAGCTTGGCGCGATCGCCCTGTTCGGCGAAAAGTACGGCGATGTCGTGCGCGTCGTGAACATGGGCGGCAAGTCCGTTGAGCTTTGCGGCGGCACCCATGTCGATAACACCGCCAAGGTCGGCCCGTTCCGCATCACGAGCGAATCCTCCGTTGCCTCCGGCGTGCGCCGCATCGAGGCCGTCACGGGCGAAGCGTTCCTGAATCTCGTCGATGAGATGAATATGCGTCTGGTCAAGGCTGCCGAGCTGCTGAAGACCACGCCGGTGGAGCTGATCAACAAGGCCCAGAGCAGCATGAACGAGATCCGTGAGCTGCACCAGACCATCGAGCGCATGAAGGACAAGCTCTTCGCGGGCGATGTGGACAGCCTCATGTTCTCCGCCAAGGACGTAAACGGCCTCAAGGTCGTCACGGCCAGCCGCGAGAACACCGACGCGAACGACCTGCGTAAGCTCGGCGATTTCCTGCGCGACAAGAACCCGAACACCGTCGCGGCTCTCGGCGCTGTCAACGGCGAAAAGGTCACGCTGCTGGCCGTCTGCGGCAAAAACGCCGTCGCACGCGGCATCAAGGCGGGCGATATCATCAAGAATATTGCGCCCATCGTCGGCGGCAAGGGCGGCGGCAAGCCGGATTCCGCCATGGGCGGCGGCACGAACGCCCTCAAGCTCGACGACGCGCTGGCGGCTGTCGACGATTACGTCGCGGCCAATGTCAAGGACTAAGGAGGAAGCACCATGTCTGATTGCCTGTTCTGCAAAATCATCGCGGGCGAGATCCCGTCCGCAAAGGTCTACGAGGACGACCTCTGCTATGCCTTCAAGGACATCAGCCCCCTTGCCCCCACACATTTCCTCGTCGTCCCGAAGCAGCATTTTGCCTCCGCTGCTGAGGTCACGCCGGAAAATGAAGCCGTGGTCGGCCACATCTATACTGTCATTGCCAAGCTTGCCCGGGAAATGGGCTTTGCCGACGGCTACCGTGTGGTAACGAACGTCGGCGAGCTGGCCGGGCAGACCGTCCATCACATCCACTTCCACGTGCTCTCCGGCAAGCAGCTGGGCAGCTTTAACTGAGGTTCCAATATTTTTACAATTTTCCCCGCCATGCCGCCCGCATGGCGGGGAATCTGTTATTTTCCCATCAAAAACGCACGGAAGGACTTGAAAAAGGCTGTAGTGTATGCTATCATTGGTATATATGCAAGCGGAGTCATCCCTCATTCCCTCCGGTTATGGCATTGGAAACGTTTTAACCCTCTCTCCTTCAAGCAAGCAAATCCGGGCTTCCCTGCTTCGGCTGGGAAGCCCAACCCCCCTCTGTGACAATTGCATCGTATTCGGCCCACACCTCCTGCCCCTTACCAGCTGTAGTTTTATTTTATCTTCTAAATCGAACAAATTTTCTAATAATGCTTGCATTGGATCCGCCTTCGGTGGTATGATAGGGACAGAACCTGAAGGGAGGCGGAACGGGTGTATCTGGCGATCGATCTGAAATCCTTCTATGCGTCGGTGGAATGTGCGGCGCGGGGGCTTGACCCGTTGAAAACAAATCTCGTTGTGGCGGACGCGGCGCGGACGGAGAAAACGATCTGCCTGGCCGTCTCGCCGTCCTTAAAGGCGTATGGCATCGCGGGCCGGGCGCGGCTGTTCGAGGTGGTGCAGCGCGTCGAACAGGTAAACGCCATGCGGCGGCAGCACGCGCCGGGCCGACAGCTGCGCGGCCAGAGCGAAAACGCGGACACGCTTGCCGCGCACCCGGAGCTTGCGCTCTCCTTCATCACCGCGCCGCCGCAGATGGCGAACTATATACGTGTCTCCACGCAGATCTATCAGATCTACCTCAAATATTTCGCGCCGGAGGACATTCACGTCTATTCCATCGACGAGGTCTTCATCGACGCATCGCCGTATCTGCGCACCTACGGCCAGACGCCGCAGGAGCTGGCGCGGACGGTCATTCTGGATGTGCTGCGCACGACCGGCATCACCGCGACCGCCGGGATCGGCACGAATCTGTATCTGGCGAAGGTCGCCATGGATATCGGGGCCAAGCACGTGGCGCCGGATGAAAGCGGCGTGCGCATTGCCTGCCTCACCGAGCGCAGCTACCGCGAAACGCTCTGGACGCACCGGCCGCTGACGGATTTCTGGCGCGTCGGACGCGGGATCGCGAAAAAGCTTGAGGAAAAGGGCCTGTTCACGATGGGCGATATCGCCCGCTGTTCGCTCGGCAGGCCGGATGAATTTTACAACGAGGAGCTGCTGTACCGGATGTTCGGTGTGAACGCGGAGCTGCTGATCGACCACGCATGGGGCTGCGAGCCGTGCACGCTTGCGGACATCAAGGCCTACCGGCCCCAGACGCACAGCGTCAGCTCCGGTCAGGTGCTGCAATGTCCGTATCCGTTTGAAAAGGCGCGGCTCGTCGCGCGGGAGATGGCGGACGCGCTGGCGCTGGAGCTGGCCCGGAAGGGGCTTGTGACCGATCAGATGGTCCTGACCGTCGGCTATGACCGTGAAAGCCTGACAGACCCGTCCTGTCCGCCGTATCACGGCCCGGTCGCAGTCGACCATTACGGGCGGCGCGTCCCGAAAGCCGCGCACGGGTCAGAAACGCTCCGGGCGCCGACCGCCTCCTCCAGAGAGCTCCTGCAGGCGCTGACGGTGCTGTTTGACCGGATCGTGGACCGCGGGCTGCTCGTGCGCCGGATGTATGTCGTCGCGAACCATGTGCAGCGGGAGCGGGACGTGCAGGCCGAGCCGGAATACGTTCAGCTCGATCTGTTTGCCGACGAAGCGGCGCTCACGGCTCGGCGCGAGGAACAGTCCGCGCGTGCGCGCGAACGGCGGATGCAGGACGCCGTGCTGGCCATCCGCGAAAAATACGGCAAAAACGCCATCCTGAAGGCCATGAGTCTCCGCGACGGCGCAACTGCCCGCCAGAGAAATGAGCAGATCGGCGGACATAAGGCGTGAAAAGCGTCTGCAGGCGAAATGCAGCGCAGACAGAAAATCCCCGTGCCGCAGTGCTGCGGCACGGGGCATTTTCATAGGGGCTGGGATTTACTTCTTGACGAAGGACAGGCAGTCCGTGCACTGATCAACGGTCGGGTCGCATTCATGCGTGCCGATGCAGACCTTATCGAGGGTACAGTAATCCTCGCAGCCGCAGTGGTTGTTGCACTGGCTCACGTGGCACTCGATTGCGTGGTTGGCCTTTTCGTTTGCAAAGCTCATACAAAACTTCCTCCTTTTTTAAGGTACGGACTTAGTATGTGCGCAAACGGCCTGTTCATGCTGGAAAATTTTTTATCTGCGGCCACCGCCGAACCCGCCTCGACCTCCTCCGAAACCTCCGCGGCCTCCGCCAAAGCCGCCGCGGCTGCCGCCGCCGGGTCTGGGGCCTCCGCCGAAACCGCCGGGTCTGGGGCCAGGCCCCGGGCCGGGGCCGTGGTGGTGATGATGGTTCGAGAACAGTGAGCCCAAAAACAGGCCCGACCAGAAGCCTCCGCCTCCGCCGCCTCTGCGGCCGGAGCCGAAAATGGCCTTGATGATCCAGAAAATGACCAGAATCGTGATAATTGTACCGATTATGCTTTTCCTTCTGACACGTCCGGTCTCCTGCACGGGCGTATACTCCTCATTCGCAGCTCCGTTCAGGCTGGTTTTGCACCAGCTGTACAAATCCTCGTACATCGTGTCTGCCGCGTCGTCCGCGTCGCCGTCCAGAATGGCGGCAAAGCCGTCCTGAAAGATCGATTCCAGCTTGCTGTCGGTATAATCCGCGACATACATACCCGTCGTCACATACCACTCGTCCGCGCTGGTATCGATGGCAAAGAGCATGTCATACTCGCTCAGCCCCATCGAATCAAATGCGCTGTCCGTATAGCTTTCCAGCGTCTTACCGCCGGTGCTGTCTGTCGTCAAAATGGCGATATGGCTGCCGGTTTTGTTATAGATCTTTGTGTTGTAGTCCTGAATCGCATTTTCGCCGCTGCGGGTAAACAGCCCTGCGTCGTCGCGGATATACTTGTCGGAGATCGTCTCGTCTCCCGCTGTATTGGATGTCTGCTCTGCGGCCGGTGTTTGAGATGCAGTCTGTTCCTGCGCAGTTGTCTGGGCCATAGGTTCGGGCACCGGTTCGCTTTTCAGTGCCGGGGACAGCCCGATGAAGAGCGCTGCGGCGATCATCAATACCGTAAAGATGACCGCAACGCTCGTTTTTTGAAAGAATTTCATGCTTGCTCCTTCTAAAGTTTCAGCTGCGCGGCTGCAGAAGCTTCTGCTTCAGCTCGCCCTCCAGCCGGCGAAGCTCAGCCTCGGCCTCCTGCCGCTTCTTTGCGCCGTCGGTCTGGATCTGCAGGACCTCGTCGAGCGTGGAGATCAGCTGCTCGTTGGTGTGCTTGAGCGTTTCCATGTCGACGATGCCGCGCTCGGATTCCTTCGCCGTCTCGACGGAGGCCATATGCAGCATATCGGCGTTCTTCTGCAGCAGCGCGTTCGTCATGTCCGTGACCTGCCGCTGAGCCTCCATGGCGCGGCGGGAATTTTCGATGCCGAGCGTCAGCACCATCTGGTTCTTCCACAGCGGGATGGTGTTGAGCACGGAGGTCTGGATCTTTTCGACAAGCGCGGTGTCGTTGTTCTGGATCATGCGGATCTGCGGCGCGGTCTGCAGCGAGATCATGCGCGTCAGCTCCAGATCGTGGAGCTTCTTTTCGAACCGGACGCATTTGTTTTCAAAATCATTGGCCGCCTGCGCATCCTCCGGCAGATTCGAAGCCTCGGCCTTTGCGCGCAGCTCATGCAGCGTGGTGCTGCGGGCCTCGGCCAGCTTCTGCTTACCGGCCAGAATATACATGGTCAGCTCCTTGAAGTACTGCAGGTTCCGCTCGTACATCTGATCCATCACGGCTACGTCCTTCAGCAGCGTGATCTTGTGCTTTTCCAGCTCCCCGGAGATGCGGTCGACGTTGACCTCCGCCGTCGCGAAGCGGCTCTTCATCTCCTCGGCGTTGATCTTTGCCTTGCGGAACAGGCCTGCGATGCCCTTCTTTTCCGGCTCGTCCATCGTCTTGAGCTCGACGAGCAGGCCGGAGAGCATATCGCCGATCTCGCCCAGATCGCCGGTCTTGACCTTGGCCAACGCCGTGTCGGAGAAATCTGCGATGTTCTTCTGTGCGGAAGCGCCGTATTCGAGGATCTGCTGCGCGTTTTCCAGATCGATCTGCTTCGAGAAGGCCAGCACGGCCTGCTGCTCTTGCTCGGAGAGCGCGGAAAGATCGGGGCCTGCCTCCGGCGCGGCCTGTGCTTTCGTGATGAGATCCGCTTCCTGTTTGACCTCCGGCTGCGGCTGCGCGTTCAGATCCGGCGTCAGGGTGAGCTGGGGAATGTATTCGTCCATAATCTGTTCCTCCTGTATCTATTTGTACCGTTTATGCAAAATCCTTTTTGTTCGTCAGCCCTTCGCTGGCCATCATTTGCTCCATCACGCGGATATCGGCGGTGATGTCGACGACGTCGGCCTCAAACAGCGCGTCGAGCTGCCGCTGGAAGGCGATAATGACCTTGTCGAGCAGGTCTTCGATCTTCTGCATCCCCTCGGTGATGTTTTCCGTTTTGAGACTCTGGTTCTGCAGCGTGACGTACTGCTCCATAAGCTTGATCGTGGTCGGCAGATAATAGTTGAGGAACTGCCGGATCTGACTGAGCTTTTTCGGGTTTTTCCGGACGCAGTCGAAGATCTGCGCCGTCAGCCGCTCGATGAGATCGATCTGGGCGCTTATGCGCTCGTCAGGGATCTCGTCGTTCAGACGGCGGATATCGGCGATGGCGCGCTTGCCCTGATAGATGACCGACTGCAGCTCCGGCGGGAGCTTTTCCTCCGGCTCTGGCTCCGGCTGCGGTTCAGGCTTCTTTTCCGCCTGCTTCGGCTGGGGCTGCTCCGGCGCGGCAGCCTTCGGCGGCTCGTCCGTCTTTTTGCCGGGCAGCACGATGCGCAGGATCGCATACACGATCGCCGACACGACCGCGCAGGAAAGAATCCCCCGGAAGGTGTTCAGCTTGCCGGCGTACAGCAGCCATACGATGCCAATGGCATAAATCGGAAGCGCGGAGCGCTTCTTTTTTGCGTTCTGTTTCTCTTTCTGTTCGTCCATGGTATTCCTTTCTCCGCAAGGCGAAGCATTTTTCTGGATATTTCCTCAAACTAATAGTAGTACAAACGTTGCGGAAAGTCAACTGCCGGACCGGATTGACACGGACTGCGGCGCACAGTATAATAGAGTGCGGAAGGAACCGGCTGCGCGGGAGAAGCTGCGGAAGCATCCTTGAGGAACCGGCTCCCTGCCGCATATCCATACCTATGCCGGCAGCCGGAAGGCGGTGCGCGGCTTTATTTTATGTAATGGAGGCATTCCTATGATCCGTGTATCCCCTTCGATTCTGGCGGCAGATTTTGCAAATCTGGAACGCGAGATCGGTACGATCAAACAGGCTGGCGCCGAGTATGTACATATTGACGTTATGGACGGCCTGTTTGTTCCCAATATTTCAATCGGACTGCCCGTTTTGTCCTGCATCCGCAAGGTGACGGATCTGACGCTCGACGTGCATCTGATGATCGACCGCCCCGTGCGCTATGCCGAGCGCTTTTGTCAGGCTGGCGCGGACATCGTGACCGTCCACGTCGAGGCTGACACGCAGGAAAACACACTTGAGGCGCTCCGCATCATCCGCGCCTGCGGCAAAAAGCCCGCGATCTGCGTCAAGCCCAAAACGTCGGCAGAAGCCGTGCTGCCGTTCATCGAGCTTGTCGACCTGATCTTGGTCATGACGGTCGAGCCGGGCTTCGGCGGACAGAGTTTCATGGCCGACATGATGCCCAAGGTGCGGGCCATCCGCGCGTATATCGATGAGAAAAATCCCGGCTGCGAGCTGGAGGTCGACGGCGGCGTCAACGCACAGACTGCGAAGGTCTGCACGGCGGCAGGCGCAAACGTCCTTGTCGCAGGCAGCGCGTTTTTCAAGGCCGAAGACAAGGCCGCGTTTGTACAGGCGGTAAAATAAATCGATCCGCGTAAATTTCAACTCCCATTGCTGTGCTGCCGCGCAGCGTGGGAGTTTTTTGTCTGAATAGGGAAGACCCTCTTGACAACGTAACAATGTTATGCTATTATGCGACCGTAACAATGTTACGGAACACTGTTACGGAAGGAGGCTGCACATGGATGAGGATCTGATTTCCAAAAAGGAGCTGTTGGAGCGCTATGGGATCTCCTATGGTGCGCTGTACCGCTGGAAGCGGATGGGCCTGATCCCGGAGAGCTGGTTCCTGCGCCGTTCAACACCGAACGGACAGGAGACGTATTTTCACACGAAGCAGATCTGCCCGCGCGTGGAGCGGATCCTGGAAAGCAAGGAGCGCGTCTCGCTCGAAGAACTGGCAGCGGAGCTGGCCGGGCAGAAGCAGGCGGCTGCCGCGCGGCGGACGCTGGTTCTGGAAACAAAATATGGCCCGAAAACCTATCCCCTCGATGAGCTTTTACATCTGTATCTGACCGAGGGCGAACACAAAACGGATATTCTGGAGCAACTGAAGGAGGAAGCATTATGAACGAACACATCGATATGAAGATTTCCGGCTCAAGCAGCATGCCGGGCGGCGAATACCGCAGAGTCTCGATCAGCGGCGCGGGCAAGGTACAGGGCAGCCTCAAATGTGAGGAGCTGCACTGCTCCGGCGCGGCGAAGGTGCAGGGCGACGTGGACTGCGCGGGCGAGCTGCACACGAGCGGCGCGGGCAAGGTGGCTGGGAATGCCCGGTGCGGCAGCCTGTCGTCCTCAGGCGCGTTTTCCGCGCAGTCGGTGCAGGTAGAGGGGCTTGCGTCCGTCTCCGGCTCCGTGCGGACGGAGCAGGCGCTTACGGCAGACGAGCTCCGCGCGTCAGGCTCTCTGGAAGCGGGCAGCGTTCACTGCCGGGCCTTCCGCGCCTCCGGCTCGTGCCGGGTCAGCGGGGATATCGAGGCGGAGACGGCAGCTTTGAGCGGCGCAGTGGAGATCGGCGGACTGCTGAACGCGGAGACGGTCGAGATCTCGGCCAACCCCGCGGTACACATCCACGCCATCGGCGGCGGAACCATCCGTGTTTTGCAGAAGGACACGACGACGTTCCTCGGCATCTTCCATACGAGCCCCGGCCGCGCCCGCATCGGCTCGATCGAGGGCGACAACATTGAGCTGGAGAATGTCGAAGCGGAGATCGTGCGCGGCAAATACGTCCGCATCGGGCACGGCTGCCGCATCGGAACGGTCGAATACGGCGAGGATCTGGAGGCTGAACCCGGCACCGTCAGACAAAGCACGCAGACCGGTACAAAATAAGTGTCGATTCTGCGCCAAATTGTAAATATTTCTTAACTTTCAGGGAAAAGGTTTGATTCCTGCGGCGATGTGTGATAGAATGCACCCGTATGTGATTTTTATTGTTACTGGAGAGATTCGATGTCACAGGTCAAACTGTTCAGCTCGACCGGCACACGCGTGGCCAGGCGTTCCGGCAAGCCGAAAAAGCAGAAGGTCAAAAAGCCCCTGAAGACGCTTGCCATCTGGCTGCTCGTCATTCTGTGTCTGGAGGCGCTGTACTTCTTCTGCGTGTATACGAACAACAGCTTCGTCAAGAAATGGCGGACGATTTATATCAACACCGCGATGGACACCATGCGCCACCAGTGGCTGGCGACCTATTTTATCCCCAAGGATGTCATTGACGAGGTTCGGTACGAATACGGTCTGTTCAAGGCTGCGACGGTCGGCAAGGAATCCAACGCCAACTGGGGCAAGAAGGACGACACGCCCGCCGACACGGACACGCCCGCAGCGGACGACAACGTCACGCACATCAATCCGAACATCACGCACGAGTCGGAGCAGACGGAAGACAATACCCCGACGGCAGAAGAGCTGGAAAAGCAGGCGCAGGAGAATTTCTACTCCGTCTTCTGGGAGCTGGACCGCACGTCCATGGAGGCGTATCTGGCCGAGCACCCCGACACGCTGGCGAACGGCTGGGACCAAATTTACATCAACGAAGCCGGCTTTGACGACGAGGGCACGTCCATCCAGTCCATCTTCGGCGAGCAGGTGCTGGCAATCGACGCGAAGGACGGCGTTCTGCTGCTGCGCATTTCCGGCAAGGGCTATCGCGGCGCGCTGGCCGTGGGCAAGGATCCGTCGCGCCTGTCCATCGAGATGGCTACGACGCTCGGCACCGCCGGACAGCTCTCGGGCACCATCGCCGAGGCGCACAACGGCGTTCTGGCCATGAACGCCAACGGCTTCCTCGACCCCAACGGCGCGGGCAACGGCGGTCTGCTTGCGGGCTATACGATGTCCAACGGCACGGCCTACGGCGACCATTTCTCCGCCTACGCCTACAAGCGCATCGAGCTGCACGAGGACAACCTGTTCTATATCAAGGACGCGCTGTCTCCCGTCAGCGAAGACTGCACTGACGCGGCGGAGTTCACACCTGCGCTCATCGTCGATGGCAAGAAGATCATGGACGATTACTGGACCGGCGAGCAGCCGCGTGCCTGCATCGGCCAGAGCGAGAACTACGAAATTCTCATGCTGGTCATCGAGGGCCGCTATCCGCTTGAAGGCATCCTCGGCACGAGCGTCAACAACTGCTCCGAGATCCTGCTCCAGCACAAGTGTATGCAGGCCATCAACCTCGACGGCGGTTCGAGCGCCATGCTGTGGTTCGACGGCGAGTATGTCACGCAGTCGTCGTCTTCCCCTCTGCGCTACACCGGCGGCCGTCCCCTGCCGAACGCATGGGTCTATAAAAAAGCCGAATAAACGACCAGCAGCCCCCGGCGCCGCCGGGGGCTGTTTACTGCAAAGCGCTAAACTGTCCAGCGCGGGAATGCGTTGAGCGCTTGCAAAATCTGCCGAATCTGGTATGATGGCAGAGAAAGGAGCACCTTATGAAAAACATAACACGAATTTTATCCGCTGCTCTGGCGCTGTGTCTGCTGGCGGCACTGTGTCTGCCCGCGCGGGCGGACGGGACGCAGGACTGCGGCGCGAAGCTGCTGGCCATCACGTTTGACGACGGGCCCGGCAAATATACCGGCGCGCTTCTGGACGGCCTTGCCGAGCGCGGCGTTCACGCGACGTTTTTTGTCAACGGCGTCAACGCCTCCGGCTGGCCGGAGACGCTGAAGCGCATCGTAAACGAGGGCCACCAGCTTGCGAACCATACATACAATCACAAAAACCTTAACACCTGCTCCGCGCAGACGGTCGCATATGAGATCAGCGCCGTGCAGGCGCTCATCACCGCCGCCGGAGGCGACGAAAACGCGTATATCCGCGCCCCCTACGGCAACGCGAACAAAACGGTCAAATCCGTCGTGACCGCGCCGCTGATCTACTGGTCGGTCGACCCGGAAGACTGGAAGTACCGCAATGCAGAGACGGTGCGCAGCAATATCGAAGCCGGTGTCTTTGACGGCGCGATCATTCTGGTCCATGACATTTACAAGACCAGCGTGGACGGTGCGCTGGCCGCGATCGACGATCTGCTGGCCGAGGGCTATGAGTTCGTCACGGTGCAGGACCTGCTGCTGCGGCGCGGCATAACGCCCGAGGCGGCGACAGTCTATTATTCGGCAAAAAACAACGGGATCAATCTGCCCGCCGATGCGGTCGGCGAGCAGGCGTTTGACGAGAGCCGCATCGAGACGCACTGGGGCTACGCCGCCATGAAGACCTGTCTGGACTACGGCTGGATGACGCTGACGGACACGGGCGAATGGAAGCCGAACGCATTTGTTACGCGGGCGGAGTTTGCCGCCGATCTTGCCCGCTTTGCGGGCATCCACACGCTCTATCCGCTGGAGGGCGCGGCGCGCTTTTCGGACGTTGACCTGACGGCGGCGGACGCGCCGTATCTCGCCTGGGCGGCGGACAGCGGCATCGTCGCGGGCTACGACGACGGGACCTTCCGGCCCGAAAAGACCCTCACACGGGAGCAGATGGCCGTCATGCTGGCGCGGTACTATGCACGCTCCGGCGTCACGACGCAGGGAAGTCTGGACTTCGCGGACGCTGCGAAAATCTCCGGCTGGGCCGTCGACGGCGTATCGGTCTGCGTGGGACTCGGCCTTGTGCAGGGCGATCCGCGGGGCCGCTTCCTGCCGCAGAGCAGGCTCACCCGCGCGCAGATCGCCTCGATCCTCGTGCGGATGGCAGGATAACAAAATGGGCTGTCCCGATGTGTTCGGGACAGCCCTCTTTTCATATTCGATCAGTATGCGATGCCCCAGTAGATCATCTTCCTGGCGGGCTTGCCGCAGATCGGGCAGGTGTCGCCGAGATGCTCCTGCTTGAGCGGCATACAGCGGGAGGACATCCCGCCCTCTTCCTTCATCTTGAGTTCGCACTCGAGTTCGCCGCACCACATTGTCTTGATGAAGCCGCCGTGCTCGGCCTGCAGCTGCCTGGCCTCTTCGAGCGAATGCGCTTCATAGATATGGTTGTCGAGATTCTGCTTTGCCTTCTCAAACATGCCCTTCTGGACGAGTTCCAGCTGCTCCTGCACAGCAGCTTCAAGGTTTTCCAGTGCGACGATCGTCTTCTCGCCGTCGTTGCGGCGGACGAGCACGCACTGTCCGGCCTCGATATCGCGCGGGCCGATCTCCACGCGCACGGGCACGCCCTTCATCTCATACTGCGCGCACTTCCAGCCCATGGAGTTATCCGAATCGTCGAGCTTTACGCGAAGCCCCGCCTTGATCAGACGGTCCTTCAGCTCCGAGGCCTTTTCCAGAACGCCCGCCTTGTGCATCGCGACGGGCAGGACGATGACCTGGATGGGGGCGATCTTCGGCGGCAGGACGAGGCCGTTGTTGTCGCCGTGGGCCATGATGACCGCGCCGATCATGCGCGTGGTGGAGCCCCAGGAGGTCTGGAACGGGTATTGCAGCTTGTTGTCGCGGCCGGTGAAGGTCACGTTGTAGGCTCTGGAGAACTTGTCGCCGAAGTAATGGCTCGTCGCGCCCTGCAGCGCCTTGTGGTCCTTCATGAGGCACTCGACGGTATAGGTCGCCTCCGCGCCCGCGAACTTTTCCTTGTCGGTCTTCTGGCCGGGCACGACGGGGATGGCGAGGACGTTTTCAAAGAAATCGGCGTAGCAGTTCAGCTGCTGCTCCGTCTCGTGGATGGCCTCCTCGGCGGTTTCGTGGATGGTGTGGCCCTCCTGCCACCAAAACTCTCTTGAGCGCAGGAACGGGCGGGTCGTCTTCTCCCAGCGGATGACGGAGCACCACTGGTTGTAGAGCATCGGCAGCTCCCGGTAGGTCTGCAGCACGCGCGACCAGTGGTCGCAGAACATCGTTTCGGACGTCGGACGGAAGGCCAGACGCTCCTCCAGCTTTTCGCTGCCGCCCATCGTGACCCATGCGACCTCCGGCGCGAAGCCGTTGACCAGCTCGCCTTCCTTTTTCAGCAGGCTTTCGGGGATCAGGACGGGCATCGCGACGTTTTCATGGCCGGTCTTCTTGAACTCCGCGTCCATGATGCGCTGGATGTTTTCCCAGATCGCATAGCCGTATGGCCGCAGGATCGTAAAGCCCTTGACGGACGCATACTCGACCAGCTCCGCCTTGCGGCAGATATCGGTGTACCACTGGGCAAAATCGACCTCCATATCGGTGATCTGCTCGACTTTCTTTTCTTTCGCCATATCAATTCATCCTTTCGGAAATACTTTTCAGTCAATAGATTTATTTTATCACACTTGTCAAGCGTCTGTACATAAGATGAGATACCTGAACGCAGGCAATATTGGAGGTTCATATGCCATGATCTATTGTATCCCGCTTGACACGGCGACGGAGGAATTTTACGCGTCCGTCGCCCGCGCAGCCGGTCTGCCCATGGAGCAGGTGCTGCGCGACGCGCTCTTCAAGCTTGCGGGCGAGCTGTCGCTCGAAGCGCTGGCCCGGCGGAGCCGGAACCAGACGCCGCGGGGCGGCGCTGAATAAAGTACGCAAAGGCCCGAAATAAGGTTGTAATTTGACGTGTTCTCTGGTATCATGTGGTGAAACGAAAATATCGGAGGCAGATTCTCATGAAATCCATTCGTGATCTTTATAAAGTTGGAAAAGGCCCGTCCAGCTCCCACACCATGGGGCCGGAACGCGCGGCCCGCATCTTCAAACAGGAAAACCCCGGCGCGGAGCGCTATGAGGTCACGCTTTACGGCTCTCTGGCCCTCACTGGCGTCGGCCACGGCACCGACCGGGTGCTGAGCGAGGTCCTTGCGCCCACCCCGACGGAGATCATCTTCTCAAAGAAGGACCCCGGCGATCTGCGCCACCCGAACACACTCGACTTTGCCGCCTACAAGGGCGAGGAAAAGCTTGCGTCCATGCGCGTGGAATCCATCGGCGGCGGCGATATCGTGATCGAGGGCCGCGAGGCGGCGGAGCCGGACGATGTGTACCCCGAAAATTCATTCGCCGAGATCGCGCAGTACTGCCGCTGGCGGTATATCTCGCTGCGCGAATACGTCGAGCTGAACGAGGGGCCGGAGATCTGGGACTTTTTGCAGACCATCTGGCGCACCATGCGCGCCGAGGTCGAGGAAGGGTTGGAGGCGACCGGCATTCTGCCGGGTGGTTTGAACGTGCAGCGCAAGGCGCGTTATCTCTACGAGCGCCAGCACGCGCAGGAGATCCCGCAGGTGCGCGAACTGCAGCTGGTCTGCGCTTATGCCTTCGCCGCCGCCGAGCAGAACGCCGCCAACGGCACGATCGTCACCGCGCCGACCTGCGGCAGCTGCGGCGTGCTGCCCGCTGTTCTCATGTACTTACAGGGCAAATACCACTATTCCGACCTGCGCATGGCCCACGCGCTGGGCGTGGCGGGCATCATCGGCAATCTGATCCGCCGCAACGCGTCCATCTCCGGCGCGGAATGCGGCTGTCAGGCGGAGATCGGCTCGGCCTGCTCCATGGCGGCCGCCGCGATGTGCGAGCTGATGGAGTTCCCCATTGAGCAGATCGAATACGCTGCCGAGATCGCCATGGAGCACCATCTGGGCCTGACGTGCGACCCCATCTGCGGCCTTGTGCAGATCCCCTGCATCGAACGCAACGCCGTCGCCGCCAAGCGCGCCATCGACTCGGCGAATCTGGCCCATATGCTGGTCGGCACGAGAACGATCTCGTTCGACATGGTCGTGCGCACGATGTACGAAACCGGCGTCAGCATGAACCGCGCCTTCCGCGAAACGAGCGAAGGCGGCCTCGCCAAGCTCTACAGCCGCCGCGCCGGGCAGACGCTGGGGAAATAAAAATCGAATGCAGTTGGTAGGGGCGGGGCTCTGCTCCGCCCGGCAGATTGTACCGTTTTCACGGAAATCCCCGGCGAATTCGTAGCTTCTCAGCAGGCGGACAGAGTCGTCCGCCCCTACGGAGCTGTGATTTTTACGGCATTACGTTGAAAACGAACAAACTTCGTCCGCGCCCGGGGCTTCCCCGGGCGCGGAATTTATAGTAGCTTTTTTTCCTCATATCGAATATAATAGGAGCAAGACGCAGAACTAGAAAGGAGGATCATGGCTTTCGCCATCACAAGCGCCATGCGCCTGCCGGACTCCGGCAGGACAACGAGGAGGAACGTGATCGAGGATTCGGCGGATGCGTTCCCGTGCAGTCTCTGTGCGCGTAACGAAGTCAGAAATATGCGGGCGACCGCAAAACAAAGGGGCTTTGAACAGAGGATCAGGCAAATTTCTGCGCGTTTGTCCTGTAGCTGATTTTACAGGAGGAACAATTTCATATGTGTGGTATCGTAGGATACGTAGGAACCCAACAGGCTGCGCCCATCCTGCTGGAGGGTCTGTCGCGCCTGGAATACCGGGGCTATGACTCCGCAGGCGTCTGCGTGGAGCAAAACGGCGTTCTGAAGGTCGAAAAGGCCAAGGGGCGGCTCCAGAATCTGATCGCAAAAACTGAAAATGGCGCGCTTCTGCCCGGCACGCTCGGCATCGGCCATACCCGCTGGGCCACCCACGGCGAGCCGAACGACACAAATTCCCACCCGCACGTCTCCCAGAACGGAAAAATCGCCGTCGTGCACAACGGCATCATCGAGAATTATCTGGAACTGCGCGAATTTTTGCAGCAGAAGGGCGTCCAATTCGCCTCACAGACCGACACGGAGGTCGTCGCGCAGCTGATGGAATACTGCATGGGACTGCCGGAGGTTGAGACAGTCTCAGACGCTTTGTACATGGTCCTGCACCGGATCGAGGGCGCGTATGCGCTTGGCATCCTCTGCTCGGACGATCCCGACCACGTCTATGCCGCGCGCAAGGACGCGCCGCTGCTCATCGGCTTCGGCGAGGGCGAGAACTTCATCGCCTCCGACGTGACGGCGCTTGTCAAGTACACGCGCGACGTTGTGTACATGGACGACGGCGAGGTCGCCGTTCTGGGCCGCGACGGCGTGCAGGTCTATAACGCGATGGAGCTGCCCATCGAAAAGGAGCACCATCACATCGACTGGGAGATCTCCGCCGCGGAAAAGGGCGGCTACGAGCATTTCATGCTCAAGGAGATCATGGAGGAGCCGGAGGCGCTGCGCCGGGCAATCCTGCCCCGCATCAAGGACGGCGCGGTCGTCTTCGACGGATTGATGCTCGACAGCAGCCGCTACGACTGCATCAAGATCATCGCCTGCGGCTCGTCGTATCATGTGGGCATGGTCGGCAAGTATAACCTCGAAAAGCTGACGCGGATGCCGGTCGAGGTCATTCTGGCCTCCGAGTTCCGCTATTGCAGCCCGATTGTAAACGAACGGACGCTTGCCATTATTATCAGCCAGTCCGGCGAGACGCTCGACACCATGGCTGCGCTGCGCGAGGCAAAGAGCCTCGGCGCGAGAATTTTGTCTATCGTCAATGTCGTCGGCAGCTCCATTGCCCGCGAATCGGACGACGTGCTCTACACCTGGGCCGGGCCGGAGATCGCCGTCGCGACGACCAAGGCGTATTCCACGCAGATGGCTGTGCTGGATCTTCTGGCTGTCTATCTCGCCGCGCAGCGCGGGACAATCAGCGCCGAAGAGGCGAACCGCCTGACCGCAGCCATCGCCGCGCTGCCCGCGCAGGTCGAGCAGATCCTGTCCAGCCGCGAGCAGATCCAGTATTATGCCTCGCAGTATTTCAATCACGATTCCGTGTTCTTCATCGGCCGGAACCTGGACTATGCGCTCGGCATGGAGGGGTCCCTGAAGCTCAAGGAGATCTCCTATATCCACTCCGAGGCCTACGCCTCCGGAGAACTCAAGCACGGAACGATCTCCCTCATTGAGCCCGGCACGCTCGTGATTGCGCTGGGTACCTATGGCCCGTTGTTTGACAAGGCCATGAGCAACGTCATCGAGGTCAAGGCAAGGGGCGCAAGCGTTCTCGCGCTCACGACGGAAAACCGCCGCGACGCCCTTTCCAGCCGCGTCGACGGCATCCTGACCATCCCGGAAACGGAGCTGCCGCTGCTGCCGCTGCTGGGCGTCGTGCCGCTGCAGCTGTTCGCGTACTATGTCGCGCTGCAGCGCGGCTGCGACATCGATAAGCCCCGCAACCTCGCAAAGAGCGTCACAGTTGAATAATTCCCGCCAGCGCCCGCCGGATTCCCGGCGGGCGTCTTTTACGGAAGCACCAGATTTCGCCTGCCGGGCAGAATACGGTTTTCGTTGCGGATGCTGTCGGAATGTGGTATGATGAAAAAAACAGAAAAAGGAGTTTTTCTATGACCGCACTGCATGGATTTGAACAGACGCGGCAGCGCCGCATTGATGAGCTGGACGCTGTTCTGCATGAATATACCCACGCTGCCTCCGGTGCGCGGCTCTGCTGGCTCGAGCGGGAGGACGAAAACAAGTCCTTCTGCGCCGCCTTCCGGACGCTTCCGTATGACGACACGGGCGTTTTTCACATTCTGGAGCATTCCGTTCTGTGCGGCTCGAAGCAGTTCCCGGTCAAGGAGCCGTTTGTCGAGCTGATGAAGGGCTCCTTGAACACGTTCCTGAACGCGCTGACGTTCCCGGACAAAACCTGCTATCCCGTCGCAAGCCGCAACAGCCACGATTTTCTCAACCTGATGCGCGTGTATCTCGACGCCGTGTTCTTCCCCAGCATCCACGAAAAGCCGGAGACCTTCCAGCAGGAGGGCTGGCATTATGAGCTGCACGACGGCGTTCTGACGCGCTCCGGCGTTGTGCTCAACGAGATGAAGGGTGCGTTTGCCGACGCGGACGAGCTGCTGATAAACGCCATGTCGCGCGCGCTGTTCCCGGACTCGCCCTACCGCTTCGTCTCCGGCGGCGATCCTGAGGCCATCCCGAGTCTCACCTATGAGGCCTTTACCGCCGCGCATAAGCGGTTCTATCATCCGGCCAACTCCTATCTGCTGCTCGACGGCAGCATCGATCAGGACGAGAGCTTCGCTCTGCTGGACGGCTATCTGTCACAGTTCGCAGCCATCGACCCGGACACGCAGATCCATGCCCAGCCGCCCGTCCGGGCGGAGCGCCGGACGATCGACTATCCGCTTCCCGCCGGAGAACCAATGCAGCAGCGCTGGAAGCTCGGCTGCGGCTACGTGATCGGGACGTATCAGGATGCGCAGACGCTCTTTGCTGCGCAGGTGCTGTCGGACGTACTCTGCGGCAGCAACCACGCGCCGCTGTGCCGCGCGATTCTGGAACAGGGCCTTGCCGAGGACGTGGTGCTCAGCTGCGACGAGCAGTGTATGCAGCCGAATCTTCTGCTGCGTGTGCAGAACTTCCGCGAGGCCGACCTGCCCGCCATTCAGGCGACGATCCGCGATACGCTGACCGCGCTCTGCGAAAACGGCCTTGACCGTGAGCAGATCGAGGCCTCGCTTGCGAGCTTCGAATTCAAGCTCCGCGAACGCGATTACGGCACGATGCCGCGCGGGCTGATCTTTGAGCTTGAGATCCTGGCCAGCTGGCTGTATGGCGGTGACCCCGCCGCCCGCCTGTGCTTCAGCGAGGTGTTCGACGATCTGCGCGCCGCCATCGGCACAGGATATTATGAGACGCTTCTGCGCCGCCTGCTGCTGGAAAATCCGCATACCGCCGAAATCCTCCTGCGCCCGTCGCAGACCTGCAGCCAGGAACGGCAGGAGCGCGAACGCGAGGCGCTGCAAAATACGCTTGAAACGCTGGACGAGGCGCAGCGCAGCCGAATTGTTGATGGGCAGGAGCGGCTTGCCGCGCTCCAGCAGGAGCCGGACAGCCCCGAGGCGCTGGCAACGATCCCGCATGTGCAGCTTTCCGACCTGCCGCGCGACCCGGCTCCCGTCCCGACGGATGTGGAGGAGGACGGACGCCTCATCCTCCATGCCGTGCAGACCGACGGCATCGTCTATCCGACAGCCTATTTTGCAGCCGATGATCTGACGGAGGCGCAGCTTCCGTATATGACCGTTCTGGGGGCAGCGCTGGGACAGCTCCCGGCGGGCGGCATGGACGCGCAGGAGCTTCAGAAGCAGCTGCGTCTGAAGCTCGGCAGTCTCACCGCGGCACTGTCGCCCTACAGCCAGTATCATGACCCGCAGAGCTACCGGCTCTATGCCGCCGTTTCGTTCAGCGCGCTGGAGGCCAGGCTCCCGGAGGCTGTGCGGCTGACGGCGCAGATCCTGACGCAGACGGATTTTTCTGACAAGACGAAGCTTCTGGAGCTGATCCGGCAGCAGCGCGACGGCCTGCAGCAGCAGATCGTCAACTCCGGCTCAAGCGCCGCGATGCTCCGCGCCTCCGCCGCCCTGAACGCGGCCAGTGCCTGCTCCGAGCGCTGCGCGGGCGTCAGCTACTATCGCTGGCTGCGGGAACTGGAGCAGAATTTCGACGCAAGGGCGGACGAACTGATCGAAACGCTGCGTGCACTCTGTGAAAAGCTGTTTGTGACCGCGCGGATGCGCCTGTCCATCACCGGCAACAGACAAAACGCCGAACCGGTACTGACCGGCCTGCGCGAAGCGCTTCCGACCGGCGCTGGACCCGGCGCGCCGTGTCAGGCGCAGCTGCTGCCGATCCGTAAAGAGGGCATCGTGATCCCATCCGAGGTTTCGTTCACCGCTGTCTGCGGCAATGTCCACGCGTATTCCGGCGATCTGCGCATCACCTGCCGTGCCGCCTCGCTCGGCCATTACTGGAACGAGATCCGCGTGCAGGGCGGCGCTTACGGCACGGGCCTGCTCGTGCGCGAAACGGGGCTTGTCTCCGCCTACACCTACCGTGACCCGGATTGCCGCCGTTCGCGCGGCGCGATCGGCCGAACGGCCGCATATCTCGAAGCCGCAGCCGCCTCCGGCGAGGCGCAGGACGTCAACATCATCGGCGCTATCAGCGATGCCGAGCCGCTGCTCTCGCCGCGCCTGCAGGGCGCTGTCGCGGACGCATGGCTCCTGAAGGGCATGACCATGGATGACCGCCGCCGTATGCGTCATGAGCTGCTGGACGCAGGCCCCGCGTCTCTGGCCGCCTGCGCAGGCCAAATCGGCAGCGCGCTGGATAGCGGCGTCGTCTGCGCCCTCGGCCCCCGGCCCCAGCTCGAAGCCTGCGGCGATCTGGAGCTGCAGGAGCTTTGAGAAAAAAATAAAAAAGGACTTGCATTTTGTCCCCGACTGTGCTACTATAATGTGGCGCTGAGGGAGCGCGGTACGCGCCGGTAGCTCAGTTGGATAGAGTGACTGGCTACGAACCAGTAGGTCGGGGGTTCGAGTCCCTTCCGGCGTACCAGAAAAGCAGTTGATTTCATTTTGGAATCAACTGCTTTTCTTTTTTGTGCTGCACTACCGCAGGAGCACAAAACGGCTCCCCTTATATGCAAGGGGAGCCGTTGGTGCATCCGTTTATCTGCTTGTTCAGACCATCCGATTGGACGGCAAAAACCGGATCAGCTCTTAACGGTGAACTTTGCGGAATCGAGCAGCTGGTTGCCGATGTAGATGGACAGGGTATAATCGCCGTCGGTCTGCGGGGTGCGCGGGAAGTAGCCGACGAACATATTCTTTTCCCACATATCCTTCCAGACCAGCACGGAGCTGGACGAATCGACGATCTTCCCGTCCGCGTCGCGGACGACAAGGTTGACCATGACCGTTCCGTCGGAGGAAGCGTCCAGATTGCTGCCCGCGTCCACGTCGAACGCGACCAGCTCACCCTTGGAGAATGTCGAGCGGCGCGTGACCAGATCGACATAGCGGAACGTCTCCTTATTCGGCTTGAGGAACAGGCCGGTGTAGGGGTCCTTGACGCCGTTGGCTGTGTAGGGATTATCCACATTGGCGGTCGTGAAGGTCAGCTCAGTTGTGCCGTCGAGCAGATCGCCGTTCTTCAGTGCCAGCGTGACCTTGTACGTCGCGCCGGGGTACATATTGTTGGCGGGGATGACGCAGGAATCCGTATCCGTTTCCAGCGTCTGCGGCTCGGCGTTTTCCACATCCTGAAGCGTGTAGGTCACGACCCAGCCGGATTCGGCGGGTTCTGTCTCGCAGACCCAGCTGAGGTTGACGTTGATCGTCCGGCCCGTCTCGTCCGTCTCATCAGAGGACTTGAAGTCCTTGATGTTCGTGACGGTCGGCGTGGCGTTCATCGTGTACCGGGAGAGCATCGTCGGCGCGGAGATCTCGATCTCGTATTCCGTGCCGGAGACGAGGTTTTCAAACGTCACGTTCGGGACGGTGACCTCCTTCGTTTCCTCGAAGCCGGCCTTGTCCGTGATGGTGACGACCCACTTTTCAGGCGCGTCGCCCTCATACTGCCACGTAAGCAGAGCGGAGGAGCTGGACGTCACGATGGATACGCTGTCGGGCACCAGATCCACGGTCGGCACCGTCGAAAGCGTCGCGACGGTCGCGCCGGTCAGCAGTGTATTTTCGGGGGGAACCAGCGTAAAGGTGTATTCCGAGCCGGACTGCAGATCGCTGATCACGACCGAATGGCCGGGGAAAGTGACAGTCTTGGCCTCGGCGCCCTCCGCCGCATACGAAAGCGTCCAGCTGTCGAAGTCGGGGCCGTCCTGAAGGATGAAGTTCAGCTCGGCCTGCGTGATGGAGATCGGCGTCGCCGTGAAGCTCAGGATCTTCGTTTCGGCGTAGGTCGAGGCGGTGGCGGAATAGGAGCCCGTCATCTTCTTGCCTTCCAGCGGGACGGCCTCGATCGTATACTGCGTGCCCGGCACGAGCGAATCAAACGTCATGGCTTCGCCCGCTGTAAAGGCCTTCCGGCTCTGGTTGCCGTAGGCGTCGGAGCAGGTAACGTCAAATGCGCCGCTGTCCTCGCCGGATTCGACCTGAACGGTCAGATAATCCGTGCCGATGTCCGTCACGGAGACGGAGTTGACGTGCGTGACAGACGGGACGATCACAAAGAACCATACCGCCGCCGCAATCGCAGCCAGTGCGGCCACGCCAATGAAGACCGGCAGGATCCATTTTGGCGCGGACGCCTTTTTCTTCCGCCGCTGTCCGCGCGGGGGCAGATTGATCTTCAGCTCGTCCACCTCAGCGTCTTCGCTGGAGGAGCTGTTGTCCGCATCGTCCTCGGACGCATCCTGCGAATTTTCATCCAGATCAAGGGTGTTCTGGCCCGTCTCGCCGCGATGGACCTCGTCGATGATGGCGTTGAGCATGGCCGTGTCCGGTGAAAAACTCTCCTTGAAATCGTCCGCCATCTGCTCGGTGTCGGCAAACTGGACCGGCTCGACCTCTTCTTCGGCGGAGGGGTCGATCTGCTCCGGCTCGCCCTCGATGGGCGGGACGATCAGCGCGTCGGACGCCTCGTTGCGCTTGCCGTATTCCAGCAGAGCCTCCTGCAGCTCCTGCGGGGTCTGATAGCGGTCCTCGGGCTTGAATGCGCAGGCCTTCAGCAGAATGTCCGCCATTTCATAATCTGCGTACATGGGAGCCGGCAGCTGCTGGCCGGTCACGCGCAGCTTGTCTGCCGCGCGGGCAGACGTTTTTTCGTCCTCGAACGGGCCGTGGTTGCCGTTGTAGATGCGGTAGAGGATCATGCCGACAGAGTAGATATCGGTCGTCGGCTCGATCGTCCCAAGCAGGCTGAACAGCTCCGGCGCAGAGAAGGAGCTGAGCATATTTTCCGGCATCGAGCAGTATTTCAGCTCGTCGATCTTCGCGATGCCGAGGTCGCCCAGCAGATAGTGCCCCGAACTGCTTAAGTACACGTTCGACGGCTTGACGTTGCGGTGGATCAGTCCGGCCTCGCGCAGACTGCACAGCGCGCTGCACAGATCCAGACCCAGATTGACCGCGCCCGACTGCGTCATGGGCGTTTCGGCAAGCACCTCGGAGAGCGTCTGGCGGTATTCGGCCAGCAGATAAATTTCAAAGCCGACGCCGTCCTCCTTCGGCTCGATCTGGTAGCTGCGGTAGCAGCCGATGTTCGGACTGGCGGAAAGCGTTTCGAGCGTCTCAAGCTCCGCCTGATAATCGGCGGCGACCTGCTTGTAATAATTCTGCGCGTCCTCGACCGTGGCCGCCGCGCCGGTGAACATCAGCGCGTCGACCTGCTTCTGCGATTCCGGGATGCAGATGTGCTTCAGATAATAGGACTGATTGCTTTTTGTGCTTTTTACAATATAGACAGATGTACCGCCGTGCACGCTGACGCATTTGACGAGCTCCATGTTCGTCAGCAGCGGCGATATCATGTTCAGTTCTGGCAATTCGTTCGCCTCCTTTACAAACACATCTTTATTCTATGTCATTTTCATTAAAAATGCAATACAATATCTTGTCCCATCCACTTGGAATCTGTAACAATCTGTGATATACTGTCTCCTGAGTCTGAATAAACGCACCGCTCCGATGCCCAAAAGGCCGGAGCACAACAGTTGGAGGCCCATTTATGGAATTGAAAACCTGTGAATACTGCGGCACGGCATACGATGCGCGCCTGCGCCAGTGTCCGCTGTGCGGACGCACCGCGGCAGGCCCCGCGGCTCCCGCAGAGCCGGAGCGCACGTCCTCCTTTAATATCACAATGGCGTAATCGGTAAGCTCGCCCTTCATATATCCGCAGAACCAGCCGTTGAGGATGCTGC
>ERZ773130.1202-NODE-1202-length-25679-cov-3.678583_pt1 | contig 25679 bp, 30 predicted proteins | sample MGYA00511919_ERZ773130 | MGnify/ENA primary metagenome ERZ773130 (study PRJEB29015, sample SAMEA2737851) | human gut metagenome | biome: human gut; feature: human-associated habitat; material: faeces | place: China | collected 2012 ...
ACTTTAATTTTTTTAGCGAAAAAAGAAATGTTGAAAGGAAATATTGTGTTAGTCTTTTTTTTAGCTGTATCATATTGATGAGTGCAGTTAATCAGTTTCAGAGTCAGAGAGTAAATCTTATTTTATGTATATTAATGATTTATCTGTATAGTCTTTCATTTTCATATAGTATTTCTTATCATATCATCCTGCCGGTTTTATATATAGGATTTGGAATTGTAGCAGAACTTATAGGTTTTTTGATTTTAAATGTTTCAGGAGAAGTGATTCCGTATTTTATCCGTTATTACGGTAGTTCTTTTATCTGTGAATTTATTCGTTTTCTGATTGTTTACGCTGTCTGTAGTATTAAGAAAATAAATCTTCCCAAATTGTCTTTTAGCACAGGCAAATTTCTAGTTATTATTCCGTTTTCAAGTCTTGTCATATGTTGTATGGCTATCAATATTATTCAAAATAGTAAGAATAATCTGGTCAATATAATGTGTCTGGTGATAATTATTATGACAATTACCAGTAATATTTTGATGGTTAAAATGTTTTTTAAAGTGATAGATACATTATCGGATAATTATCAAAAAGAAATGTTATTACAGGAAGCAGAAGCAAAAGAAGAATATTATCAGGAAGTGGAAAAGAGTAGCAGAGAAGTTCAAAAAATAAAGCATGATTTAAAAAATATGTTGTTAGCGATATGCGGAAGTTATAAAGAAAAAAATAAAATTTCAGAGGAAATCAGAAAAATTGTGCAGGAATTAGATGATAGTGATAAAAAAATATATACATCTAATGTAGTTATTAATACAATAATTAACAATAAAATTAGTCAGGCAGAAAATTTGAACATAAAAACAGAGATTGATATTAAGGTTCCAAAATCTGTGAGTTTGGATTATAAGGATGCAGGAATTTTGTTAGGTAATATATTAGATAATGCAATAGAAGCATGTGAGAGGATTAATAAAGATAGAAGATGGATTAAGATAGATATGTTTCGCCAGAAGAATACATTGTTTATTAAAGTATGTAATACTAAAAATAAAGAGCTAGCAAATATTAGTAAAAGTAGCAAACGTGATGTTCATAATCATGGGATTGGTGTATCAAGTATACAGTCTATTGTAAAGAAGTATGATGGTTATGTAGAATTTGTAGATAAAGGAGAAAAATTTGAGGTTGATGTGAGCTTATATGGAATGATATCTTGAAAATAAAAAGTTATAGACGAATAATTGCTAATAATTATAGGCTGTTATTGAGGCAGAGTATGTAGAAATATGTGCTCTGTTTTTTTATTAAATATTTGTAAACCGAAAAATTTATTTGATTGATAGCAAGTGTTAAATAAAAAAAATGGTTATTTAGCGATGATGGATATCACAAAGAAATGGACAGGCACGTTCTGGGGCAGGGGCAGACCCTTGATTAGGTGTATATTCCGTTTCAATAGTGCAACCTTTTCTAAATTTCAGAGCACCTATTTCCAGAAAGGCAGAGCAGCACTTCCGAAAAATAAGTATTTAACAGTTACAATTTAGAAGTATTCGATTGGCACTTCGATACAAGGTTCTCGGAGTGTTGTTTGAAGAAGAATAATATAATCTCTCATGTGCTGGATTTCAATCCAATTATTATAGCGGAGTTCATCGGATTCTTCTAACTGTTCCCGAGTAATCTCGTAGTCTAACCATTTGATGCAGGTATGATTTTTGCTAAAGGCACAGTAATTAAGCATTATGGTCTCCTTTCTGCAGAGCATTCAAATCATAACGCTCACTCATAGAGGCATGCACCAAAAACATATGCGGGATATCATTTCCCAACGCTTGGTTGTGGACGGTAAGTGTGTCACCAACCCAATCAACTTTTATGATTTCGCCAGGCTTATGTTAAATGCTAAGCGTTGCTTTCTTGCATTGGCAAAAGCATGTTACTTATCATTGAACTGTGTGTGCTGGTAAGGAATTAGGTTTTCTACCTCGCACTGATCACAGTATTCCGCCCATGAAAGCGTCATCGTAACACCGGGCTTAGTCAGTTCATTGAAGATATACTCGTAATCGGGAAGTTTTCTTCCTTTATGAGTACCTTTGCGGGATAGAAGATTTCTCCTATATCAACATTGGTAAGTGAATCTGGTACCGATCATGCGATACCATGTTTCTCTGAAAGTTAAATCACTTCAGAGACTGTGTTGCGAGAACAGCTTAAACTGCTTGTAATAGTAGAATTGCTGAAATCTAGGTTGTGAAGCCAGATGATTTCTCGATAATTTACCATAATTATCAACTTCCTAAAAATGTATTTATACCATAAGGTGCATGGATACATTATAGGAGACTACTCTCAAAAAGTGGAAATGATTGTTATGATTTTTCGAAAAGGGTGCACTATTAGAACGGAATACTCACATGAGTCGGTATATGGAATTTCTTCTAAGTTATATAAAGTATTTTTAGACTATTCGTTAAATATCACATGGAATCATAAAATTTCTTATTTACAATCTAATTCTATAAGTTATCTTCATAATGTTAATACATGGTCAGAAATATTATCATATTATGACGTTTAATGCTCTGAAAACTAACTATAGAGTATTTTTTATTACAGATAAACGACAAATTATGACATTTTAAACGGAATAGAAAATAAGATATGTATAATAAATGCCAGTTGTCTAATTGAAATAACAGAATTTTGTATTGAATATAAGGTAAGATATCAAAAGGTACATTTTATGAGACAATATATTTTTGAATTAAGAAAAATGAAAAGGAAAAGAGCGTGAGTAATTATATATTGTTAGGGTTTCCGGGGAGTGGAAAAACCACGGTTGCAAAGTTTTTTTCAGATAATATGAAAAATGTAAACATTATTGAGATGGGCGATTTGGTTCGAGACAAATATGTTTTGATGAATGAAAAGAATGAGTATGCGACATTAGTGGAGTATGCAAATTCTGTTTTTCGGAAGAAAAAATATTTGGAATTTGTATCAATGATAGATAAAAAAACAAGAGATAATATAATTTTTGTTGGACCAAGAACCGTTCAAGAGGTTCAATATCTATGCGATAATTTTGATATAAAAAGTATTATAGGTTTGGTTTGTGAAAAAGAAGAAAGGCTAAATAGAAGAAAAAAACAAAATAAATATAATAATAAAGAGTATTTTAACAAAAGAGATGAAATCGAAGAAAAGTGGGGGCTGAGTAAAACTTTAGAATGTTGTGATGTGGTTTATGATACAACAAAATTAACACCTAGTGATATATATCGATTAATTATTGAAAATTAAAAATGGAGGAAGATAAGATGTCACGGTTGATTGTTACATTAAGAAAAACAGAAGATGTAGATAATATTTTAGATTTATGTAAACAATATGATATTTGTGATTTTAGAATTAATCTTGCAAGAAGTAATATTAAAAAAAACTTAGAAGTATTAGGGAAAATAAAGAAAAGGATTAAAGAACCCAATATTTATCTTGATATACCAGGTAACAAAAATCGTATAAGTAAATTTGCTGTGGATTCAATTAGTGTTACCCAAGGAGAAGTGATAGAGTTAGTTAAGCAGCATGAAGATGGATTATTTGTAATAGAAAATAATGATGATTTTTTTGAAAATACAAATAACGGTGACTGTATCGTATTCGGTGATAACGATGTAAAGGCGAAAGTTGAAGAAGTAAATAAGCATAAAGTGATACTAAGTATTTTACAGGGAAATAGAATTAAATCACATACAGGGTATATTAATATATCAAATTATAAGCCAATGAATTATATTGAGCCGAATGAGATAGAAATGATAAAGCAATTTGATGATAAGAATGTCATATGGGATATATCATTTGCAGATACAGTAGAAAGAATTGATGCATGCAAAAAATATATTAAAAAAGGAGAAGTAGTTGCAAAGATTGAGACAGATATAGGAATTCATAATCTTGTTAAAATTGCTAAATGTGTTGATGGAATAATGTTGGCAAGAGGAGATTTGAACAATTTCTATGAAGAAAATAAAATAAATGGGATTCTATTTGAAATAATGAAAGAAGTCGCAAATTTAAATTCTATTAAGTTATTGGTTGCTACAAATATCTTTAAGAGTATTGCTATGACTGGAAGAGTACGGAAGGTGGATGAAAAATTGATTCGTATGTTTGTAGAAAATTCGGATTATATTATATCTAATGAAACTTCATATACTAATTATTGGAAAGAAATAATTGATTATTATAGATGTATAAGTGATTAATATAATAAACGAGAATAAATATTAGCAAAGATAGAGAGGAAAGAATTATGAAAAAAGAATTAACAGTAAAGGTTCCAGCTAGATTACATATGGGAGTATGGGATATGAATAAATTTGGATTAGGAAAAAGAGGAGGTGGAGGAATAGGTCTTCCAGTTGGATTATATACTACAATTACAGGAAAAATATCTTCGCAAGATGTCATTGAGGGAGAATCAAATTTGATTGCTACACGATTCCTTGAATCTATAAAAGATATTCTTAATATTAAAGATGTGTATTTTGAAATACAAATTGAACGTGACTATGAAATGCATGTTGGTCTTGGTAGCACGGGAAGTGTTTTGGTAGGAATAATACAATTGGTTACAGAATTGTTAGAATTAGATTTTTCTGAAGAACAATTAATTGAAATAGTGTTAGATGTTATGAAAGAAGAACATGATGACATAATAACGGAGAGTTTTGAAACTGCGGTGGGACCATGGGCTTGTTTGAAAAGGGATATGGTTGTAGTGGATACAGAGTGCAAACTGGTTGATGTTTATAAAGTAGATAAAAGTATAAAAGTATTGTTGGTTACCCCTAGTAAAGAAGGGCTTGCTAGTTCAATAGAGGATGAAACAGTTCTGTTGGAAGGACGAGGAAAAGAATTAGATAGGAGCGCATACGAATTAAAAAGATATTTGCTTTCTTATTTAAGAAATACAGATATAAATGATAGGAAAGAGTTAAGTGTATTAAAGATTGTCGATATTCTCAAATATGTTGGATCAAAAAGGGCTGAGATTGAATATCAAGAAAAATTACATAAAGGATTATACAGTGAGTTAACAAAAGTTGGGGAGAATAACAACTGTCTTGTGTCAGGAATGTCATCTATTGGTCCAACTTTCTATTATTTAGATAAAGAAGAGAATGTTATAAAAATTCGAGATGAACTTAAAAGTTATAATGTTAATGTTAAAATGGTAGACGTAGATTATTATGATAACAATGCTACAGTATAATAAATGATTAATACTTCAATGTTTGAAAGAGGGGCATTATAATGAATAAAGAAAAAAGTTATATAAAAATATGTGAAGATACAAAAAAAGGAAAAAATATATATCCTATTAAAGGGGGATTAAGAAATACATGTTACTTATACAATGATAGTGAAGTAAAATATTTCGTTAAGGTATACAATGAAGATACTCAGTATTCAAAACATATGAGTGAATGTAGATGTGTGAGTGAATTTTTTGTGACAAAATATTTATATGATAAAGATTGTCATGTTGCACAACCGTTATATTATGACAAAGAACAAAAGATAGGAATATATGAATATATAGAAGCAAAAAACATAAAAGCATATGGTCAATTGGATATGGATTTATGCTTTTTGGTTATGTGTGAACTTTCGAAAATACATCAACTTCCGGTTGTAAATGAAATAGGAATGTGTAAATTTACTGATTTAGATAGAGATGATTTGTTAAGATATTTATCTAATGGAATTGATTTCTTGTGTGAAATAAAAGAGGTGAAAAATGCCTATATTGATTCTAAATTATTAGATAATATCGTGAATCGAATTGAAAAAATGAATAAGGTTATTGGTAATACTCAATTACATGATGGAAATGTGCTGATTTCGGAAAATGGAGAAGTATCATTTTGCGATTTTGAAAAAGTATGTCCTCATTATCCGCAGATGGACATAATGTCTTTTATTAATTGCCGAAAAATGTCAATAGAAGATGAAAAGAAGATAATAGATTATTATATAAGTATTAATAATATACGAGATTCTAAACATTTTTATTGCGTATATAATCTTTTGTTTATAATTGATTGTCTTAGAATACTAAAAAAAATAAAGTATAATGAGGATGGACTCAAGGTTAAATGGGTTGAAGTTAATGGGAAAAAAATAAAAAAATTTGAAAAAACGAAATCTGATGAAGGAATTCGTTGGAATAGGGAAAGAGGAGAGAGCATTGAACAAAGATTACATGATATTCAAATAAAAAAATATTCAGATGATCCCTTGTGTAATGCATTGAGAGATGTGATTAAACGAATCGAAAAAGATTCTTTAGTTTGATTATTATACTTGCCGATTTGATAATAAGCAGTATTATGCGAAGTGATACAGGTGATTAAAGTATTTGTATGATAAAGGAGAAATTATTATGAGTATAGACGAAAAAATGTTTTTTCATGAATGTGAGATAAAGTATAGGATTAGTGAAACAGATAAGAATAGTATTATTGAAGAATTAGCGTCAAAAGGATTTATTCTAGAAAAAGATGTAGTAGAGACAGATTATACACCAGATGTTGAAGGCTTTTTATGTAGAAATAATAATCTTATGTTAAGAATAAGATTAATATCAGGAACGCAAAATGATTGCCTTGTTACTTTGAAAATAAAACAGCAAAACGATGATTTTCAGGATAATTTAGAAATAGAATATTATAATAGTGAATTTAATAAAAATAAATATGAGGAAATGAATAGATTAATAGCAGAAAAAACGCAACACAAGATTCCAATAAATATTTCTTGCCAAAAAGATATTGATTCAATTGTTTCAACCATGAATGAGGCTGGATTCACTCAAAACAGAATGCTTTCTCAAAAAAAGAGAACTATATATTCGGATGGAATAATAAATGTTTCATTCGATTTGTTCCCAAATGAGATTGGACAATATATGGAAATTGAGGCTGGTTCACCGGAATCATTAGATAACTTTATTGCAGAGATGAATTTTGATAGCTCTAAAATAGAACCGCTTAATTATGGAAAATTGATTCAAAAAAAACAAAAATTACTCGCTGAAAAAGATAGAAGAATATGTTTGTTTTAAGAAGTAAACTGTTATATTGTAAGTATTTTAGTTAATTAATTGGATGATTGAAATTCCTGAATTTATGACATGATATCATATATTTCATATCGAGATACAGTTATAGATAATATTAGGTAATTGTGAAACTATCTTATAAAAGATAAAAACAAAGAGCTTTAGCATATCCGATGTTAATTAAGAAGGAAAAACAAAAAAATGGACGCAATGAAATATTTTAAAAGAAAAAATATCCCATATTTATGCGGGTTGTGGCGTTTCGCAAACGCCTAAAGATAATATAAATGAAAGGAGTAGGGCGATAAAGACAAACAAATCAATTACTGTTAATATAAAAATAGATATTAACAAAAATTGTTGTCAGTTATTAGATTATTAATAATGTTTTGGTATTTTTCGTCTTAAATGTAATATGAAGATTGAACACGAATTAGTATTGTTATCAGTTATTTCTAACAAAACAGAAGAAGAAGCAAAAAAAATAGATGACATTCTTAGTAAAAAGATTGATTGGATAGAGGTTGCAGGAATTGTTATGAATCATAGATTGTCGGGATATTTATATAATGGATTAACAAAAGAGCAACGTCTGATAATGCCAAAAGAATTAAGAAAAAGCTTTGAAATGTTAGTTTTAGGGCAGTCTTTTAGACAAGAAACACTGAATAAGTATATTACGGAATTAGATGAGACCTTAAAAAAAGGAAAGGTTAGATTTGCAGGATTAAAAGGAATAATATATGGTGCTAGTCTATATCAAAAAGGAACGAGACGTTCAAATGATTTAGATTTATTGGTTTATGAAGAGGATTTGTCTGAGTTGGACTGCTTACTAAGAAGTGTTGGATATATTCAATCAAATATGCCAGATGGTAAATTGGTTGAAGCCTCAAAAAAAGAAAAATTAATACAGAGAATGAATTATCATGATTTAGTTCCTTATGTAAAAGCAATAGATGATGATTATATTTCAATTGACATAAATTTTTTGTTTGATGGAAAAGATAATCTTATTGATGAAAAAGTGTTTAAGAGAGGAACGAGAATATATGAAGGGGCACAATATAAATTTATAGGGCTTGAATTTGATACAAATTTAGCTTTTTTGATAGCTCATTTTTATAGAGAGGCAACAGGAAAACTATGGCTTAATAACAAAAGAAATTTGATATTGTATAAAATAGTGGATATTGTGAATTATATTAGGCAATATGAAAAAGAAATCAATATAGAAGATTTTTTGGAATTATTAGATGAACTTAACTTAATAGAAAAGACATTATATACATTTTTAACAATTAATAAGTTTTATAAAGAATTAGAATTTGTGAATAGATGTATTGAAAAGATATCAATAAAGTACAGTGATATATATCAAAAATTTATTAATGATAGTATTTTTGGACAGTACTATGAAGATTCTTTCAATTTAGGCAGATAAAATAAAGGATTATTATTAGGGAGATTAGCTATGAAATCAATATACATAACACCAACAGATGAAATTGATATTGATGAATTTGTAAAGAGTATTTGTTTCGTATCTAGCGCAATTACATCTGTACAAAAAACAGAAAATCAAATAAAAGTTGAAATTGATAAAAATGGAGATAGTAATATAATTCATAAAGAATTACTTCAAATTATGAAAAAATACAAAAAGATTAATAGTTATCACGAAGTATATTTCAATAATCATATCGAAAATCGAAAATATTACGATCTTGTATGTGATCATAAGGAAATATTATTTTGGGGAGAAGGGCAGGTTGGATTTGGCGAGAAAGGCAAATTCTTATTTGAATATTTTGATGAATTGTTTGGAAAGATAGCGTATCAGTTAGGGGCCATAGAAAAAATGTATCCGGCACTTTTACCAATAGGAGGATATTCTAAAACGGGATACTTAAAGAAAACACCTCAATATGCTATTTTTTGTTCCACTGTAAATGATAGCATAAACAATCTAGAACAAACTGATGTGGCTATCCGCAATAGGAATGTAAAAGAAATAGTTAAAGAGCCTGAATATGCATTGTCACCATCAGCGTGTTTCCATACATATATTGAGTATGAGAATAGCAGTTTAGAAAAAAATACAATTATTACATTTAGACAGAATGTATTTAGAAATGAGGGAAGACTTAATTATAGAGAATTAGGTCGTTTGTGTGATTATCATGTCAGAGAAATAGTTATGATTGGTTCGAGCGAATATGTAATAAAAATGCGTAATCAGATTATGGAAAAATCAACTGAAATAATGAAGAATCTTAATTTAGATGGAGATATTTCTTTAGCGTCAGATTCATTTGTAGTTCCTAAAATGCAGATGTATAGAAAAATACAGAGGGTTGATAAAAGCAAATATGAAATGCATTTAAAAGTAAGTGATAATAAGACTATTTCAACTGCATCTTTTAATCTTCATGGAAGAGCTTTTACAGATCCGTTTAATATTAGTGTTGATAATTGTGAGGATACAGTAACAGCATGTGTTGGATTTGGTTTGCAAAGATGGGTAATTGCATTTTTATCACAATACAGTTTGGAAGAGCGAAAATGGCCTCTTCAAGTTAAAGAAAAGTATTATTCATATATAGAGCAAAAAAAGTTTTGTTAACTATTTTTTTATTAATAATATTACCGTTGGGGGTAATGATTTTGTATAGAAGGTTTAACTGATTAACATTATTATAAAATACATTGATAAGTGAGGTAATAAAATGGTCGATATTCAAGGAATTGTAATTAGATTACATAACGAATTGTTAAAAGAAAGAGAGATTGATAAGGAATCATCTTTAGAAATGGAGATGCGACCTCGAAATGGAATAACATCAGAAAGTATCGTGTCACTGCTGTTAGATATCGAAGATGAATTAGATATAGAGCTCGATGATTATCTAGCGCAAATCAGAGAGTGTAAAACTATAGGTTTGCTTATTGATATTGTTATAGAAGCATATGAAAAACAAAATTCATAAGTTTATTTATTTAAATGATGTTCACGTAAAACTTATTTCAATAAATGATATTGAGGAGGAGACTGTTTCAAAGAGAACATACTTAGAGATTAAGAGATTAGCAACAGAGATGTATGGTACTAGAGATTGGACAATTGAAAAGAATAGTAAAGGAAAACCTTTCTTTCCAAACAATAAAGGCTACTTTTTTAGTGTGTCGCACACAGAAGAAATGGTGGTGATTGCTATGTGTAAAGGAAAATCTATCGGGATTGATATAGAATCAATTCATAAAATTAGTGATAAAGTGATAAAAAAGTATTATTCAGATGCTGAAAAAGAAAGTATTTCTCAATATAATGGAGATAGTAAAAAAATAGAAGTAAAAATATGGACGTTAAAAGAAGCTCATTGTAAATGTACGGGAACAGGATTAGACAAGTTTAGTTTGAGATGGGATTCAATAAATCAAACTAAAATGGAAATGGAAAGTAGACAGGTTGAAAACTATATAATATCTGTATGCAAAAAGTGAGCAAAACAAAATAAATATATATTGTATAAAATATTGGAGAAGATAATGAAAGAAAAATATATTCATGATATTTATTATGATGAATTAGAAAGTTATGATGGTTATGAGAGTTATTGTTATCAGAACTGTCAAAGATTAATATTGGAACATGAATATGGTCCAGAGGCATTGATGATGATTAACACTGCTCCGTCAATAGAATGTATAACTGAAAATATAATTAAGATAAAAGAAAAGCAAGGAATGAGATCATTGTTACCTTCCATAGATAAGTTCGCCAAAAGACTGCATTATGGTATGAATGAAAACATGGAAAAAGTTTTTGAAGATAATATCAAGTTTGTATTCGAAATGAAAAAATCGATTATTGTAGGAGCAGATACATATTATCTCCCTCATTCCAATAACTACAAGAAAAAGCATGCGAAACATACAATGATATTATGTGGTTACGATTTGGAGGAAGGCACTGTTTATATAATAGATTGGTATAAGCCTTGGTGTTACAGAGGGAAAATGTCAATAGAACAATTTTTGGAAGCAAGAAATTCAAAAAATGTAGATGATGGGACTTTTTATAGCGGGACACCAATAGGTAATAATTGGGCGTATATAGAACCAATTGAGCAATATGATATTGCTGGTTTATTTGATGAAACAATAGTTCTTTCGAAGAATAATTATTTCAACAATAACAATAAAGGTATAATCTCTACATTATCGTCTTTGAAAAAATATATTAGCTCGCTGGAAGATGAGAAGTCTTATGAAAGAATATTTTTTGAGATTTATACTTTGATAAATAGGAAAAAAATATTTCTTGAGTATATTGAATTATACACAAATCTCAAAAATTATGATTATAAAGAGTTTATAGAAATATTAAAGAAGAATATTGCCAGTTGGGATGTATTTGTTGTTCTTCTATTGAAGCAGTCAAAAAGATTTAATGAGAAAACTAAAACTCGTCTTGTAAAGAAACTGAGTGAATTAATAGAGGAAGAAAAAAACATGATTGAAAGATTTGAAAAAACTTTTAGCTAAAAGAGGAGACAATAATGAATAGTATTGAGCAAGAGATTGTTAAATTAATGATGGAAGCAGGAGAACTGCCGGATAATATTGGATTAGACACTACTTTTAAAGAAATAGAACTAGAGTCGATAAATTTTATAACAATTATTGTAGAAATTGAAGATCATTTTGAAATAGAATTCGATGATGAAAATATGATTCTTTCAAACTATCAAACAGTAGGGGAGTTTGTGAATTATGTAGAAAACAAAATAACAAAATAATCTTTGAAAATTTATAAAAATAGTTAAGAAAAAATATCAAAGACACTTAGTGAGGAGAACAATGGAAAAGGAAAAAACATACGGTTTTTTGAATAATTTTATATATGCACTACATATTGCAAAGAAGAGCAACAAAAAACTGTTGGCTGTTATTTTAATTAAGCCAATTGCAAATATTGTTACTAAGTTAATGTGGGCATATTCGCCCAAATTTGTTTTATCTTATATCGAAAACAATCTTGAGTTAAATAGAATTATTTTCAATATAGTTATAATTTGCACGATATTATTGATTTTTAATATTATTAGTACAATAAGTAATAATGCCTTTGAATATGAGTATCGTATAACAGAAGGATATGTTGAAAAACTTAGGATGGATAAATTATTTCATACAGATTTTAAAAATATGGAGTCACCTGAGTTTTTAGATTTCGCACAAAGGGCAAAAACAGCTTTATACAGAGGAAAGGGATTTTTTGGTGTCTTATTCGAAAGTAGAAATTTTATAGCGCAGGGTACATTAATGATTGTATCTGCTGCATTAATCGGAGTTCAAAATATCATTATCATGATATTCTTTATTATTATTTCTTTTAGCATTGCAAAAATATTAGCTTTTTTTACAAAACTTGATAAAGAAAAATTCTCTGATAAAATGGCTCCAATATGGCGTAAGATGACTTATTTAGAAGGAGTTACCAAAAATTTTGATTTTGCTAAGGATATTAGAATATTTAGTATGTCAGATATTTTTAGCAGAGAATTAAATAGTACTAATGATATATTCAATACTTTAAATAAGAAACATCATAATAGATGGATTTTTTGCAGTGCAAGCATGGAATTGGTTTTATTAATGCAAAAAACTCTTATGTATGTATGGCTTGTATATAATGTTATTCAAGGTAATTATCAGATTTCGGATTTTATTCTTTACGTTGGCTTAGTAACAACTTTTCATGATTCAGTAGGATACGTAAACTGGATTTTCTCTAGCATTAGAGGCAATTGTCTTTTGATTAATGATTATAGAAACTTTTTGAATTGGGAAGAAAGCAAACAAAACAAAGCAAAAAAAGAAAGTTATTATGAAGGTATACAAGATTATAAATATTCCTTTGAGTTTGAAAATGTGAGCTTTAAATATCCGGGCCAGAATATTTATGCTTTAAAAAATATTAATTTAAAAATTAGTGATGGAGAAAAACTAGCCATAGTAGGGGTCAATGGCGCGGGAAAAACAACTTTAATTAAACTAATTATGAAACTGTATGAGCCTACTCAAGGAAGAATTCTCTTAAATGGTGTGGATATAAAAGAATATAATCGAGAAGAATATTTTAAACTTTTTTCTCCGGTATTTCAAAATGTAGAGTGTTTTGCAATGCCAATTTATCAAAATATTTCTTTTGAAGAAGAAAAGAATACAGATATGGATAAAGTAAGAAAGGTGCTTGAGCAGAGTGGATTAAAATCAAAAATAGAGAGTTATGATAAAGATGCACATTCTAATTTGTTAAAAATCTTTGATAAAGAAGGAATTGATTTGTCAGGGGGAGAAAAACAAAGACTGGCAATGGCCAGAGCAATGTACAAAGGCGGACAAGTTATTATTTTAGATGAACCTACAGCTGCTTTAGATGCGCTTGCAGAAGATAAGATGTATCGTGAATTTGACAAAATGATTCAAGGAAAAACAGCTATTTTTATTTCACATAGGTTGGGAAGCACAAGATTCTGTGACAAAATAGCTATGTTTGATGGTGGAGAGATTGTGGAAGAAGGCACGCATGAAGAATTAATTGCAAAGAATGGAAAATACGCATACATGTACGAAGTGCAGTCACAATATTATAAGGGCAAGAAAGAAATGGATGGAGGACAATACGATGAAAAATAGTAAAGAAAATATTCGGTGTTTTAAGTTCTTCGGAAAATTTGCATGGCAGAATGACAAAAAATATTATTTGTTTTTGTTAATAAATGTAATTGCTAATTCAGTTTCCCCATTTATTTCAATTATAGGAACACAGTTTTTGATTGATGAAATAGTTGATGTATCTAAGAGAAATATTGGGTTGATAATATTTTGGACGGCATTTATTTGTATTGGTAATTTCGTTTGTGCGACTACGACAAAATATGTAGGAGAAAACATAGCAAGAATAGGTGAAAAATTTGATAGAATCTTTAAAACAACTTTGTGCATGAACTGTGTAAATATGAAATTTAAATATACTGAAGATACAGAGGTTTTAGATACTATTAAAAATGCAGAAAGGGCTCTAAATGAAACAGGTCAAGTAAATGGACTTATAAATTCATTATCGGGTATAATTTCAAATTTTATTGTTGCGTTAGGTGTAGTAACTTTAGTTTGTACAAGAATTCCATTATTGATGATTCCTGTTATTATTTCATTTATTGCTAATTCATATACTACTTCAAAGGTTAATAAAGTTAGAAAAAATCTTTTTTCGAAAATGGGAAATATTGAAAGAGGAAGTACGTATTTTAATACTGAGTTACTTGAAAGTAGATATGCTAAAGATATACGTTTATATGATGCGTCTGAAATATTCAAAAAGAAATATGACAGATATGTTGATAGATTATATACTACCAGCAAAAAGTATAATGTAAAATGTATTAATTTCTGGAATATTAATAATGTATTTCGTGCAATATGTAATACTTTAATTTATATTTTGTTATCAGTAAATGTATTTAATAAAGTGATTTCAATTGGTGAATTTTCAAGTTTGTTTCAAGCAACTTCGAAATTTGGGGATGCAATCAGTGGAATAGTAGATTCATACTTGGGGATGAATTACACATCATCAATACTAAAGTATTACGTTGATTTTATTGATAGTGTGAACATGAAAAATGAAAAAATTGTTAATCTAGATGATAGCAGTAAAGTAGAGACTCCTGGAATATGTGATATTGAGTTTAAAAATGTTAGCTTTAAATATCCAAACACAGAAAGATATATTTTGAAAAATATATCTTTAAAGATTAAAGCTGGAGAACATCTTGCTATTGTTGGACAAAATGGTGAAGGTAAAACAACATTTATTAAACTTCTGTGTCATTTATATGATAATTACGAGGGAGAAATATTGATCAATGGTAAAGAAGCTAGAAAATACAATCTTCAAGAATATATGAATATGCTGGCGGTAGTATTTCAGGACTATAGGTTATTTGCTTTTAATATAAAAGATAATGTTACCGTATTTAATGAAAATAATAAAGATTTAGATGAGATATACAAATTAGCTGGAGTTGATGACTGGATTAATCATCTTGATAAAAAGGATGAAACATATATATATAAGATGTTCGTTGAAGATGGTGTTGAACCATCAGGTGGACAGGCTCAAAAGCTTGCGATTGCTAGAGCATTGTATAAGAACTCGCCAATAGTGATATTGGATGAACCAACAGCTGCACTTGATCCCATATCAGAGTATGAGGTTTATAATAATTTTGATAAATTGGTCAATGAAAAAACTGCAATATACATTTCGCATAGATTATCTTCATGCAAATTCTGTGACAGAATAATTGTATTCAGTGAGGGTTCAATTATTGAAGAGGGAAGTCATGAAGATTTAATTAAAGATACTTCTGGACTTTATTATAAAATGTATAATACGCAGGCAAAATATTACAAGTAATATTAGAATAATGATTAATAGAGGAACATAAATGAGTGTTAATAATTCAATGAGATTACCGTTTATAATGCCAAAATACAAGACGTACCCAATGAATACCGCCATAAATGGTATTCTGGAAGCATTTGAGGATGATAAAATATGGTTATATAATAATTATATTTCACTGTGGATATATGCAAATAAATATGTAAAAGGGTATATGGGGGACTTTAAGTATGATATGAATTCTGATTACTATGAACAATGTCCTATGTTGAAAAATGAAATAATAGAATTAGTAAAAACGGATAATATTATAGATATTATTAGGAACAGTGTTACCACAAAAAAATATATTTTTGCTGAGGTTGATACCTACTACATAGATTCTTGGTGGTCTGAAACTGAAATGAAAATTCATAGTTCACATGAGATGTTAATAATAGGTTATGATGATGAAAAGAAAGTTGTTCTTGCAGCAGATTTTTTTAAGCACGCTTATTCAATCAAGGAAATTTCATATTTAGATTTTAGAATGGCATTTGATGCAAATATGGGATATATAAGAGAAAGAGATAACTTAAATACTGTTAATATTCTGACATTCCAGTATTTTAGAAATGAAAATTATACTTTTGATATTAATAGGATACGTAATATGATTACTGATTTTATAAATTCAAAAGAATGTACAATTAAAGATGAATCTGATTTGTTTACAGTGTGTGAAGAAGTTGTATATGGAATTGAGTGTTTGAATCGCATTGTGGAATATTTGGAGAATTGTATAAATGAAGACTCTAGACTAGATTATAAAATGATACATTTGATTTATATATTTAACGATATAATGTGCAAAAGAATTGATTTTATGATTGAAAATAAGTGTGTATCTGACGATGAAAAAATTAAAAAAATTCAAAATGATTTTAATAATTTAGCACACAAAAATGTTATATTAAGAACTCTTTTTATGAAATACAATGTAAAAAAAGAACGCAAGTATGGTGAATTAGTAATTGAGAAGGTTAAAAAGACGTTTGAACAATTACAAAGTAGTTTAAAAGAGTTAAATGATTATTTTGATAATAATGGTTAATAAATGTGTTTTGTGAGCCAATTAATGCGAAACTAAGAGTGTGCTAATGAAAGAGGAAAAGTATGGTAAAAGTATCAATTATTGTGCCGGTATACAACATTGAGAGTTATGTTAAAAAATGTATTAATTCTTTGATAGATCAAACATATAAAAATATTGAGATAATACTTGTTGATGATGGTTCAACAGATGGAAGTTCAGTTATATGTGATGAGTATTCAAATAAATATGAAAATGTGATTGTTATCCATCAAGAAAATCAAGGATTATCGGGAGCAAGAAACAGTGCGATAAGAAGAGTAACTGGGGAATATATTATGTTTGTAGATGGGGATGATTGGATTGAAAAAAAAACAGTAGAAATATTAGTGGGGCTAATGGAAGAATACGATGCTGATATTACAGCTATTGTTAAAGTAGGTCATCATTATGAAACTGGAGAAGTAATAATTGGTGATTCGTACAAGATGCTTTTACATATGTTATATACGTCATGCTTTGAAATTTGGGGAAAACTATTTAAAAAAGAATTATTTGATGACATTAAATTCCCTATAGGAAAAATTCATGAAGATTTGTACACATTACCAAAACTTGTAGCGAAAACAGACAAGACCATTGTCTATCATAAAGGACTATATAATTATAGGCATAGAGATGGTAGCATAATGGCTAATGCAGCAAATGATTACTATTATGATTTGATTCAATGCTGTATTGAAGGTGTCAAATCAAGTTATTCTATCTTTGAAAAAAAAGAAGAAAGAGAAGATTTAGAAAAATGGTATGTATATCATATTCTATGGTATTACTATAATGTAATTTGTATAGCTGATGAGGATTATTGTAAACTAGCATCAAGAAATGTAGGATTATTCTATAGAGAGATTAAATCAGAATATCGAAAAAACACGAAGATATCACATAAAGATAAATGCTTATTTACAAAACTATCAAAATTATAATATGGTAAGGAGAGTATTGATTAATATGTTGGAAAAAGAAGTAAAGATATTATTATCCATTCAAGAATATGAAAGGTTATTCAGTATATTTGATTTTGAAGAACCTTTTATACAAACTAATTATTATTATGAAAATAGTAAAAGTGCTATAAATAATGTAACAATTCGAATTAGGGAAAAAAATGACAAATATAAACTACAAGTGAAAATACCTAAAAATATAGAAGGCTCTATACATATTAAAGAAGAATATGAAGAAGATATAGACAAGGTTTATGAAACTATAGACAAGGAAATATTAAAACAGGCTACAGAAATTGATTTTGAAGATGATTTATTATTGATAGGGAAATTAGTAACTAAAAGATTAGTTTGCAACAAATATGATGATGTAGTGATAGCATTAGATGCAAACAAATATCTGGATGTAAAGGATTACGAGTTAGAAATCGAATACTGTAATGAATACCCACAATATATAATGGACATACTGAAAGAACATGATATAAAAATAAATGATCTAGTTTTAGGAAAAAATAATAGATTTAACAAAAGATTAAGAACGATACAAAAACACGGATAAAGTTTTTAATTATGAATAAATATCTTTATTATCAGAAGGATTATGTATAACCCATTAGAAGTAGAGAATTAGAAAAATAATTGAAGTTAGAGTTAACCAATTGTAATTAGGAATCAGTTGTTATAATTGTATATGCTAAAAAAGACCATCCTAGACTCAAAAATAACAAAATAAAGACCATACTAGTTTTCGACATAACAATTTATAACTGATAAAATTATAACATCACTTAGAAAACACTAAGTAATAATTTAATAACGCCTTATCAATATTCCATTGTAGTGAATGGAGTATTTGATAGGGCGTTTTTCTTTTGCACCTACAATAAGAAAAATAAAATACGAAAGGAGATTCAGGATGAGACATGTAAATGATAAGGAGTCAGCTCGTGAAATAGGATATTTGTTTCAAGCATTACAGCATGAGTGGGAACGTTCTGGGAAAACAGTTGTTACTAGGCGCATTGGTCAGGATGAATATGATGAGTTTGCAAAATGTTATTCAAAGAAACTGAAAAATTATGACAAAGAGCGAAATGAAGATGAAGCAATGCAGATAAAGGTAATACTAAAATCAATGAAAGAAATGTGCGTGTTAAGTCGCATTGCTAAAAAGATTTGTAACAAAGCAGCGCTTAGTTCAAGTAAAAAACGGGGACATTTCGACATTGAGTTAGACAGGGAAGAAAGAAAATGTTTAGAAGAAATAATAGGAATAAATTAATTGGAAGGAGAGAAATGTAAATGAATTATAGTATAAGAATTTTTAAAACAAAAAATCAAGAAAGAAGTACAAAAGCGTATGCATCAGTAACATTTAATAAATGTTTTATAGTTACAGGAATTACTGTAAGAGAAAATAAAAATGGTGAACTGTTTGTGTCAATGCCAAGTTACAAAAGTAAGTCTGTTGATGATAATGGAAAGCCAGTATACAAGGAATATTGCAATCCAACGACAAAAGAATTCAGAGATGAGTTATATGGAAATATTCTGAAAAACTTTAAAGAAGGTGTTAACGAGTATGAAGTGAAAGGGCTGGATGATAAAATGCAAATTGGAATTTCACTCAATACAATGTCAGGTACAAACCTAGAAGCAATTGGTAGGGTTTATTTAAACAAGTGCTTTGTCATAAATAATGTTAAGGTTATGACAAGTGAAAAAGGTTCTTTTGTAGCAATGCCGTCTCTGTTAGCAAACAGAGGAGATGAAGGAAAAAAATATGAAGATGTTTGTTTTCCGATAACAAAGGAATTCAGAACTGAGTTGTACAATGCAATTTTAAGTGAAAAAGAAAAAGTATATGAAAAAATGAATGAAGAATTTATGCAGGTGGATAAAGCATTAGATGGTGTGGAAACACCCTTTAGATAAGGAGGAAAAGAATATGCAGATAAATAAAGTATTTGAAAACGTAAAAGAAAGAACAATCAGAGAAAATGAAAAGAATAAACGTGAATTATTTCCAAATAAGGGGAAAAAAGCAGCTATTGTGATTACATATGATGAGCTAGAAGAAAAAACATATGAAGAATTTGTTGAAATGTGTGCAATTGTCAAAGAACAGGGTTTTGAAGTTTGTAAAAGTGAAAGTGGATGTGAATTTTGGGGCATAGTTCCAACAAATAGTTTAGATGATGTGGGATATACCAGACTAATAATGCAACTGACACCTATGGCGGATGCTATATTTATAGATAAGAATGTGTATGATGCTCTAGATTATATAGAACAAACTATTTTTGTAGCAGGAATGAAACTCATAAATGTAGAAGTACGAGAGGTACAGTCAGGTGTAACATTCATTGCAGATCCTATATACGAACATGAAATACAGAGAGCTTTAGCAAAAAGAGTGGCAATATCTCCGATTGCTAAAGATCCAAATCAGAAGATTGCTGAACAGGCTATATTATATGAATTAGTCGTTGTGATGAGCAATATATGGAAATGTGAAAGAGTAAAGCCAAAAGAAATCTAGAATAATGTATTATGTATTGTTTTTTACGCTGGTGTTTAAGATGACATCAGCGTTTTAGCATATAAATGTATGTTTATAAATTTGGGTATTTACATATCAGTTTAAAAGTAATATAATTACAATGCTTAAAGAAATCGAACACACATTCGATTATGCTTTGATCCGGAAATAAGTATAAAGCAAAGAATTGCATACATAGATTTGTTTGCAATTTGTAAAAGAAAATTAAACAGTAGTATCAGAGAAACTTAATATTAGGAGGTGAACCAGGATGGCTTATACAAGTCAGTTAACAGACAGACAGTTAAAGACCTATGAATGCATCATAGACTTTATTAAAGAATTTGGTTTTGCACCAACCGTAAGAGAGTTGTGCGAAAAAACAGGTTTTACTTCTACATCTTCTATAGCTGGACATTTAAAGGCACTTGAAAAGTTAGGATACATAAGAAGATATCCAACATGCCCTAGAGCGATAACAGTATTGAAATAGGAGTGTTAGACGGAAATTAACCAAAGTAAAAGATCAGCAAATTAACTAGTTACTATGTGTTGCTAAACAGGCGTAGTTAATTAGCAATCACTTACAAGGAAAAGTTTCCCATCCTTTGTGAGTACAAACTTAAAACATTAAATTTGTATTATAACAAAAGGAGACAACACATTTGAAGATAGACATTATGAAATCCGGGTCAGACCCGGTTAGAAAGGATTATTACGACAGTGACAAAGTAGGTAATAGGCTTCAGGAAAGTCGAGAGGAAAGCAAATTAACACAGGAAAAAGCTGCAGAGAAGCTAGATATTCATATTAATACACTTGCAAGATATGAACATGGAGCACCTGTACCATCAGAAGTGTTAAAAAAGATGTGTATAATATATCAAAAGTCAGCAGATTATTTGATTGGTAATACTAACGACAATTATTATGATGTACAGATTATGAGATTGCTTGAACAAAACGACATGAAGACCAATAAAGCTATTTATGAAATAGTTGAAAGAATAATGAAGATAAGCGTTGCCTATTGAAAATTTTTATATACATTTAGTATAAAAATAAAATACATAATGGTATTATAGTGTTAGTGTAAAGAGTCACAAAAAGTGGCTCTTTACTTTTAAAGAAGTGAAAAAGATTATAAAGATGAAAAGTATTTAAGTATACAATATAAATACAAGGAGTGATAGTTTTGACAACAAAGGGAGTAGTAGATAAGGATTCAAAAAAATATAAAGAGTATTGTAAGAATGTAACAGAAGATGAACTGAATGAGGCTTTAACAGTTTTAAGTAAATATATTGGAAGAGAAGGTGATGATATATTTATTAGAGATGAATATAAAAAAGAGGCTCGTAAAATGGGATACGAAGATGAATTTGCAGATGCAATTTATGATTTTGTGGAATACAAAAATCCTACATGTCATACCGCATATAATGCAAGAATGATTAGGGAAGAGGAAAATCCGATAGACTTAATATATATGGCATTGTATAAAAGACATTCAAACAGGCAAACATACGCAAAGAATAGGGAGAGAGCCGAAAAGGAAAAGAAGCAGAAAGAAGAATATCCAGCACTTGAATATATGTTCATTAGAGAATCAGGTATTATAGTTTCAAGAGACATAGATAATCCCAATGAAAATACATTTGATTTTGTAAGTGTTGAGGTTTTTAGAGGCACGTATTCGATAGAATTTATTAAAGAACACAAGAATGAAATAATGGATGCAGTATTATATAAGATATCTCAGTCTCGAAAATTTATCAAATTTAATGTTCCGGTAAATATTTTAAAATTAGATAAAATAAGAATAATAGGTTGTGATATGATTTTTTATTTTTCAGTAAAGAAATTGTAGAATAATCTGTTATAAAAATAGGGCCAGCAATTGGCTCTTTTTTTATGGAATTATGAACTACCCACCAAAATTTGTGGGGGATAGTATTAAATTCCACATTTTCCTGTGTACGAATATCTTCCTATATAATATAGAATAATTTCATAGTCATTGATTACCAACCCAATGGCACAAACTTACAGATAATAATAAAAAACTTCTGCCAGTAATGGCTAGATTTGTCTATGCCGTAATCGGTGATGAAACCATCGTAGCAATTCAAACTTATACTGATGACGGTCAGATTCAAAGAAGTAACTAATGAAATGGGAACTAAGGCGTTTCCCCTGTTGTGGTAAACAGTCATTAGAGCTGCAGACGTGCAAACTTATGAAAGTGTAAGTGTTCATTTATAACAAACATTACTAGTAATGTATTTCAACAAGCAAACAGATGTTAGAAAAACAATTAACAGAATTGAGGTAAAAATGAAATACGATAAATTAGCAGTTGGAGACAATTTAAAAGAAATAAGAACGAAGCTAAATATTTCTGCAGGTGAAGCTGGAGATATGGTGGAATGTAGTGAGTCTCATATAAGACAATTAGAAAGAGGTTGCAGAAATCTAACGGTAAACATGCTTTGCAAATTTGCTGAAGCATATGATACTGATGCAAATACCATACTTGGAATCAAGCATAGAGCAAAAGACAGACTCGAAGATAATTTGAGCAAGTTGTCGTTTGATGAGCAAGAAAAATGTTTGGGACTTTATGCAGATATGGTAGAGACGATGGTAAGAATGAAGGAGGCGATATAGATGACAGAAGCAGGCAAGGTTTCAGTTAGAGGAAAAGCAATGGCAAAAAAATTTGTTAGATATAAAGAAGGTTCAGACCTATACAGTATAGGGATGACAAAGTTTCAAGCGTTGGCAAAGGAAGCTGGAGCTGTGTATAAGATAGATGGAATGGCTTTAGTCAATTGCGAAGTATTTGAAAAATTTTTAGAAACATTTAGAGAATTTTAGAAATAAAAAAGTTAATATAGAACATTAAAGAGTTTGTACTATTTAATAGTTGATTTTTTGTCATACAAAATATATAATAAACGCATGGAGGTATGCAATATGGCAAACAAAGGAAGACCTAAGTTAGAGAAAACTAAAGACAAGGTTCTTAGTATTCGCATTTCAGATGAGATGTATCAAAGGTTGTTGCAGTATACCGAAAAACATAATGAGTCTATGACAAGAGTCGCAACGAAAGGTCTTGAGGAAATATTATCAAGAGATAAATAGTATGAGCTCTTTCTTATTAAGGAGGAACTTATGGCAAATAGAAAAGATCCTAGAGGTAGAGCACTTAAATCAGGTGAGGTTTATAGAAAAGATGGACGTTATGTTTATACGTATACTAATCCATTGGGACAGAGAAAATACATTTATGCTAACGACCTTGTATCTCTTAGGAAAAAGGAACAAGAACTATTAAAGGCTCAGTTAGATGGCTTAGATGTGTACACGGCAGGAAATGCCACAATCAATTTTGTGTTTGATAGGTACATTGCCTTGAAGCAGCATCTAAAGGATTCTACAAAGAGCGGATATATATATACTTATAACCATTTCGTGAGAAAAGATTTTGGTAAAAAGAAAATCGCAGACATTAAATATTCAGATGTAGTGCAGTACTATCTATACTTATTGAAAGATAAGGAGATTGCCCTTGGAACATTGGATTCTATTCATTGTCTTTTACATCCAACTTTTGAGTTAGCAGTAAGAGATGACATAATAAGAAAGAATCCCACTACAGGTGCAATGAAAGAGGTAAATAGAAGATCTGGTAAAAACAGAGGCATTCGTCATGCACTAACAATTGAACAGCAAAGAGCATTTATGAATTATATTGCAAATAGTCCGGTGTATTATCATTGGTGGCCATTATTTACATTTTTGCTAGGCACAGGATGTAGAATTGGGGAAGCTATTGCATTAAGATGGGATGACTTAGATTTTAAAAACAAAATGATTACTATTAATCATAGTATTGCAAATTATAAGTCAGAAGAAAAGAATAAATGCGTGTCAACGCTGTCGACTCCAAAAACAGAGGCAGGTATCAGAACAATTCCAATGCTTGACGTTGTGTATGATGCTCTAAAATTAGAAGAAGAGGACCAACAAGAGAATGGATTTAATGAGACTGTTATAGATGGCGTAAGTGGTTTTGTTTTTCAAAATAGATTCGGAAATATTCTGAATCAACAAGCAGTGAATTCAGCAATAAAAAGAATTGTAACTAATTATAATAATGAAGAAGAAATCACTGCAGCAAGAGAAAAAAGGAATCCGTTAATATTACCATATTTTTCATGTCACATTCTTAGACACACATTTGCAACAAGACTATGTGAACAGGAAACTAATCTGAAAGTTATTCAGTCTATTATGGGACATAGAAACATTGAAACAACAATGGATATATATGCGGAAGCTACAGATAAAAAGAAGAAAGAGTCTTTTGAAAATTTATCTGTGAAATTAGATGTTTTTTAAGAAGTATAATTGGGAATTTGACATCAAATTTTCCGATTGACATCAATTTGACAACAAAATAGATAGAATAGTAATTAATAATGAAGGATTACGAATAGTCTATTTATATAATTTTATATTAATATAGTTTAATATGAAGCTCTGTGAATAATTGCCAGGCGACGTCCCGACAATGAAAAGCTTAGACAGCCCTGTTAAGGAAAATAAGGAAGCTAAGAGTGATGAAGTAGAAAATTGCGACCAGAATGCGACTGTTGAAGAAAAGATTGATTTTTCAAATGTAAAGATTGAACCTTTATTTGAAGAAGAAGTTGATTTTGAAACATTTAGCAAGTCAGACTTTAGAGCAGTTAAGGTTAAAGAGTGTGTTGCAGTACCAAAGAGCAAAAAACTTTTACAGTTTACACTTGATGATGGCACAGGCGTAGATAGAACAATCCTTTCTGGTATTCATGCATATTATGAACCAGAAGAATTAGTTGGAAAGACACTTATTGCTATTACAAACCTTCCACCTAGAGCAATGATGGGAATTGAATCTTGCGGTATGTTACTTTCGGCAGTAAACAATTTGAAAGATTCAGAGGATGAGGAGCTTCATCTTCTTATGGTTGATAACCATATTCCAGCAGGAGCAAAATTATATTAAAATAAAGAGAACACGCTAAAGAAATAGGACTTCCCGATATAAAAGTGAGGAAGTCCTATTTTCTATATACATTTCTTTGACGTATTTATTATTTTATCTTTCCAATCAATAACACTCTTAATTGATAATTTTTCTTGTGCTTGTATGAATGTTGTAATATATGTGTAGTCGATGTTATCATTTGAATCCACAGGAAGACGTATTTCCATATTTTTTAATATATTTTCATTAAACGAAGATTGTCCCCATGCAAAATTTTGAAATGCTTTTCTCATTACTGTTAGAAGATAGCAAGCTCTGGATTTAATTCACAGTCACGATAAGACATATTCTGTAAATTAGGACTTCGTATTTGTAACAGCTTTGCTGATTTCAGTGGAAAGCCGAG
>ERZ773130.1212-NODE-1212-length-25564-cov-4.664275_pt1 | contig 25564 bp, 36 predicted proteins | sample MGYA00511919_ERZ773130 | MGnify/ENA primary metagenome ERZ773130 (study PRJEB29015, sample SAMEA2737851) | human gut metagenome | biome: human gut; feature: human-associated habitat; material: faeces | place: China | collected 2012 ...
TAACAACTAACAACGACTATATTGTACCCTTTTTAATTCGCTTGTCAATAGTTTATCTCTTTTAATATACTGCCGCATACATTCTTCAATCTTTTCATCGTGTACACATCTAATTTTATGATCAGGATATCCCTCTATGACACCTTTAACAAAGTTTATCCATTCGGATCTGTCTGCATAGCTTTTTAATGGGCACTTACCGCCTTTATAAGCTCCCACATAATCATCAACGTGGACAATGTATATTTCGCTCATTTGCATAACTCCAGTTCTTGTCTTAGTTTGTTTATTCTTGCCAACCACTCCCAGAAGTTCGGGGCTTGGTCATAGGATACGTTTTTAAGCTCCTCAGCTACTTTTTTTCCTGCTATGGGATAACGTGGGCAGTTGCTATAATTTGCCGTCAGAGAGCAAGCCGATAAGCTCAGAGCGAGTAGCGTTTGGCTTGCTATAAATATCAGCTTTCTTTTTTTCCACATATCGCACCACCTCAACTTGTTTTTCTACAATTTTAACCTTTGCTTTGCCCTCACCTACAGTCTGCCCGACTTGATAAAAAGCAAAACACAGGGCTGAGATAATAAGCAAAACAGTACCTATTTTAATCAGCTTGCTTACCATAGCAACCACCAAGCAATCACTCCGCCCAGAGCAGAGCCGAATAACCATTCTCCCCAATTCCAACCATTTTTGCCGAGCGGATAAATTTTCTCAAGCAATCCGCCAAGCCAGTAACAAACACCCATACAAAGACCGGATAAGATAACTCGGACATCTGCCATATATAAGCCCCATAAGAAGGTAATTATAAGACCGGTCAAAGTCGTTCCGGCAAAGCCAAACAATTTTGGATACTGATACAAATAAACCTTTTTTCCCTTAAAGGAAATATGCATAGGATATAACAGGTCATCAATCAATTCACATTCTCGATACTGCACCAAATTCGGATTAAGTTCCCCGCCATTAAGCAGTCGTCCAACATAAAACCCCCAGCCATAAAGCTGATAACTGGCATAGCAGCAGATAAAGCCGATAATTGCAGCCTGGCTATTTCCAAAATGGAAATAACCACAAAGAGCAAAAAACACCGCATACCAGATTTTATTTGCCGGGAGCTTTTTGTTGTTAAATCGTAATCCGCCGCGAACGCGCCAGAGGAAAGACGAGAGCAATATAATAAAGGCTGTGTATAAATATATCATTTTATCCCCCATGTTAAAAAAGTTAAATGCTCCACCGGCCGGTTTTAATTAAACGTGCAATTCTTTCCAATGATATCCTCCAGCAGTATTTCTCTTTCCTTTTATAACTTTATGTATGTTTGGTTGAGGTATTCCTGTTATTCTTGATGCTTCCATCTGGCTTTTATATATTTTTCCGGTTTCAACACATATTATTGGTTGTTTAGATAAACTATCTTTAATATTTTCACACCATTCTTTTGTATGTGGGGTTCTGTGTTTTTTTAATGTGTTTTCATTGTTGATATTTTCAGAAACGCTTACCCACCTCAAATTACTAACATTATTATCATCTCTAATTGTATTTATGTGGTCAACAACTGGTTTGTTGTCAGGGTTTGGAATAAAAGCTTGAGCTACAAGACGATGCACAAAAAACTTAAAAAATTTGCCGTTTTTATGTAGTTCAACTCTTTCGTATCCGTTGTTTTTATGTGGTCTCATTATTATGTTTTTTATTGTACTTAAAACTTTTCCGGTATTGCTAACCTTATAAAAACCCTCGTATCCAGGTACATCTTTCCAAATTTCTTCCATTTTATATCTCCATATAAAAACTCATTTATAAAAGTGTGGCAGGATTGTGAGTTGCAATCTTTTCAGGAGCTACCCTAGCCACAAAAAAATATTAAATTATTTATTCACAATAAACAACCAAAAAATAATTCTTTTTCTTCGTTTCTTCTGTTTATAAGACCTTTTAAGACTTTACCTCCGGCAAATATCCAGTCCCAGTTGTTTTTTGCCGTTTCCCAGTCTTTATTTTCAATGGCTTTTTTACATTTTGATTTATCAAAAGCACCTTGTCCAATGTTATATATAAGGCTATATAAAGCTTGTTTTTGATTTTCTGTAAATTCTCCTTTTGGGAGTTTTATTTTTGTTGTACAATACCAAAGAAGCAAACCATCTGCTTCTTTTTGTGTGCAAGTGTCGCCTTCTTTTACTTTAGAGCCGTCAGGGTAAAAAGTATTGCCGTATCCTATTGTCCAAACTCCGGCAGGGCATTTATAAGCCTTTAATTCGCAACCCTCATATTTTTTTATCAGTTCAAACATCAGAATAATCCTAACAATCCAAACTTAAACGCACAAATGGCCAAAACAAAAAGAAAGCCCCAAAGTAACCGATAAACCCTTTTGTTGCTCATGGCTTTCTCAATCAACCATTTCCAAAATTTGTATTTATCCCCACAACTCATTTTCTATTTCTCCCCCTATCAATTTCTCGATCAATTAACTTATCTAGCTTTGCTTCCAGCTTGTTTAAGTCTTCTTTTGTGGCTAATTTTTCAAAGAGAGAGAATACTTTTTCACGCAGTCGTTGGAGTTCTTCCTCAAGTTTTTCAACCTCGGATTTGTTTGCTTTTCCGTGGAGTGTCTTTCCAATCCATCCTATGATACCAACTATGGCCATCACCGTATATTCAACAGCTGTGTGGATTAAATCTTCCAATTTTTCTCTCCGGTTATTGTTCTCCCCTTAATTTGAAGATAAACCGACAAGAGAGCCTTTGTCAACCGGACGCATAAAACAAGTTAAAATAAAATTAGGACGGGGTAGAAAACCACCTCCGCCCTATGCTGAGAGCTACAAGGCATTACCGGAGAGATTGCTGGGTTTATTTGCGGGGGAGTTAAACCCAACAACGAATACCTTTTTGCTCCCATTGCTTTTCTCCTTAGATAGAAACAACACCGCTTACAGTAACGGATGTGTTTGCTGTCAAAGTGAGATTGTTTTCGTCAACGTAGTTGACTTGAACATCAACGGCATCGCCTGTTGCATCTGCCACAGAAACGTGAACAAACTTATATCCAAGTCCGTGGTTTACAGTGGCCGGTGTGTCGGCTACCAATGCCAAGTTGTCAATTGAAAAGCGGCTGTCTGCTTCGTGATAGCTGTGCAAAACTTTCCAATCTGTATTGGCTGCGGTGTTGTCTGCCGTGTCCGGGTTGTCAACCATTGCCTGCAAGCGGTCGCCTTTGTGAACAGGGATACCAAGCAATGTTCCCTCTGCAGAAATATACCACCAGTCGCCGCCGTCAATTGCACCTGCCGCACCTGAGCCTGCCGTTGGCAAACCAAGAGAGGGGTCTAACTCGTCAACAAATGCACCCAAGCCCAAAATCTCGGCATCAATATAGGCTCGCAAGGCGGTGTCTTGTGCATCGAGCTGTCCTTTGGTTACGGCGTCTGTTGCGTTTGCACCATTGGCAATGCCGGTGATAGTGCCGCCATTAAGGTTCATGTCATAATAAAAATTTTTCTCTGCCATTGTTTTTCTCCTATTTTATAATTAAATATCCGGTTATCGGTTTTGATGTTTCAATCATAATAATTCGGGTGCTTTCTAGGTTTTTTACCTTGATGTCGCACTCAATTTTTTTGAAAACATTGTCCGATAGTTTCTCAAAGACCTGCACGCTCGGATTGCTGATGTTGGTTTCAAACTCCAAATATCTGATGTTTGCAAACTCGTGTTTTAGCCCTATGACGTGGTCAATCTCCAAAAGCAAAGGGGCGTTGTCTTTGTTCACAAAGATTGCATAGAACTTTCCGGCTGCAATCTTTTCATCATCAAAAGTTACAATTTGCTGTGTCATTATGCGTTGTCCTCAAGTTTGAATTTCCCGTCATCTACGTTATAGACAAGGATTTTGTTTGTTACTTCCTCTCCGTCCGCTTTGACAAACTTTATCTCATTGGTTTTTGAAAAGGCATCATCTAACGCCAATTTTATAACTTCCGACAATTCCTCAAATTCATAATCAAAACGAATAAGGGGGTTTGCAACGGTTGAAGTCTGCAAATAAAAGCCGTCATCTTTGTTTGATTTTCCATAAAATCGGTAGGTTTCATTTGCCTTTACGCTAAATGTAAACTTCGGGCTTGTGATATTCTTTGGTGTTGTCCGTTGTGCCTCAATCGTGGTCGCATAGTGCGAGCCTGCCACTTCTGAGCTGTCCGACACTTTTTCAAGCCAAAACTCACCATTGTTTATTGTTCCTTGCTCGTTATAGCATTGCGCCTGATAGCTCATTGTTACAACACCGTCAGCCAAGAACTTAATATCGCCTTGCGTTTTGTTTGGGTCGGTACTTCCGGCGTCCGTCCATGAGTTATCGTTGACAATTTTGTTATCACCGCCGCTGAACACCCCAACCGGCAGTTTTGTTTTTGTGCTGTTTACGGTATAGCGATAACTTGCATATCCGGCAGGTACAGCAACAATACTTCGATAAACATAATCAAGGTTGCGCAAATACTGCTCGCTAATATGCGAATTGTCGGTTATCATCACTCGGTTAAACCACGGCGTGATGTCAGCCTCTAAGTCTTTTAGTTGCAGAGTACTTGGCATTTGCGAAACGTGCTGATACATCATTATAGCAATGCCTTTAGAGTTATCCGGCACCGTAAATATTTTTGTCTGTGTATGTTCTCCAGATACAACATCTTCGCTTATAAACATATTGTCGACAACACGCCAACCCGCCGTAAATACCGGATTAGAGTTATTATAAGACAATACGTGCGGTCTAGGAACTGGAACAACAGAGCCGGTATATTCCAACAAGGAAACGTCAAAAGCATTGTCTTTGTCGGTAAGGGTTGCCTTAACGGTGATATTTTTACCACTAATATTCCGGCTGTCATATTCGTCATAAAACTTCATAATATCCCATACCGGAATATCTTTTCCGTTGTCCTTAATCATCAAATGATAATTGTCAACAGCCACTTTGCAAGGGGTCGCCAAGTTCAAGAAAGTGTTATCTCCCAGTTCCAATTCTCCGGTCATCTCAGTTTCTGCCTCTTGAAACAGCAAGAACTGCGCAAGATTGAGAGAATTAAAGCCATAATAAACCGTGTCAAAACCAATTCTAAAACCAGTGAAAGCCATAAACGACAATAAAGCAAGGCCGGAACTTTCATCTTTGCTAATAGCCTGCAAACAGATTTGTGTGTTCGCTCCGACTGGGATAACCTCATCATTCGGAAAGCCTAACTCAATTCTTAAATGTACGTTGGTAAATGCTTTTGCTTGAAATTCGCCGATATATAGCTCCGGCTTAATTGTATCACCCGCTTTGTAGTCAATCTGTGCTGCCATTGGCTGGCCGTTATTGTCTGTCAACGGCGTGTCTGTATCATCAACAAGCTCTAACCTAATAAAGCCGTCCTGTGATACTGTGTTGTCAGTTCTTAAATTCGGCTCATAGTATATTGCAGCAATAAATGTCGTTCCGCCGCTGATGTTTGGGTCGTCCTGTGGGTCAACATCATCAACAACAAAAGATTTGTCTTGCATATTTGTATAAACAAAAGAACCGCCCTTAACTCTTATATCGCCAAAGTAAAGTTTAGCGCGGCCATATTTTGAGTTGATTAACTGGTCATTGCCTAAACAGGCGTGTATTCCCTCATTATGCTCCTGCAATCCTCTTGAAAAATCGGCAATGCCGCCAAGGTTTGAAATCCGCAAGGACTTATCCATTGATTGTATTTTATCGCTTGTGAAAGTGCGCCCCTCAAAATCCGTGAAAGTCAAACTTCCACTTGTTGACATATCCGGCTCAACCTCTAATATACCGCCGTTTTCCGTTACGGTAGATTTATTAAACTGAACCGAGTTAATCCCAATATGCGCATTGCCTTTGTCATCAGATACCGCAAGACTAAAATCGTGCGTTGTTTCGTGTGGGTAAAATTCCCAATTTGAATTGTTAGCAATAGGCAACAAATAACCGACATAGCCGGTATTAGTGATTGTTAACGAAGTGGATGCTCCGTTTATATGGTCGGAACCGTTCGGCTGTAAAATCAAAGTCGGGTTTGATATTCCGCTTGCCGGTATAACTTTAATCATTATCGTTTTATTTTGTGCTATCGGTGGCAAAATTTGCGTGATTGTTTCATTGTCTGTATTGAACTGATAAGCAAGCACAAGCGTTGTCGCTGTGAACGGGGCTTGCGACAAGTCCACTGCTCCGACTTCTTCAAAATAATTTGCCTCAAATAATGCCCGTACTTCGTCAGGTGTCAATCCGCCACCAGTGCGCCCAGCCATGTCTTTATAAGCATTTGTTAGCTTTATTTTCTCGGATAAATCAGAGGTTAAAACATTGTTAAGGCTTGTTTCTGCTTTATTGCCTAAATCTCTTGCAGTATCAACCAAAGTCGTATGAGATGGCGTCTTTTCAAAAGCCGTTTCTAAGTCCATTGTGTCAACGTCCGACAAGTCTTTGCTTGCCTTTGTGCTGATTGCGGCCGCTTGTCTTTGCAACTCTTTTCCGCTGTCAGTGGCTTGGAACTTCTCATCCAACTTGTCAAGGTCAACGTCTGCAAGGTCAACTGTCAAGCAATTCTTGACAGCTGAGCTATCCAATCTTTCATCGGCTTTGAGTGTTTGGAGCTTGTCCCTTATTTGCGTTGGTGTTTCGTCTGCTCCAATGCCCATTGTGGATAACTTCGCTTTAAGTGCCACGTCATCGGAATTTGAAAAGTCTTTATTGAGCTTTTTAGGAAGTTCGGCAACAAGGGTATTATATGCCGGTAGGTTGTTCGGGGTTGATTGCGGATTGTACGCTTCGTTTTTAATGACCGTATAATCCATGGCAAGAGCGTATGATGTGTTTGTATCCACAATCTTCAAAAACAGCTTGTGCGTGCCGAATACGGTCGTCATCATCTCATTAAATTTGATGATGAGCGTGCCATCGCTTTCTATGGTTGCCGGAAAGTCTGATTTTGCTTGGTCGGTGTGGTAGGTTTGGGTTGTTCCGCCGTTGTAAAGAACCGATAATTCTATCTCCGCACTAGTATCAATCTGGATGTTTTTGCCGTCTTGCTGAATGGTTGCTTTAATGGCGGTGTCCTCGGAGCCTTGCACCAAGGTTTGAAAAAGTTTGTTGTTTAAGGATTGTGTTTGAAGAATGGTGTCAAATTGCCGAATTGGTATCATGATAAAACCCCCTAAAAAATTTTTTATAATCAAATCTTAGGTGGTTTTGCCTTTGGTGTCTTAGCATAAAATTGGCAGATTTTTGGCAAGCCAACTTGTAAACAATCCTTACAAGTTCAGTATGTGCATAAAATGCACCAACTCATCAAATTTTTCGAACAGTTGCTCCGGACATTTATGTCCTTACCATATTTCCCTCTTGGTTAAAATGGTATCTACAATTTGCGTATCAAAAACGGCGGAAAGTTTTACACAAACAAATTTGTGTATCGTGAATTATCTACAAAATAGGGAAATGGTATCTACAAAAAGCGGAGAGTCGCCATTAAGACGACTCCCGAAAAACTATCTACACTTGGCAGATGTTCAAAAGCGGCCGTACTCCATACGGAGCCGTACCTCTTAATATGCAGCCTGCTCCTAAGGGATACAATTTAAGAGCAAATTCAATATTATCAAATCAATCATCTTTGTCAAACAAAAAAACCGCCCCATTTCTGGAGCGGCAGTTTCGCTAACGTGGAAAATTCAAAAAAAGAACGGAAGGTTTCGGTCACACGGACCTTGATGCTTACACCTACAACTCTACTCCTTTATACACCAACTTCAAAAAATGTCAATAAAAAAGCCGCACTGCGTATATAAAAGTGCGACTTAAGTGTTAACCGATTTTAATTAGGAGTCCCCTTACCAAATGGGGATATGTAATCAATAGCAATATTTTGTATCTATGTCAATAAAAAACCGCCCAAGGAGAAAGGCGGTTGTTTCGTTTTTCAATGAAAGGAAAAAATATAACTACAAAAGAATGTTACTCATTTTTTGCGTAAAAGTCAAGATTTGATTTCCGGAACATCTGCAGGGATTCTTTTAGTCTTCTTCCATAAGTCCAATATCCCATGTGAATGCTGAACTTCTCGGCCAGATAGTCCAATGCCTCGTATCCCTCTTTGCGGTTCACAAGAGCAATTAATATCTCCCGGTAAGGTGTCGGAATTTTGTAGTCTTCTATCTTTTGAATTGCGGTCATTGGTGCCATTTCTTTGATATGAATTTTTATCGCCCTGTTTTCTGGATTCATCTCTCTTGATCCTGATTGTTGATGAACGAGGAAGTTTTACAGAAAGTTTAACGTTTGGATAATTGCTTTTTACCGTTATTTTCCTTGCCCAACCTTTATATTTCTGCGTTATTTTACTCATTCATATTACTCATTAGATTGTGTAATTGCGCTTTCTGAGTTGTCATTTGCCGTCATGGTAACTTCTGGGGCGTTTAACATCAAATAAACATTTCCGGCAACGGACAATCCTAACAAAATAGCCAAGACCCATGTGGCAATAACCCATGGCTTGGCTACAACTTTGGATAATGCGATAAGTTTTTCAAGCTCGTTCATTCTTTCCATCCCCCTGTAAAGAATTGATAAACGTTCACGCTTATTTTTGCAATAAATGCTTTGTATCCATTTAAGCCGTCTTGCTTCCAAATGTCAACCAACACTTTTGTTGAATATTCCCTTGTATATTCCGGCTTATGTTGACAGAGCCAGTCGTGAAAGCAACTGGCTCTTATTCCTTGTCTTAAATCTTTGGTAGAAAATATGAATGTGAACGGTGCTTTTGCGGTTACTCCGTCAAAAACATATCCACGAGGGACTTTTATTCCGTCATATTCCAAATCTTGGAGAGTGACGTAATTTATCCCATAAACCGCAAAATCGAGCGAGTTTAACACCGGATAGGTTAGATTTTTTCGCCCCATGTTATTTTCTCCAGTTCTTCGGCTGTTTCTGCAGCATCAATCTGAGCCTTGAGAGTTGTTGCCTTTTGGTGGCAAGTATTTGACCATTCCGCAAGAGCCACAACCATACCAGCAAGCTGTGTTTTGTTCAGTTCAATTGTGGTGTTGTCTTGAGTTGTCCAAACGATTGCAGTATCATCTGAAGCAAGAGCTATAGCTTGAGCAGCTGTTGAAATACGTTGACAACTTATTGGGTCACTGTCAAAGGTTTTGCCAAGATATTCAAAACCACCTTGCTCGGCGGCATCACGAGCTTGATTTATTTCTTCACGCTTTATGAGTTTTAACTCCTCAAGAGGTTGCTGCGGACATTGACTGGCAAAATAATATCTGCCATCATAACCTTGGATAATTTCATCCTGAGCTTCAAGAGCATTCTTATCGAATTTATAGTCAGCAAAACTTGATATGTTATTATTCTCATCTAATAGATAGAAATGTTTATTTGTAGACATCTTATCACCTCATATTATGCGAAGGGGTATATTTTAACACTAGTGGTCGATGCGAATGTTATCACATCACCAGCTTTCACCAGAAGACTAAAGCAAGTTTTAGAACCATCCAAAGTTGTCCAACTAACAACGTTAGTGCCATTAATGGTGAGACGACCTTGTTGGAATCCACTACCTGCATTACTAACTACAACTAACAGACCGCTTTTTGAAGCTTTTGCCCCTGAGGTTATGGTAACACCTGCGGCATAGTTTACAGCTATTCTAGCTTGGATAGCAGCCTTACCTGTAGCGGTGAGGTTACTTAAACTAGTGTTTGCTTTCCCATTAAGAGCTTTATTAACGGCATTATTGCTTGGATATTTTGACGTAGAGCCATCAATGGTTTGGGATAGGTTGGATATAAGCTGATATGGAGATAAATCTGTAGGCACAATGGCCCAATCATCTGTGCTTGCAGTTGGTTCTTTGCCTTGGTTATCTCTTAAGGCTTGATATAGCTTTTTGTCTTGGCCTAAGCAATAACCGCCCTCTTTGTAGGTGGTGGTATTGTTCCAACGCATAATACCATATTGCTCGGCTTCTTTGATGAGCGTATCTTGCAAAAATGCATGTTGGTTAAAGTCCGCACTATTGACAATTTCCTTAAACGGCCACGCTTTATCAATGGCTGTGGAGTTTAATGCCTGATTGCGGTATGTTATGCCGGCAACCGGAGGTATTGGAATATTGGTCTGTGCGTTTTTTGCCCAAATTTCGGGTAGTGTTGTATCTCTGTTTTGTATAGCCATTTTTAAGCCTACCTTTCAATAACATCTCTTATCTTCATAGTTGCAGGATACGGAATATTTGCCTTTTGGTCAACTTGGTTGTTGTCGGCAAAATAGGTCAGATAGTTTCTGTCTGTCTTGCTAATGGATGCCGGAACAATTAAATCGACATCGCATTTGTCGGCATCAGAAAAAGACACATAAAATTCCAAAATCTCAAATATAATTTTTTGCAGTTCTTCTCTCGATGCAAATTTAACGTGGTTTTTGAGCGCCTTTCCCCAAAGATAGCGGCGATATGTATCGTCTGACATATTTTCAATAATGGCTTGTTCTGCATTGATGCACCACGCATGACCTTTGTCCGGGGATGTTTCTTCATTATCTGGTGCAAACCAAAATGCCGTATCGTAGTTAAAATATGACCTCTTTTGCCCCAAAATTAAACCAATCAAATCCAAGTCTTCGCCTTGTCCGTAAAAGATAAAACTTCGCTTTTCAAGGTCAATAAGTGCATCGTATAGCTCTTGAATTTCGTCCATATAGGCTTTTATTATCTGCATATATATCGGAGATGACGCATATTGAAACAAAGCCCTTTTTTTTGCTTGCTCATAAAGGCTTTTGTTTTCGTATGCCGCAAAGTCAAGTTCCAAATTTTGAACAGTCATATTTCCCCCTTTTAGGCAATATCAACAGTTATATTGCTTTCCTTAAATATTGCCACCTCATTCCATGCAATATCAATATCAGCCTCGCTTGCGCCTTGGCTATGCTTGCCAATCTTCAAGCTGTTAACCTTAAATCCGGGAACTTCATTTACCGGAGTATATAACCTTGTGCGAATGACATCTACACCGGGAGCAAATCCCTCGGTTGCCTGCAAATTATATTGTGCATAACTTACAATATTTTGCTTTATCTGTTTTTTTGCATCTTCGGTAGATGCCGGAAACTGAGATGAATCTGTTATGGTAATATTAACTTCAACATCAATCTCGACTTCTTTAGGACGGCTGAATTTAATTTTGTTAACGTGTCCCTGAATGTCTGTTACCTCAACCTCTGTCGATCCAAAAAAGCTATTTATGTTCGCACTCTTTCTCGCAATAGAATTGGCGATATCCTCATTGGTTCCGCCCACAACAACGGCTGCAACGCTTTTGGCGTCAATCCCTCGGCTATCGGCGGTCAATCCGGTGTTTTGATATACACGAGCAAACTCTACCCCCGGAACATTCAAAAGGCCGGAATAAATAGCACCAATTTGGCGATATGCGGTGTTTGAGGTGGCTCTTTGTTGTTCTTGGTGTAATTCCTCATCTGTTTGAGGTTCTGCACCAACAACCACAACACCGGTGTTTGTGACGTTTGTCCATCCGTATGTTGGTGTTTTGATAACAATAACAGTGTTGTTTTTTGGATTTATCGGTCCTTTGGTCAATGCAGTTGCAGTTCCGGTTGCTGTTCCGTCCGCACCAATTGTTACCGATTTATCCACAGAATAATTAACAGAGTTTTCCACATCGGAAATAAGCGAGCCTTGCTGAATTGTGGCATCTTTCAAACCGGTAAATTTAACATTGATTTGTGTTTGGCTGCCAAATTTTGCCACCAAACCATTAAGCTGAATTAAACCTTTTAATATCGCTCCGCTTGCCTTGCTCGGATCTCGAACCGTTGACGCCTGATAGGCATGTTCCCAGCACTCGGCAATAGCTTCGGATACCATAAAATTAAACTGCATAAACAAGCTGTCATCGCTTTCGTTTATAAATACTTTTTCTCCGGTATTCTTATCAGTAATTTCGCTTATTTTGGCTTTTAAGCTCTCATAAACGTCCGCAACTCTTTTAGGTTTAAATCCAGTATCTGTCATTCCAAATTTTGACATTTTACAAATCCTCGCTGATTGTGAAAAACTCGCCATTTACTTTAATCTCGGCATAAACCGAGCATTTGTTATTATCAAAAAGTAAATTTAATTTACGTATTTCTTCAACTCCCGATGTCGCAAAAATTTCTTTGCGGAGCATCAGATTAAATTTTTGAATATTCTTTGTTCCTAAAATTTCGGAATAATAAGGAATGCCGGCAGGAGTATAGTTCGCCCATTCGCCTTTTAATCGGCGGATGCGTGTCATCACTCTTTGAGCTACCTCATTGCCACCGGTAACATAATACATTCTGCCGTCTTTAATGGCGATGTCGTTTGTCTTATGATTGATTGCAAAATCAACACTCATTATATTCTCCTACTCAGGCGGTGTGGTCGGCGCCGGTTTTCCGGGTCCCGGATTATATTGGTGCGTATGCGTTTTAACGCTTATCGTTCCGCCAATAACATCGGTTTGTCCGGTAATAGTACCGCTTGTTGTTTGGTTTCCGGTATGTTGAATTTCTCCAATTATTTTTTCATTTCCGGTATGTTCAACATCTCCCACAATGGTTATTTTTTCATTTGCTAAAACTATACTAACTCCACCCTGTTTTAATGTCAAACTTGTATTTGATAAGCTAAACAATGAGCTTTTGTCTGCGTTGCGTATTTCCACCGCATCGGAGCTATAATTTGGGATTTTTGCTTTAGTTATAATTCCGGGGAAGCACATGGCATCGGTTTCATCAAAACACCTGATTGTGCAAGTGTCCGGCGTTGTTCCGTCTGAGGGAGCTGATATTTGTCCGGTGATTAAAAAATTGTCCAAGGCTCTCTCGGCAAATATGAGCGTGCATTTGTCGCCTGTTCTATAAGGCATCGTTGTTCCAAGTCCCAATCCCTCGCTCCATGCCAAAGCCATAGGGATGTTTGTGATTAATGGCCGGTTGATGTATCTGACCAGCTTGGTGTTTGGATCAACAATTTTTATTTGAATTGCCGGAATGGCAGCCACCACCTGATTGGCATAGTCCACACTTTGGATGATGGCCGGTATTGATGTGTGTATGTCTGCCGCTTTGCGGTCAAACTGCATATTAAATTCTATTCCGGCATTTTTGTTTCCGCTATAGTCCATTTTTTATAACCCCACCGTGAAGCATTGCAAACTCATATCCCAACTGTTTGACCTTGTGTCTAGGTCAAAGTTGGCATTGTGTATTTTGTAGGTTCCGTCCATCAGCGGATTAACGCTGCTCTTTACCTTTATTGTATTGGCGGGGGAGACACCCGGCACATACATTGCTTGGATGTCCACCCCTATTTGTGCTTGTGCCGGCCCAGAAAGCAATGGGGCAACTTTCTTTAACCTTGATGCACCGTCAAGCACAACTGTATTGCTGAAGGTTTTTTTATCGCCCACAGCCTTAAAGCTACCATTTTCAATAAACCAATTAAAGCCATATTGTTGACCAAGCTTGTCCAAAACGGCTCTTGCGTTGCCGCTTGCCACAATGCCGGAATATCCGGTCTTGCCATCTACGTTAATGTCTTCAGGGTTAACCCCGACCCCCTCGATTGATGCGGCAATTTTTTTTATTACCTCTTTAAGCTCCACCTGTTGCTCAAAAGATTGAGAAACCACCGAACGCAACAAATTGCTTTGGCCATCAAGTCCGTTTAGGTGCGTGATGATGTCGGCTCCGCTTTTTTCAATCACAACAGACAAAACACCCCCGGAGAATAAAAGCTCTTTTTTTTGCCCCCTATAACCGGCATAGACTTTCATGCTGAGTTGGCTCTGACAAATTGAGTTTCTTGTTTCTCGGCTCAAATTCCAAATGGAAACAGAGCTTGAATTTGGCACGCCAAGCATGGTCTTTGATACGGCCGCACGAACTCGCAATGTGTTTGGTGTGCCATCTGATAAAATGCGGACAAGCGGACTTTTGCCCTCGTTTTTTTCCCAGTCTTTGAGCGGCCCAAATATGACCTCAATTTCTCGGCAAAAATCTGTCATAGCATTTTGTCCTCATAAGCTACCGGCACTTCTTCGCCTTTGGCATAATAAATCAAAAATGCGGTTGTTCCCAAGCTGTCCGGAGTGTCGTTGTTTCCGCCGTCTGTGGTCTGCACTTGGAAGGCTTGCTCATCAAACTCAATGCACAAGCCTTTAACCAAGTTATCCACACCGGGAAGAAGACTAATTCCGGTCAAAATCGGGTTTTCATTAATATCGTAAATGTCCATCAGCCATGTTTGGGTTTTTGGCAAATAATAGGTTTCTATGATATAATCCTTGCCACCAAGGTTGTATGTTGCTCTGCGTGAGCCGTCATTGGTAAGTGGAACAATAAAAGGCATCTGCAAATCTCCTAATCAAAAAAAACCGACAACGTGCTTTTTAGGTTTCCGGTCATCTCTTGCACTTGCTGCTTTCCGGCATTTACTGTATTTGGTAAAGACTTTCCTATACCGCCCTCTTGCGACACAACATCGGCATTTTTTACCACTTGCAAATCGGAGAAGTTGAGTTCTTCAAAATCGCAAGCAATTTGCAAGGCCCCCTTGTATGGTGCGGAGTGAAGCATGCGGACGTTTGAAATCATCATATTTGTGTAGGAATAATGCTCGGTCGTGACAGTTATAAGCTCTTGCGTGTGGCTGATGTTGTCCAGCTTGTCAAATATCTCTTGGCTGCGGCTTTCAAGCAAACTTGTCCATCCGGTATTGGTTACCCCAAAATTGATGGACAAAACTCTCGGATGTATAATTACATGGTCGGCAATAACGGCTCCGCTCTCAAGTGTGTTTTGCGTTACCTCGTTTTTGCGTGTGTGGTCTTCCGACATTTTTATATCGGCCATAATTTCGCCGTATGTCGGAGAGCTTATAAGAGCTTGCCCAAATAAAAAATTTGTAATTGTATTTAAGGATAAAGCTACCATATATTACCTCACAAATGGTGTGAATTGTCCGGGGGTGTTGGTTTGAGCCGTGCTGATGTATGGTGTCATCACGTTCATAACCTCTTGTGCATTGGCTCCGGTCATGATGGTTATTTGCGGAGAGTTATTAATTGTCGTGCTTCCTTGTCCTTGCAACATTGCTTGATATGCTCCCTTGCCCTCGTAATTATCAAACCATGATGCACCCGTGGCAAATGCTTCTCCCATCTGTTGCGGAATTGTTGCTATTCCGGCAATGGCAGCTTTCCACCAGCTCTCTTTTTTCCAACGCTGCGCCCAATTATCCCATTTATCAATGAGTTTTCCAAGGGCGGATTCTCCGTTCATGCACCAGATGATGAAGTCTTCTATTGCCAAAGCGGCTACAGTGAACGCTGTTCCAATCAATGCCAGTTTGGCAACCATAGGCGTAAAGACAACCAACAACCCAAGCAATGCACCTCGCAATGTGCCGCTGATGAGTGATGCCAAATCAATTTTATCATTAAATTTCCCTAAGTCTGGCAAAAACCCTTTTATGTTTTTGATAAACCGACCGAGAATGTCCGTTGTTCCGGTTAAGCCATCGCCCAAGCCTTTGACGGTTTTTTCTATACCTTGTTTCAAGATTTGAGAGTTTGCAACAATCCAATCTTTCATGGATGTTACAACATCGGTTAAACCGGGAGCAACCGACAATGCAACCGTTCGGCCCACACCCTCAAATGCGAACTCTAATGCGTTGAGCGATTTCTTAAATTCCGCCCCTCGTTTGAGTGTTTCTTCCGGAATAACCGCCCCAAGAGCATTTGCTTCCTTGCGGAGTTGCTCAAGACTTAAACGGCCTTGTTTGATTAAAACAAGCGTGTCATTGCTCAAGCCAAGGCGGTTTGCCCATTGTAGGGCTTTTTGCTCGTTCATGCCGTTGAGTTTGTCGGCAATGTCGCCAAGCAAAGCATCGGCAGATTTCATTTGACCAGATGCATCTCTGATGCCAATGCCCATCATGAACAAGGCTTCGTTAAACTCTCCGGGGATTGGCGATGACATGGTTTCTAGGAGCATTTGCAAGTCTGAGGTTACTGCTTCAGAAGACACACCGACACTCTCGGCAGCGTATTTATATTCTTGCAGAGTTTTTGTGGCAATGCCGGTGGTCTTGCTGAGGTTGGTTAATTCTACCGCTCCGTCTGATACCGATTTGATGGTGTAGGCAATAGCGGTGCCGGTGGCTGTTGCTGCGGTGGCAACGGCTTGCATTCCGGTGCGTAAATCTTCAAGCCCTTTTTTGAATGTTTCAAATGCGGCTTTGGATTGGTCGCTCAGTTTGAAACTCAAAAGCTGGACAAGTTCGTTTGCTACTGCCATTTGTTATTCCCCTGTTGCTTGGCTCTCCATGTAATCAAGCCAATTGTCTATTTTCTTGGCAATGTAAAATGTTTTTACATCGCTGGTTTTGGTCAAATAATCAAGGTTTATAATACCTTTTTTGATTGGACCGGAGATAAAGCTGATGGCTCGGTATCCATCTGGGATGTCGATAAGTTTGCCACCATTGATTTCAAGCCTACTACTGCCGTATTCAGCGTAGCAGGCAATTGTTCCCCCAACAGTTCTACCATTGCGGCAACAACAACCAACCAAAGCTCATGGCTGTTTTCCGGCTGTGAAAACCAATCTTGAATGACAAGCTCATTGTCCAAGCGGACATTCTCCGGTGTGATTACTCTTTGCAAAACCTGATTAATAATTTGTTTGGTTTCTTCCGGCTTTATGGAAGAAAAAAGAGCAATAAAGTCGTTGTCTTCAACTTTTTTGTTCTTCTCGGTTACAATCTTGGTCAATCCGGCAAGGAGGCCGCCAAACTTGCTCACAAACTCCAAGTGATACATGACGGCATCCATAACCGAATAGCTTTCAACCTTATAAACGTGGTTGTTAATTGTTATTTTTGAAAAATCCCCCATTTTTATCTCCTATGATTTTTCGTTAATTAATCAAATAATCAGTTCCGACAAAGGTGTATGTGATGCCGCCTTGTTTTTTGTCGCCTGTGCTAAGGCTTGACGGATTGCTTACCATTGCGTTGGTAATTGTTACCAGCATGTCGGCACCGGTTCGCAAAACAAAGACGGATGTTACACCGGTTCTTTGTTGCAATGTCTTTGCGGTTTCAAGCATAGAAATTGATTGAGATGTTTCTCTGAATGTGATTGACACTCTTACACCTTGGTCGGTGGCTTGGTTTAATCCGCCGCCATCGGTTCCCTCGGTGATGTCAACTTCTCCGCCCACTCGCTCTATTGCGATAGAGCTTCCGTCCATTAAGCCTTTCAAATCAATACCGTTGAAAGACGCCGAACAGTTTCTTTGGTTATAAACTTTTTTAATTGACATTGTTTATTCTCCCTACTCTGTAACAGTGATGTTCAAAGCAATGGTTCTCATCGAACCGCTGTCATTGACATTGACTTGGATTGGTGTGCCAATACCGGCTTTGCGTTGTGCCGATGTGGTTTCGGAGATTGCTTGCGGAATAATCTCAACAGCCGGAACCAAAGACAAGCCGTTTTCTGAAGCATCGTTTTGTTCTTCTCGGTCGGCAAAAGAGCCGTTTTTGGTGTATTTTTTGCCGATTTTAGATGCGGCAGAAATAAGCAAGTTTTGACCTGCCGGAGTATAAGCAACCTTTTTGTTACGCAAGAATACGTTTAAGGTTTCAATCTCTAATTCTGAGATGAAGTTGCAGATATTGATCCAGCTATCGGTTCTCCAGTCAATAGATGATTGGTCGCCGTTGCGGACAATCTTTTTGCCGGTGTCGCCAACGTATAAAATGGTGTTTGCTCTCTTGCTTTCAAGAACAGTCCAGTTTGCTTCCACATCCGGCAAGGTTACGGCTTCAATGCCAATGTCTTTGAACTTGCCATCAATAACTTGGTCGTCCAAGCTATAATTAACGGCCAAAAATTCAGCCAAATATGCAACATCGGGATATACCTGTGCGTTGTTGTGGTAGAATGTGGCAACGTTGCTCATGCCTTTTTTATTGCAGTAATCCACAATATTTGTGGTGTCGCTTGCAGAATATGCGGTTGGGTTGTTTGAAACCAAGGCACAAGCAGAGCGATATGAGCGTGCATTTACCCAATCAGCAAAGTCTTTTTGGTCTTGTGTATCTCGGTATCCGCTGTCTAAAGCAAAGCCAAACACATTAACGCCCATTTTGTTGGCAAAATCAATACATTGGTTTACTTCTTCCAAGAATGTTCCGTGTTTGTAGCCGTCCACAACAGTTGCACCGGCTTTTTCAGACAAGCCAAGCATGTCGGATACGTCTGTTCCGGTATCCGGTGCCATAGCATAGCTGATGGTAGATGATGCGCCTTGTGTGGCAGATTTTACAAGCAACTGGCCATTGTAGTCGCTGGCAACGAATGCGCCGCTTGCGACTCCGTTCAAAACTTCGGCTACTTTTTCAACCGATGTAGCGGCGTTAAAGTTAAGACCTGAAATTTCTTTTAATGCTCCGTCAACAGTAATTTTGAAAGCACCATCAGAAACGGCTTTTAATGCATCCAATTTAACCGCCGGAGACAAAGCATATGCGGCTTGGTCGGCATCATAAATTGCCGAGATTGCCATTCTCTTTGGTCTGTTTGTTTTTGAAAAGAAAGCATTGCCGGCCCAATATACAGTGTCGCCAACTGTGCAATATTTTTGATATCCATCCCATGTGGATGCCAGCTTTACTCTTTCGCCATGCAAAAAGTTTGTTTTGTTTGAGAACAAACTCAGCAATGTCATATCTCTTGCAGCCGCTCCGCTCGCTTTGGAAAGGCTGAATTGAATGTCATAAGAAATTGGTAATTGAGACATCTTATTCTCCTACTTCTTGTTATTTGTTAATTTCAAGCACAAATTTGTTATCATTATTTATGCTTTCCACAGTTATGTCAACCTTATCAAAACTGTCAACTTCTGATTTCGGCTGCTTGTCTTGCCATAGGGCATTCATGTAAATTGTGACGATTGCCCTCGGCTGTGCGGCTCCCATAAACGGCATAGATATGTCTTGCACGCTATCATGTCCACCTAAGCCCATATATTCCCACAACGGAGCATTTTTGAATTTTTGCTCCATGTCCGGGTCGTCATTTGCGCCGTAGAAGCGTTCATCATGTTTTAGCTTGGCAATAAAAGATTTGAGCTTGTCCATAGCCCCTTTGCCGTAGGCCTGAATTTCAAACTCCATAATTGTTTCTTGAATTTCGTCATATATCATATTGCCATCTTCATCTACGTTTTCTTCGCTGATGTCGTATTGATATGGCAAATCGTCTTTTAAGCGAACGGTGCAATATTGATTTGCGGCCTGCGGACCTTGCGATGGCCATAGGATTGTTTCCCATCCGGTGGCAAGTTTAACCGCCGCCCGAATAAGCTCTTTTGCTTCCTCTGTCGTTACTGTTTTAACCATTGGCAATGTCCTTATATTTGATTGCATAATAACTGCGGAAGTTTGAATTTTTGGCGGTTTTGGGATTTCTCTTTACAATAAACTCTTTGCCGTCAATAACAACGTATGTTTGCTTGTTTTGCACGTTTGCGTTGTTTTGATCCATAATAAAAAATTCATCATAGTCTTTGGCAAACATAATGCTGTATGCTTCATCTACCAAGTTTCCCTCGGTTAAGATTTCAAGGATTTCTTCTTCCACATCGAGCAAAATGGCTTCATCAATGGTGCGTTCGTTTTCCTTTGTCATAACCCATTCGCCACGGATATATTGTCCGACCATTTCATAGGCGGTGAAGCTTTCCGGACAAGCAAATTCTGCTAACGTCTGGCTAAAATCAAAAGGAAGTATTGACATGGCTATTTTAACCCCTCAATAATGCCATCATAATCTTGCATAGTCAAAAATGAGTGTGGCTCTCCGCTTTCCTCATACCCTTGAAAAATTCTGTTGATATTTTCGGTTATGACGTGCAAATCAATGTCATCCTTAGCTTCTTCTCTGGCAAATTCTAAAAGGCGAATAAACAACGGCACATCCAAATGCACGCCGTCTATGCCTTTCATGGAGTTTTTAACCCGAATTGTTTTTGAGAAATCACGCATATTCATCTCCTATCATTGTTTTTCTCAAGTTTACCCCACAAAAAATACAAAGTCAAAAGGACTATTTTTTCTTTTTGCGGACAACGTAGGTTGCTGCGTTGGCCATTGCTCCGGTATCTACAAGCGGATTATTGCTCTTTTTGCCCTCAACCTTGAACAATTTACCGCTTTTTTTGTTGTGCATCCATCCACCTTTGACGGTTATGGGTGCGTTTGCCGGTGTTTTTAGGTCAACAATCGCTTTTTTAATCTCGGTTGCTCCAATCTGTCCGGCATTTTCTAACGCTTCCACAGCGTCCATTTTTCCGCTCACAACCTCATTATAAAGGTCAGGAGCGATTTTGTTCCATCGCTCCTTTGCTTTTTTTCCTGATGGTGTCATGAAATCACGAGCCGGAATATTGTATGTGCCATAATTATTCCAGATTGCCACGTCTATGATGCTGGCCCCGTTGTCATAGTGTGGCGTGTTTAGGTTTTTATCGCCTTTAGGAAATCCGGCGGCTGCTTCTATCTCGGTAAGTTTTACCGCTTTGGCCATGACCTTATCAAGCCAATCGGGATTGTTTTCTTTGTTTATCTTTGCCGACATAGAAATATTTGACATTATTTTATTTCCTCATTGTTTTTGAAAAATCACGCATTTTATCGTTGTCATCATCAAACCATGTTAAATCCTTTGATCCAAACGCCCCTTTTTCAAAAGGATGTTGGTCAATAAAAAATCCACCACTTCTACTGTATTTCTGTTCTATTTCCTCAATTTTCTTCTGTATTAACCAACGTGGAATATATCCATCTTTTATAACAGATTTGGGAATAAAAATTCTATGACGTATATCTTTTTCTATATCATAAAAATCAAGATTAACATCATAACCATAAGCATTGTCGCTTTCCCAATCAGGCTTTGCGGTAGGAACAGGAACACCCTTTTGCCATTTTGCTTTTGCTTCTGCCTTTTCAACATCTGTCATTGATTGTTCAAAAGCGTTTTGTCCGGCAGGAGTTAATGTTCCATCTTCTCTCATCCATTTTTTTTGTATCCAAAATGTTTTTCCGTCTTTTTTTAGCTTATACGCTTTTGGTGTTGCTTCCAATAATTCAAATTCAGATTTCTTAAATTTATCAGATTTTTTATCTGTTTCTGTTTCTTTATCTTTTATTCTTTGATAAAATTCAGGGTTATTTTCTTTTATCCGTTGTAAATCTTTCTTAGACAATGGACGACTTTGTGTTTTTTCTTCTTTTTTCTTTTTGTCCAAATCAATACCCCATTGTCTTTTCATAGCTTCTTTGGGGCTTTCGCCGTCTTTCAATGGCAAGTGACGTCCTTTACCATTTTCTCCGTTGGGTTTAATAGTTATCCATTTTTGTTCGTTCCCAATCTTTATTGTCTTGCTAAAATCACGCATATTTTCCCCCAACAAAATTAGCAACAGTAATTTTCGCCACTTATAACGACATAGCCTGCCGGCATTACCATATCCATTAATGATAAAAACTCCAAGCCGTAGCTCGTGCGTGCGTAGTCGGCTTGCATCGGGTTATCAGATGAAACCATTGTACTGTGGCTATATGAATTTGACAGGCTGGCATTGCTCGCACTTTGCGAGTTAACCAAGCCGGGGTTGATAGAATTCTTTTTGTTGGTCTTTAACGCCTTGGTGATGTTATATTCCAACGCAAGGCGGTGAGCAGTCCACAAGAACAGAGCTTCATCACGCACATCTCCCCAAGACGTATCGCTTAAGACTTTGTCGCCCAGATTTCCCTTAAATTCAACAGTTGCCTGCGGAATGTCGGAAAACTCGGGATATACGGCAATAAATTGTGCATAATCAAAACTCATGTTCTTGCTTCCTACTTTTGGTTAATTAATCCAATGTAATTGAACCGGCGGCTTCTTTCTTGGTTACTTCCGCAGATACAGAGCGACCGTCTTCATGCTTTTCAACCGGATTTGTTAATTCGGCCGGCGCATTATCCGGGGTAACGGAGATTTCTCTGCTCGCTTCCTCTTGTGCATCTGCTTGGTAATTACACCGCAAAAGCCCTTTATCAAGCCATATTTTAATCATGTCGTTTTTCTGCAATGCTTGAAAAACAGTTTTATCCACAGATTTTAATTCTTTCGGATAAATCATAATTTTATGAGCACCCTCGTTTAAGAGCATCGGGTTTGTGGTTGTGTTGGTCAAAACCACAGTGCCGGTTGCTGCGACAATGTTCTTTGCGGTTTGGTTTGCGGGAGCCGCTTTTGGTGCGGCGGCTCCGTTATTTTGTTTTTTTTGAAAAGCCATATTGGTATCTCCCCATTGAATTAATTTATTAGATGCCATCTACATATAATGTAGACAACGGCTGACGGATTACATAAGAACCATGCTTCTGTTCCGAATAGAACTCTGCGCCCAGCGGAACCGGAACTGGTGCCTGCAAGGTGTAGCCCATCGGGAACGGCAAAGCCTGATTGCGTTTGCTTCTGTCCTGCAAAATCATGCGCCCTTTGTCGCCGGAAGCGTTTGCGTTCTTCAGGTAACGGATAGGAATGATTTCGAGTTCTTTTCCGCGCTGATTTGTGTAGATGTTGTATTTCTTCACATAATCCAAAGCAGATTGGAACACAGCGGCAGAAGCTCCCAAGGTGTACGGAGTGGTCGCCAAGAGGTTGAACTGCTCTAACGGCAAGAATACCGTGTTGGGCAGGAACACGCCTCTGGAGTTGGTCCATACAGCCGCCAAGCCGTCATTGATATCTTTTACCATTTCGGCAGCGGTTTTTTTACTCCAATCAGTATCACCGGCAGCACCGCTTACTGCAGTTGATGTGGTTACGCCGGGGAAGTTCATAAAGCCTTTGAAACCAACGGCATCGTCACCGAAGAATACGGTGCGTTCAACCAAGTTATCGCAAGCAAAACGCATACATTCGCCCAAATCCTGAGCCAAGTTTCCGTTAAAGCCCATCTGATACTGGCGAGCGTCTTCGTTGTCGATTTTTGCTCCGACATTAGAAGCACACAACGGAACAGTGGACGAACCGGCCGTCTGGCTTACCATCGGGATGTTGTTGTTTTCAGCCTGGCCTCTGAATGCGGCGGCACCCTGGCGGTCACGGCTGATGAATGCATACTGAGTTGCACCGGCGTTAATATCAGAAAGCACCTGATCTTCTTTTACGACTTTATACCAGTCATGCTCCGGATATTCGACATCATAAAACGCAGAATCAACAGCGGTATAGATGCTGAATGCGATTTCCTGCATATTTACGTTTGCTTGTCCGCCGTATGTGAAAGAACCTTTAGACATGTTTTATTCTCCCCTTACGCTACGATTTCGATTAAAGCCAAATCATCCTTAGAACCTGAGTTGCGGATTTTCAGCTTGGTTAATTCAAAGTTTTTGCTTGCTTCGGTAGTTACAGTCAAATGACCTTTACCGCCGGCAGCGGCATCATCGGTATAAGCGATGTATACTTTTGAAGCCGGAGTAAATGCGGCCGGCATTTTATACCAGAAACGACCGCCTACTCTGTCGTATCTCAAGACAGTGGCCTGACGTTTTTCCGGAACATAGTTTTTGCCGGATGCATCGGTGCATCCTGCTTGTGTTCTGACAACAAAGCCATAGATTGCATCGGATTCGCTTGTCGGCAATTTGGCTTCCAAATCGTTAATGCCGGAAATTTTGGCGGATGCGATAGCACTTGCGACAACACCCAGACCGACATCAATGCCGTTTGCTTCGCCAACTGAGATGGCATCGCAAAGATTAATGTCGCTGGCTGCATAAAGTCCGCCATGTACACCTGCCGCCGGCTGGTCGAATACTGCGTTTTGGATTGCTCCAAAAGCGGTACCCATATAAACACCTCTTGACATGTTTGTTTCTCCTACTTGTTATTTGTGTTTCCAAGAAAACATACGGTCTTTTGCAGACATCCCGTTGTTTCCGGTTTTTGAGTTCACAACTTTGGCACCATTAACGTTGCCGGGGTTGTTGCTCAATGCTTTTTTATTATGCACTTTCTGTTTTGCTTCAGCGGCAATGGTCATGAAAGACGCAATTTTAGAATTGTCATCCCATTCTTTGATGTCTAAGCCGCGCTTGTTCATAACATGGGCAGCCAAGAACATGGCACGCTCAGAGCGCTTCAGAGCTTTCAAAGAGTTTTTGACTTCTTCTTTGTCCTTTTCCTCGACTTCTTCCTCAACGACAGCTTCCTCAGCCTCTTTCTGAGCGATTAAGTCTTCGGCAATTTCTTCCTGTGCTTCTTCAGACAAAGCATTTTCAAGTTTTTCTTTGTATTCCTCAATAGATGATTTCTTTTCATCCAAATCAGCATTCAAAGCGGCAACCTGCTCTTTCAAAGAAGTTACTTCTTCAACGGCCTTGTCAATATCGGCTTGCTTAGCTTCACCGGCGGCATTAGCCATCTCTTGAGCCTTATCGGCATCTTCTTTGGAAGAAAATTCCATTTCTTTGTCTTTATTGCCAATTTTCATACGAATTGTATAAGACATTTTGTTTTCTCCTGTTTTTTTGTTGATAACTTTAACATCGGCTCCGCATCTGCCCTCGCCTTTACGGCAAAGCAAGATATGGTTAAACACAATGTTTTTCTGAACATAAGAATATGGCTGGCCGTTTAGCTCGCCATCTTCTTTTTCAAAATCTGCTCGATATCCGGCAGAAATTTCCACCAAGATATGATTTTTCACATCTTCAATGGTCTGTGCATCCAAAATTGTGAGGTCGCACATTATGCCTTTGTCTTCTACTGTCATTTCTCCGGCAACAGAGCCTTTGGTATAGCCGTCTGTCAAGGCATTTTCAACAGTTCGCCATTCGTGTTCATCAATGACTACGGGCTTACCCTCGCCGGTTTTTAACGCTTCGGGGGTGAATTCGCTTGCCGGAATAAGAACATCCACTTTGTCGCCCGGAATATTCAGGCCTTGCAACTCACTGGCATAATAGGGATATACTCCCTCTTTTAACACCCTGGCTCTAACGGTCATAATGCCGTCATCATCAATTCGCCATTTGTTGCCGATAGACATTCTTATTTTGTTTGAAACTTGTAGCATCTGTTTAATCCTTTTTTGTTTCTGCGGATAGATTAACACCCCAAGCCGACTATTGTCAACAAGGGGTGTTTTTGTGGGTTTGTGGCGGTGTTTTATCGTTGTTTCCGCCATTGTTCATAACTAAGTCCTTTTAGTTCTAAATACCGTAAAGCATTTATCACAAACACTATACTAGTTGCTCCAACCGAGCCAACAAAGCAAGCGTCTACTCATCTTTTCTCTCCTCGTAAAAGGTTGCTTCATCTTTGCGGACGGGGCGGCAGTTTTTCATTGAAA
>ERZ773130.1218-NODE-1218-length-25409-cov-4.725645_pt1 | contig 25409 bp, 39 predicted proteins | sample MGYA00511919_ERZ773130 | MGnify/ENA primary metagenome ERZ773130 (study PRJEB29015, sample SAMEA2737851) | human gut metagenome | biome: human gut; feature: human-associated habitat; material: faeces | place: China | collected 2012 ...
AATTAAGAAATATAAAATTTTAGGAGGTAAAAATGATAGAAAAAAATTTTTTAATTGAAAGTTTTAAAAATATGAGAAAAAGTCAAAAAAAGGAGTTTACAGATTTAATATTAAAAGAAATGATGGCTAATTATGAATTAACAATAGAAGAAGATATTACACATGACAAGAAAAACATTAATAATTTATCAGAAGAAGAAATTGAATTTCTAATTAAAAGAGAACTAAAGCTACAAAGAATAGAGCAAATGTTCAAAGGCGTTGTTGATCTAACAGAGTTAGCTGAATTAGTACGTGAAGATGATACTTATGAATAAACTAGAGAAGATTTTTGATAAAAATCAATATATCAAGGATAGAGGCATTAAATCATATCAAGAGAATAAAGAGTGGGTTGATTTATGTAACGGACGTTGGGTAGATGAACTTGAACAAGAAGGGTTTAAAATTTTATTACAATGGATTGCACTGAAAGAACATAAAAAGAAAGGAGAAATAGATGAAAGAGAAAACAATATCAATTAAATGTGAGATTGATAAAACCGAAATAAAAGAAACAATTAATTTGATTAGAAGATTAAAATATGAGGTTATTGAATTACAAAAGCAAGGCTTAGCAAGTAAAGTAATTAATAAAATTTTACTAAAAAAATACTCTAAAAAAACACAAAAACTATTTGTTGAGAAAAAGTAAGTTTTAAGCCTTATGAAATATAGAAAAACGATAAAATATATGATGCAATATAATATCAGGTTCTATTGCATCAAATAAAGGAGGAGAATATGTGGTTGCTGATATTGTTAATTATAGATATATTACTTGTGTATTCCATCATGGTAACGGTTAATTTAATTAAGTTAAAAAATCAAAATATAGTTGACCGTGAAAAATTTGAAAATACTTTAAATACATTAATTAATCTTGATCCTAAAATAAAAAACTATATGGAGGTTAGAAATGGAAGCAATTATAAATAACAAAATTTATCTGTGAATATTATTCCAATTAAAAAAGAAAGAAGGTAATAAATTTGAAAAATAAGTATTCACTATTGTACTTGATAATATTGTTGTTGTATTCAGTTTCTTTACTATACTATCTGGCTACCAAACAATGGGTAACAGTTATAAAGATGATTTTGTTCTTTGTAATCGGCTTTGTTATAGGCGTAATTTATATAGCTTTGGAGGGAAAAGATGTTTAGTTTTTTGATCAATACATTAGCGATATTAATAATTATTATAATAATCATAATGATTTTAGGAGGAATAAAATAAATGAAAAATAATCGTCAACATAGTTGGAAATTAATATTAATAATTTTGGGAACAATATTAGGAATGATTTTATTAATTATAGGTATATTTGCAACTACTAATAATAGAATTGTTAGTTTAGAAGAACAAATAAAAGAAAGTAATTCTGGAATAAAAATTCAAGAAAAAAGAAGAGTTGATTTAATAAATAATCTGGTTGATACAGTTAAATCTTATAACAATTATGAAAGTGACGTATTAGAAGCTGTAACCAGTGCTCGTTCTAAAGTTGAAAGTGGAGACATAGAAGAAGCTAAAGTAATTCTAAAGGCAGTAGTTGAAAAGTATCCAGAGTTGAAATCAAATGATAATTATAAGCAAGTTATGACTGAGATGGCAACTACAGAGAATTTAATTGCTAGTTATAGAGAAAATTATAATAATCAAGTTAAAAGTTATAATAACTACATTCGTAAATTTCCAAGTAATATAATATCAGAAATAATGGGCTACAAGAGGATTAATTACAATTATTTAGACTATAAAGTATCAAGTGATTCACCTAAAAACTTATGGGATTAAGATTATGGTAGAAGTTACTAAGAGAGAAATACTAGTTAGCGTTATAATAGTATGTTTACTACTATGTTTAGGTTTAACTATTGATTCAAAAATTGTGGACATACAAATATCTTCAAAAGAAAAATATAGTAAGGCTCTAAAAATAAACGAAAATGATGAAATGTTTAAGTATGCAATCGAAACAAGTGTAGGAAACATTATAAATTATGGTCAATTTAGTGTAGACATGGGAATAACAGATAAATGGTTAAAAAAAGACTATATGTCGGTAGAAAAGATAACAGAAGAATATAGTAGACACTATAGGACTGAATGTAGTGGTGGTGGTAAGAATAGAAGATGTCATACTGTAACCTACTATACTTGGGATGAAATAGATTCACAGACTACCAATGTTACAAAAATACAATATAGTGGTTTAGAGTTTAATTTTAGTGATTTTAGTAATTTTCCGAAGTATAAGCTGAAATTAGATACAGACTCTGTTGCTGAAGATAAAATAAATAAAGTAAAAGATAATTACATATATGATGAGATACGCTTTTTCCATTCAGTAGGAGACAAACGTTACTCATACATGGTAGTTGATAAAACATTTAAAGGTACAGTGTTTGGAATAGCTAAAAACAAAAAATTAAAAGACGGAGCTAGTTTAAAGATAACTACTCAAGGTATAACTGAATTTGTAGATAATAAAAATAATAACTTTAACATAGCAAGATTTATATTTTGGTTATTTTATATAACAATATGTGTTTGTATTGTAGTTTACTACGTTTACTTAGAAAATGATTATTTAGAAGATTAGGAGGTAATAAAAATGAAATTAGAAGTTGGTGAAGGAATATGAAGATTGATAATATTTTAACTTATGTAATAGGAATAGTAGGTATATTAATGATAGGTATGGGAATTGGGTATGGCTTAGGTACCTACAAAATTAACAGTTGTAAAGTAATGACACCATCAAATGCTTTTAAAAATAAAGAATGTAGAGAATTTTATTTAGGAAGATAGGAATAAATGGAGGTTGGTATGACATTAAGAGAAGTAAATTATGAGGTTGAACGTTTAACTAATCAATTAAATAAATTATTAAATGAAAAGGAATCATTAGAGTCAATAGTGGGATTACATAGTACATCGTATGATAAGATAATTGTTGATGGTGGCAAAGTAGTAGACAAGATGTTAGAATATCAAATTTTAAAAGAAATGAATCAATTAGATTTTCATATTCAGATAATTCAGAAAAAAATAAAAAATAACATGGATTGGATAGATAACGAACTAAAAATATTAAAAAAATATGATAAGATAGAACAATTGATAATTTACTATAAAGAGATAGATACTAAAAATTATACTTGGTACCAAATATCTAACAAAGTTAATTATTCAATGAGTCAGTGTAAGAGGATATATAGCCGCTACAAAAAGAAGAGAAATGTATAATGAACCGATATGAGCCGCTTTTTGTGAGATAGTAATATCGTGAAAGAACTTTATAAGAGTTCTTTTTATTTGAGAAGGTGAATTAATGCATACAGTTATTAAAATAGTGTTAGTAATGATTAATATATTATTTATGTTCTATAGTGCTAAAGAGTATGAGGCAGATGATACCAATAATTCTTTAGCACTTATAACTTGGATTTATTTAGAACTGCTCATTGTAGTTCTAATTTTGTAATTATAGTTTAATTTTTAGGTATAAACTCTTTTTGAGCAAAAGAAAGGAAGGTAATAATGAAAAAAATAATAAATATTGGTGGAAAAGACTACACGATACAATCAAGTGCATTAACGCAGTTTAAATATCGTGATATGACTGGTAGAAAGTTAATGCAAGATATCAATAAAATAAAAGATTTAAGAAAAGATAATGACGACATACTAGCAATAATAGATGACTTTTTAGAAATATTACTACAGATAACGTATGTAATGATCGTAGAAGCTGATAACAATCAAGTAGGTTCATTTGAGGAATTCTTAAAGAGCCTTGAAAGACTGTTTGATGAAACAAAATGGGTTGATGAAGTTATTGATTTAGCAGTTACACCCATATCAGGGGGAAATAAAACAAATCCCCAACAATTCACAAAATAATGAGCCAATAGATGAATATGAAATTATGGCTCTTGCAAAAAGATTAAATATTACAATGAATGACATGAAAGAAATGTCATTTGTAAGTTTATTAAATATACTACTATCTAGTGTAGAAAGTTCGTCAGATGATGGAACTAGAACTGCAACTCAAGAAGATATAGATAGATTATCATTATAGGAGGAGAATAAGATGGAAGCAAAAGTAAGATGTATTGAAACATATAACGACACTGAGTTAAACATTAAAATAACTAATAATTCAGATGATAAGAACTATGAAAGAATAGTATCTAAAGAAAGAGCAGATGTATTAGTTAAAGCAGGAGTATGTGAAATATTAGAAGTACTTAACAAAAAGAAAATAGAAAATGCTAAACTAAATGATAATAAAGAAGTAGTAATAAGGAAAAATGAAAATTCAAAGAAGGAAACAAAGTGAGTTATGGAATAAGAAAAGAATTTTATAATTCAAAGTCGTGGAAGATTGTTAGAAAAAATGTTTGGATAAAACAAAACTTATTATGTAATAGATGTCATAAGCCTGTATACGTTGACGGATTAAGTGAGTGGATTCCAAAAGAAAAAAGAAGAATTGGAATAGTACATCATAAAGAGTATTTAAATGATTCTAATGTGTATAATGACAATGTTGCTTTGAATGAAAATAATTTAGAGGGCTTATGTAAGGAGTGCCATGAATTGGAACATCATCAAGACGTATCAGTCAGAAAAAATTACTCGTTTGATGAAAATGGAAACCTAGTTACAAAGACTTAAATCCCCCCTAGTTGGTGTTCTTAATGGCTTATTTGAGAAACCGAGGCGAGAGCCTTCAAAAAATGTACAGATTTGTGCATAACCCCCCTTATTTCGAGAAAAAGGTGATAAAATGGATAAAATCAAACCAATTAGTTTTAAGAATTTGAAAAAAATCTTTAATGAAATGAGTAGTGAAAAAGGAATGCTTGGACTTACATTAATTAAAGAATTGGAATTCATGAAAAAAACTTTAACTAAATTAAAAAAGGAACTTCAAGAAAAAGGTGTAGTAACGGAGATGTCACAAGGTAAGTATAGTATAGAGAGGGCTAATCCAGCACTGAATCAATATAATGCTATGATTAAAAATTATCAATCAACAGTTAAGCAAATAAATGAACTCTTACCAAAGGAAGATATAGATGGTTTTGACGATTTTGATAATGATGAATTATGACATATATAGAAGAGTATTATAACTGGATTAAGAATAATCCAAATAAAGTATGCAAAAAAGTAAAGACTATATATAAAAAATTAGTTGATGATATTAAGACACCTAATAAAGTGTCTTTTATTAATCAAGAAACCGGAGAAACTGAAAACCATACATATATTTTTGATGAGAAAAAAAGTTTGAGATGTATTCATTTTATTGAGAAATATTGTAGGCAATCTAAAGGTCAGTGGAATGGTCAAAGATTGAAATTAGAATTATTTCAAAAGGCTTTCTTGCAAGCGTTATTTGGATTTGTAGATAAAGATACAGGCTTTAGAAGATATAAAAAGGCAATACTATTTGTAGCAAGAAAAAATGGTAAGTCAGTTTTAGATTCTGCAATAGCTAATTTTATGCTTACAAAAGATGGCGAGGGTGGAGCAGAAATATATTCAGTCGCAACAAAACGTGATCAATCTAAAATTGTTTGGGAAGAATCAAAAAAAATGATAAAAAAGTCGCCTGCATTAGAAAAAAGAATTAGATGTTTGATTGGCGGAATATATTATGATGCAACCGATTCTACATTTAGAGCACTTGCAAGTGACTCTAATTCATTAGATGGACTGAATAGTCATTTAGTAATTGCTGATGAAGTTCATGCTTGGAAAGATAAAAATCTACTTGATGTAATGTATGATTCAATGAGTGCAAGACAGCAACCATTATTGCTAGAAACAAGCACAATGGGAACTATAAGACAGAATGTATTTGATATTGAATATGATTATGCTAGTCAAGTTATAAATGGAACAATATCTGATGAAGTATTATTACCAGTTATTTATGAATTAGATGATGAAAAAGAGTGGGTTAATGAAGAATCATGGTATAAAGCAAATCCTGCACTAGGTACAATTAAATCAATAAGAGCATTAAGAGAAAAAGTTCAAAGAGCTAGAGCTAATCCTATTGAATTAGTTAATTTATTATGCAAGGATTTCAATGTTAGACAAAATTCTAGAAACGCTTGGTTGACATTTGAAGATTTAAATAATGAAGAAATATATTCTGATTGGAAAGATTGCTATTGCATTGGTGGATGTGATTTATCCAGTACTACAGATTTAACTTGTGCAACAATTCTGGGTGTTGTAAAAGGAAAAATAAGAATAAAACAGATGTATTGGATTCCAACCAATTTTTTAGAAAAAAAGGTGACTGAAGATAAGATACCATATGATAAATGGTTAAATGCAGGCTATCTTAGATTAAGTGGTGATTCAAAAATAGATTATCATGATATTACTAATTGGTTTAAAGAACAAGTCAATGAATATGATTTAAGACCATTATGGATAGGCTATGATAGTTGGAATGCCAATTTTTGGTGTGATGAAATGAAAACAGAAGGCTTTGATATGGTGGAAGTAAGACAAGGATATAAAACAGAGTCAGCTCCTTTAAAGCAAATGAAGGCAGATTTAATGGATAAAAAAATAAATTACAATAATAATCCAATTTTAAAATGGAATCTATCAAATGTAGTTGTTAAAATGGATGATAACGAAAATATAATGTTATCAAAAGAAAAAGCAACACAAAGAATTGATGGTGCATCAAGCATGATGGATGCATATGTCATTTATATAAATAAAAAACAAGAATATTTGGATTATATTGGTGAGGAGGTAAAGTGATGGCAAAAAGAAGTTTATTTAGTAAGATATTTGGAAATAATCAAAGTAGCCCAATTCCACAAAAAGCAAGTGAATTTACAATTTTGGATGGAACAAAAGCTATATTTACTAAGTATAATGGAGACTTTAAAAATGATATTGATGTAAGGGCGTGTGTAGATGCCATTGCAAGAAATGGTGCAAAAATGCATCCAAAACATATTAGAAACTTTGCCAATAAATTTGAAAGTCTCAATGATAACTTATATAAATTATTATCAAAGCAACCAAACGAATTGCAAAACGCATTTCGTTTTTATTATGCAATTATTTATAATTTATATTTATACAATGATAGTTTTGTTTATATTCAACGAGATGAGAATTTAAAAGTTACTGGATTATATCCATTGGATTTTAGTGATGGAAGGTTGTATGAATATGATAATAAAATATGGATAAAATTCAGATTTGGATATTCCAAGGAACGCTTTGTGCCATATGATAGTTGCATTCATTTAACTCGATTTATAACTGAGAGTGGAATAGCTGGAGGATCAACTATACCAATAACTAAAACGTTATCAATAAAACATATTTTAGATGAAGGCATAGTTAATGCTATAAAAACTACTCAATCTATAAAAGGAATTGTTAAATCAACTAAATCTATGTTGAAGCCAGAAGATGTAAAGAAAATGCGTGATCAATTTGTAAAAGACTTTATTGATAATGCAGATGAAAGCGGAATTGGTGGATTAGATGCGACTACTGATTTTACACCAGTAAAAATAGAACCGAAAACTGCAGATGATAGTCAAATCAAAAGTATTGATAATAAAATTCTTTCTTATTATGGACTTAATGAAAATATTATTCAATCTAAATATTCAGAGGATGAATGGGATGCATTTTACGAATCTGTATTAGAACCAATAAGTTTACAAATGAGTTTAGAATTTACTAATAAAATATTCACTCCAACTGAAAAATTTTTTGGAAATGAAATAGTGTTTGAAAGTAATAGACTTCAATATGTATCTAATAATACTAAAATTAATTTATTAAGATATGCAAACAATATAATGACAATCAATGAATTAAGAGAAGTATTTAATTTATCACCTCGTACGGATGGTGACAAGATAATGCAAGATTTAAATCATATTGATAGCGATATTGCTAATGATTATCAAAATGGTGATGATGATTCTAAAAATGATAATGATACTAAGAATGAAAACACTTGAAAGAGTGTTTTTATTTTGAAGGAAGGATGTGTTAAAAATGAAAGAAAAAGAAATTAGAAAATTAGATATCCAATTCAGAGCAGAAACTACTGAAGACGAAAAGATGGAAATAAAAGGATATGCAGTAGTTTTCAATAGTCCTGAAACTTATGGATATACTGAAGTTATATCAAAAGATGCATTAGATAATGCAAAGATGGATGATGTAGTATTAAGATACAATCATAATGATTCATTTATGGTTCTTGCAAGAACAAGAAATGGTTCATTAAGATTAAACAGGGATGAAAAAGGTTTATTTATGGATGCTATTTTGCAAGATGATATAACAGAGCATAAAAATATATTTAATGCGATAAAAAGTGGTTTAATAGATAAACAATCATTTGCATTTACTGTGGAAGAAGAAGAGTATGATTATGAAACAGATACTAGAACAATAACTAAAATTGGTAAGTTATTTGATGTGTCAGTTGTAGATCAACCATTTTACAATGCAACTGATGTAAGTATTGCAAGCAAGAATGATGACTTTTTAGCAAGAAGAGCAGAATTAAGAAGGCAATATGAAACACAAAAAAAATTGAAAGATGCAAAAGAAAAATTAATTGCTAAATTAGGTTAATATGATTATGAAAAAGGAACTGGAGAGTTCTTTTTTTGTTGGTGGATACTAACTAAGTCATTTTAATAAAGGCTGGAGAGCCATAGTGGGAAAGATACAGCCCTAAAGAGTTCAAAAAGAATAGGAGGTCAATAATGACAAGAAAAGAGGAAATTGAAACTCGTAAAGTTGAAATTCGTAAAGAAGTAGAATCTGCAGAGAATGTTGAACAAGTTGAAAAACTTGAAGCAGAATTAGATGCTCTAAATGAGGAAAGAAAACAAATTGAGAGTCACGAAAAAGATGAAATAACTTCAAAAAAAATAACTGAAGAAAAATCAAAAGTAATTGAAAGAGAGGAAAGAAAAATGAAAAACGAAAAAGAATTAAGAAATTCAAAAGAATACATTGATGCTTATGCTGAATATGTAAAAACAGGTAAAGATGAAGAATTAAGATCATTGTTATCTGAAAATGTAACTAGTGGAACTATTGCAGTGCCAGATTTCGTTTTAGATGAAGTAAAAACTGCTTGGGATAAGTCAGATATTATGTCATTAGTAAAAAAGACTTATATTAAAGGTAATTTAAAAGTTCAATTTGAAATAAGTGGAGGAGATGCTGTTGTTCACACAGAAGGTAGTGCCGCAGTTGCTGAAGAAACATTAAGTGAAGGTATTGCAACAATTACTCCAGCATCAATCAAAAAATGGATATCTATTTCTGATGAAGTAATGGATTTAAGAGGAGAAGCATTCTTAAAATATATTTATAATGAATTAACATATAAAATTGTTAAAAAAGCATCAGACTTATTAGTTGCAAAAATTGCTGCACTTCCACAAACTGCAACTGCAACTAGTCCAAGTGCAGTAAAAATAGCAATTGAACCAAGTGCATCAACAGTTGCTAAAGCATATGCTAATTTAAGTGATGAAGCTACTAATCCAGTAGTTACTATGAATAAGTTAACTTATGCTAAATTTAAAGAAGTACAATATGCCAACAATTATGGTGTAGATATTTTTGAAGGATTTGATGTTAAATTTAATAACACATTACCAGCATATGACAGTGCAGATGCAGGAGCTGTTTATATGATTGTTGGTGATTATGATCAAGGAACAATTGCTAATTTTCCTAACGGTGAAGAAATCAATATCAAGTTTGATGAGTTAACACGTAAAAAAGAAGATTTAGTTGAAATTCTAGGACGTGAATATGTTGGATTAGGTGTTGTTGCTGATAAGGCATTTACATTAGTAAGTAAACCTACTGCACAAACTGTAAAAGACGTTTAATTAAAGAGAGGTTAAGACTATGCTAGAGACTATGCTAGAACAAATAAAAAAAATACAAGGTATAAATCATAGTGAATTTGATTCAACTATCGCAAAATGGATTGAATCAGCTAAATTAGACCTTAAAAGTATCGGCATAGTCGATACTTTTATTAATAAACCTGATAGTTTAATAGAGACTGCAATAATTACTTATGTTTTAAGTTTGCTAGATATTTCTAATGCTGAATTGTATTCAAATTCATATGTTCTTCAAAAGGATACCTTAAGACATTTAACTGAATACATTGAGGAATCAAATGGATTATAGTGAAATAATTTATTTAATAAAACAAGTCAAAGATATGGACGATATAGGAAACTATCTACCATCATCCGAGACTAAGCAAAAATGTTATGCCAAAAAGCAAAGTGTAAAGACTGGAGAATATTATAGTGCTATTGAGGCTGGTCTTACTCCAAATTGTGAATTTGTCATTAAAAGATTAAATTACAATGGAGAAAGTGAATTAGAGTGGAATAATGAACGATATCAAGTTCTCAGGACAATAGATCCTAAAAACAAGTTTGATATCGTTTTAGTATGCTCTAAAAAAATAGGTGTAAATGGCTAATTCTTCTATTCTAGATATAAATGATATTCTACGTGGTTATGGTGATGATATTCAAACAATAATTCAAGATGAAGCAGTAAAAATTGCAAAAGAAGGTGTTAAGACTTTAAAAGCAACTTCACCCAAAAATAAGAAATCGACTGCAAATCGTGGAAAATATGCTAAAGGTTGGAGAGTTAAGAAAGAAAATAAAAGAGGAGAAGTTCATTGTATTATTCATAATGCAACTGATTATCAATTAACTCATTTGTTAGAAAAGCCTCATTTAAAAAGAAATGGTGGGTATACTGCTCCAATAGTTCATATAAAACCAGTTGAAGAACAATGTGTATCAGAATATATAAAAAATGTTGAGAATGGCATTAGAAAGGTTGGATAATAAATGGAACATAAAAATATTTATGATTTATTAAAAACTTTGAATATACCGGTGGCATATAACCACTTTGAAGTGTCACAAAATGTAACACCACCATTTATAGCATATCGCGAGTCTAGTCCTGAAACATTTAAAGCAGACGGCAAGACATATTATAGACCTTACAACTTTGAAATAGAACTTATTACAGAGAAGAAAGATATTGCATTAGAAAAAACTATTGAAGAATTATTAGAAAAAAATAACATTCCATATGATAAATCTGACGAAGTATGGGATGAGGATGAAAAAATTTATCATAATTTTTATGAAATATAGGAGGTAAAAAATATGAAAAATAAAGTTAAGTTTGGGTTAAGTAATGTTTGCATCGCTAAAATAACTGCAAATTCAAGTGCCGGTGTGACTTATGATACACCATTTAAATTGCCTGGTGCAGTAAATCTAACACTAGATCCCGAAGGGGAAAGTGCGGATTTTTATGGTGATAACACTAAATATTTTAGTGAATTTGCTAATCAAGGATATAGCGGTTCATTAGAAATAGCAATGATAAATGATGAGTTTAGAACACAAATTCTTGGTGAAAAAACAGATTCAAATGGTGCATTAATAGAAAGCACTGACGATACTATATCTGATTTTGCTTTAGGTTTCCAAATCAATGGAGATAAATCAAATCGTAAGTTTTGGTTTTATAATGTATCTGCTCAAAGACCATCAACTGCAGGTCAAACAATTGAGACATCTAAAGAACCGACAACTGACACTTTAAATATTACCGCTACTGCAAGAATTAGTGATAATAAAATTAAAGTGTTCATGGAAGAAACTGCCGATAATAAAGCTGTTTATGCCAGTTTCTTTGAATCCGTATATGAACAATCAGTTTAATTAAATACTACTCTTATGAGTAGTAAAAAGACTACTCATTACTACTCTAGAGTAGTTTTTTTAGTATTTATAAGGAGGTGAAACTATGGCAAATATAAAAGGCATCACTATTGATATTGGTGGTAATACATCAAAACTAGAAGATGCTTTAAAAAATGTAAATAAGGTTGTTTATTCTACTAATAGCGAATTAAAACAATTGAATCAGGCATTAAGACTTGATCCCAAAAACACCGAATTACTGTCACAAAAGCAAGATGTATTAAAAAATAATATTAAAGCCACTACTGATAGACTAAATGCTTTAAAAGAGGCTCAAAGACAAATGGGTAGTTATTCAGCATTAACCGAAGAACAAAAAGAAAAATATAGGGCTTTGAGTGTAGAAATAACAAAAAGTGAATCTGCACTTAAGAAGATGAATAGTGAATTAAAGCATACATCAAGTATAGATTTTTCTAAAGTAAAAGATGAATTATCTAAAGTTGGCAATGTTGCTTTAAACGTTAGCAAAAAACTTGCAACTGTGACTGCAGGAATAACTGGTGCATTGGCTGGTGTTGTAGGTGCAGGTGTTAAGTCATATGCAGATTTAGAACAAAATCTAGGTGGTGTAGAAACACTATTTAAAGATAGTGCTGATAAAGTAGTTCAGAATGCAAAAAATGCATATAAGACTGCAGGTGTTAGTGCTAATGAATATATGCAAGGTGTCACATCGTTTAGTGCATCTTTGTTACAATCACTAGGCGGAGATACATCAAAGGCAGCCGATGTCGCAGACATGGCATTTAGTGATATGTCAGATAATGCTAATAAATTTGGCACTGATATGTCATCAATACAATATGCTTATCAAGGTTTTGCTAAACAAAACTACACCATGCTTGATAACTTGAAATTAGGTTATGGTGGTACTAAAACTGAAATGGAAAGACTATTAAAAGATGCCGAGAAATTAACAGGACAAAAATATGATATTTCTAACTTGTCTGATGTGTATAATGCAATTCATGCGATACAAGAAAATCTAGGTGTCACTGGTACTACTGCAGAAGAGGCCAAAAAAACAATAAGTGGTTCAATCAATTCAATGAAAGCATCGTTTGATAATTTCTTAAATGGCAGTGGTAGTGCAGAAGATTTGGCTGAATCAGTCACTAATGTATTAAGTAATGTTAGTGATGCGATTGTGAAACTAGCACCTAATATATTGAGCGGAATAGTCACATTAATTGAAAAATTACTACCACAAGTAGCCAAAATATTAGTTGACTTAGTACCACAACTTTTGGATGCAGTTAGCAATATGATTGATAGTTTATTAAATATGGTGACTCAAGATATGAGTGGACTTCAAGAAACCTTAACATTACTCGTAAATAAAATAGTAGAGTTTTTTACTACTAATCTCCCAAAAGTCATCGAGTTAGGTTTACAACTCATAATTGCTCTTGCCAAAGGTATAGCCGAAAGTCTACCAACTTTAATCCCACAAATAATACAATGTGTATTAAAAATAGTAGAAGTTTTAGTTGATAATCTTGATTTAATTATAGATGCTGGAATCCAACTTGTAATCGGATTAGTTGAGGGCTTAACTGACCCTGATACTATTGAGATGCTAATGGAAAAAATACCTATTATAATTATTAAAATTGTAGATGCAATAATTCAAAGTTTACCTAAGATGTTAGAGGCTGGAGGACAAGTGATTTTAGCATTCGGGCAAGGCATAATGACTTGCTACGGTAAAATTGGTGAATGGATGAATAAAATAATTAATGCTATAACAGATAAACTTGGAAATTTAGGCTCTATGGCTTTAGATTGGGGAAAAGATATGATACAAGGATTTATCAACGGTATTAAAGGAACGGTAGGAAAAGTTGGTGATGCAGCAAAAAGTGTTGCTGATAAAATTAAAAAATTCTTACATTTTTCTAGACCTGATATTGGTCCTCTTCATGATTATGAAACTTGGATGCCTGATATGATTAAAGGAATGACTAAAGGAATAAATAAGTCCAGTTATCTATTAGAAAATGCTACTGATAGAATGGCTCAAAGTATGGCTGATAAGTTATCATTTAATGATATATTAGGTAATACTACTAAAGCAATGAAATACCTTAACTATGGTGTAAAAAATTCATTGAATCCAATGATTAATCCTAATGCTAATAGTTTACTATTAGAAAAGCAAAATCAAAATAGTGCAAGAAATAACGATAGTGCTGGTGAGTTTACTGCTATCATTAATAACAATTCTAAATATACATCCCCATCAGAAAATGTAAGATTATTAAGACAAGAATATGAATTATATAAATTAAAATATGGAGGAGTTAGATAATGGCTTATTATTCAAAGACTAAAAGAATTATTTGTGAGAATAGTTATGGTTATAAACTAGAATTTGGTTATTCTTTTCCTTTTTATTTAGATTCATATTCAGGATTACATAGTTATGATGGAAATGTAGCCACAATAAAAAGTGCCTTTGGTGTAGGCGTATCTTATATAGGAACATCAGTAAATCAAAGAAATATAAATTTAGTAGTAGTATTTAAAGATGGCATTGATTTAATTACTAGAAAACAGCAACTATATAATATATTTCCACTCAAAGACCATGGTACCCTTTATTATTATGAAGGTAATATTGAAAGAAAAATAAATTACTATGTTGAAAATGTTAATTTGGTAAGAAAAGCAAATTATGTATATGCAACAATTAATCTATTATGTCCTAGTCCTTACTTTATGGACTCAAAAGAAACTATTGTAACTCTCCAAAACTGGGATAAATTATTCAGCTTTCCACTCGAAATACCTGCTGGTACTGGTATTGAATTTGGTAGTCAAAATAATGCTACAGCAATTGAAATTGAAAATAGTTCGCATATTTCATATGGTTTGACTATCACATTTATAGCAAATGGTGAAGTAGTAAATCCATCATTAAAAAATACCAGAACTAATGAAATTATGAAACTAAATTATACTTTAAAGTTAGGTGAGCAAATAGTTGTTACTACATATAACAATGAAAAAAATATTACTCATATTGATTCTAATGGAAATGAAAGTAATATAACAAACGCATTGGTATTTGGCACAAAGTTCTTACAGGCAACTAATGGTGTAAATAAATATGTAACAAATGCAGATAGCGGTTCATCTAACTTAGATTGTACTATTAGTTATTATAACTATTATGAGGCAGTATAGAGGTGGTTAGATGAAACTGATAGAAAAAGATAGTGGTATATTAGGCTGTGGTCAAGGTATTGCATATGTTGATGGGAAATATTATTTATTGTCGGAGAGTCCTGCCAAAGTATGTGTATCAGAAAATTTAGAAAATTGGACTGAATATCAATTAAATGAAGATTATTTAAAGCCAAAAAATATTGCATATGGTAATGGAGTTTTTATAATAACAGGTGAAAGTAGTACAAGTACTGATACTTGGTTTTATCGTTCTACTGACGGTGTTAATTGGACACCAATTAAGATAAATACAGGTGAAGCTTATGGGATTGCCAGTAATAGCGTCAAATTTATAAATAATAGATTTGTAGCATTACTCGGCATATATTGGTATAGGACAATAGATGGAAAAAAAATTAAAACTGAAAACTGGTTTTATGAAAGTACAAATGGTATAAATTGGACAAAGCATCAATTAATTGTTGAATCTAGTGAAGATCTTTCTCAAATGGACATCGATTTTTACAATGGAACTTATGTAAGAGTTGGAGAAACCGGTTCAATATTTACATCTACAGATCTTGATAATTGGATAAGAAGAGTATCGGGAACATCAGTAAAATTGGTTGGTATAGCATATGGTAAAGGACAATTTGTGGTTACTGGAGATAAAGGAACAATTTTAACTTCAGCAAATGGTATAAACTGGACAAAACAAGAAACAGGAACTGATGCATATTTAATTAGATCTAGATATGCTAATGGTATGTATATTGCTTGTGGATACAATGGTACAATATTGCAATCAATCGATGGGGTGTTATGGAACGACATTGATAATGGTTTGGAAGGCCTTAGATATGGATTGGCTTACAATAATGAGAATAATGTAATGGTAATAACTGCATATCGTTATAAAGGAACTGGAACAATACCTATTTATATATTAAATCTATCTCGTGAACTTACTGCTGATGGTAATGAAGATTCATCATTGTTCTTTTTCAATAAAGAATTAAACCTACTTGGAGTAGTAGATTATTTCACTTCGCTTAGGTGGAGAAGAAAATATTTTGAGGCTGGTGAATTTGAAATAGTTCTACCAGTAAATGATTATATGATGCAGTTTATAGATACTGACGTTATAGTTATGAGGAATAATTATACTGAGGCAGGAATAATTGAAACAATAGAGTTTAGTGATAATGGTACTAATGAAGAAGTGACTATAAGTGGTCGTTTTTTAACTTCATTACTCTCAAGAAGAATTGTTAAAAACAAAATTAATTTTAGTGGAAATACTATTGAGGGTATGAATACTATAGTAAATGCTATGACGCCATTAACTACACAGTGGGAAACTGAAACAGTCACTATGTCATCACCCCACATTGATTTTCAAGTCACTTATAAAAATGTATATGACTATCTATGCAAATTATCAGAATATTCAAATATAGGAATTAGAATTGTTCCAAATATTGATTCAAAAGTTTATATGTTTGAAGTATGGAAAGGTTTAGATAGAACTTCAGGACAAACTGAAAATGAAGAGTATTCATTTAGTGATGATAATTATAACATTGAGCAAGGTAAACTAATAAAAAGTGAAAAGACTAAGGCAAATTATATATTCGTTGGTGGTACTGGGGAAGAAGATAATAGAGTTTTAGTTACAGTAGACGCTGGTAAAGCAGGATTTGATTTATATGAGGTGTTCAGTGATCAAAAATCATTAAGCAATAAAGATTTATCAGATAGTGTGTATCGTGCCAAATTAAAATCGATTGGTGAAGGTAAATTGTCTGATGGAACATTTCAACTAGAAGTAACTGCATTAGTTCAGCAAGATTATAAAGTAAAATGGGATTTAGGAGATGTGGTTAATATCAAAAAAGAAAAATGGGGTGTATACACAACTTATAGAATAATAGAAGTAGAGGAAACAATAGAAGATGGTAAAAAAACAATTTATTCTACCTTTGGTAATCCACTATCAAGTGCGTGGGATGATGAATAGGAGGTAATAAATAATGGCACAAAAATATGGGTTTTTTAACTCGGTAAATAATGATAGGACCTATGATGCATCTGATGTTGCTAGATTCTTATCTAAATTTTTTACTAACGGTGTATTTAATAATAGTTTGCTGGTAAGTTCAAACGATAATATGACTGTTAGTGTAGCAACAGGTAGTGCTAATATAAATGGCTATAGTTATGAAAACACAGAATCACTTACACTAGATATAGACGAGGCAGATAATGAATTAAGTAGAATTGATTCTGTCATATGTAGATTAGACCTAACTAATAGACAAATAACAGTTCAAATATTACAAGGTCAATATGCTACAAAACCATCTCAACCTAACACTATTAGAACTGGCACTATTTACGATTTAAGGCTAGCAAATATATCAGTACCAGCAGGTACAACAAGAATTACGACCGAAATGATTACTGATACTAGATATGGTGTTGATTGTGGTAATGTCACACAAGCAGTGTTAGAATTAGATACATCGGAAATTTTTGCACAATATACTAAATATTTCAATGATTGGTTTAACGAATTGCAAGATGAGCTAAATTCAAATCAAGCAGGACATTTGCAAAATGAACTAAATAATATTAGAACTGCATTAGGAATAAACTTGGATACATACAGTTCAACAGCTACATATTCCAAGGGAAATTTAGTTGTTTACAATCATACAATTTATGAATGCAACGAAGACAACGTGACTGGAGATTGGGATGCATTAAAGTGGACTATAGTACCGATAATTGTTAATGAAGAATAGGAGGAAAAAATGAAAAAAATATTGACTAAAATAAAGATTATATTTACACTTATACATACATACATACATACATACATACGATTATTTTACAAGAAAGGAGGTTCAAGTTTAATACTAGAGCCTTCTTTATTTTTAAGAAAAGAGGTGACTGGTACTATTTAGTATCATAACCTAGTGTATTTATGCTTAATCAAATTTTAACAAGAGATTTAAGAAAACTCATTAACTCAAATGAGTTCAAAATTAACAACTTAAGTACATATTCGACAAAAGAGCAAATAATAGGCATTTGGTATAATGGTAAAACTTTATACAGAAAAACTTTTTATATTTCTAAATGGAGTACATTTAATCATAATATTAATAATGTTGATGAAATTATGATAAATTTAGGCCATTCTTTTCGTCATCACGCGTCCGGTAATAATGTAGGAATAAGCACCGGAACAGATAGCAACGGTATGGCAAATGCAACTCAATTTACTTTAAATGGTCAAGTTACACCGGATTATGCCATTATTGTTTTAGAATACACAAAAAAATAACAGATAAAGCATAAATAGATACTAAATTTACCTTAAAAAATGCAAATAAATTCTATATTAATGAAAAAAATAAATAAAAGAATAGATGGTATTATTGATAGTGGAGATGGTTACATTAAATTTTTTGATGGAACTATGATTTGTTATGGATCAATTACAACACAAAATAATTCCTATGTAAGCTTCACCTTTCCAAAAGCTTTTATAAGTATTCCTAGTTTAACTTTAACTTGTGTAACTAGTGATGATACTTTTGTAAAAGTTGCAGTAGCAAAAAACTTAGAAAAAACAGGGGTAGCGGTAGCTTGCATGTATGCAAGACTAGGTCAATCCTTTGAAGCCTTTGGAGAAGAATTTGTTAAATATATTGCAGTTGGTAAATGGAAATAGAGATAAAGTCTAGTATTGACTATAAAATATGAAAATTAATGAAAAACTATTAGAAAATATTAATCAAAGAATCAACAATGTTAAAGCAAAAAAATTATGGGAAAATGCTAATCCGTCAGAGCCTATATCAAGTGTCACAAGAATTAATTTAAACAATGCTAACTATAAATACTATGAAATTATCTATAGAGGTAGCACAAACAGTAGCAGCCTTGAAAGACTGTCAACTGGAAGAATTCCAAAGGGAAATGGCACGAGAATTTCTATGATTTATTCTGTCGGTGGTGGAGAGGCTAGAGTGAGGGAACGAATCATTACATATATTGATGATACAACTCTTGAAATTGCTACTAATTCAGGGGCAGATGGTGATACGGTTTGCATTCCTATTATGATTTTAGGTTACAATGAATAGAAGGGAAAAAAGAAATGGAAATAATTACAAATTTGCAATTTTCACACGAATATTGGGAAATAGTACTACCATTATTCTTGATGGTAGCAGATATTATTACAGGATATTATCAGGCTTGGAAGAATAAGCAAATTAAATCAACCAAGATGAGAGATGGAATAGGAAAAAAACTAGCTGAAATTATTTACATAGTTGTAGGTATAGTAATAGGCTTAGCTTTTAATATTAGATTTATAGGGCAGTTTATTAGTCTGTATATTGTATATATGGAGCTAGTTAGTATAGCTGAAAATTGTAAAAAACTTGGTGTAGAAATGCCAGAGAAGATAAAGGAAAAATTAAGTAATGATGATAATGCACAATAAAGTATAAAAAGTCTGGTTTATATTAGTAAAATGCACAGTAAACCGGACTTTTTGTGCGTTTTTTAGGAGGAAAATATGACAACGATTAAAGAAGAAAAAGAATTACCAAAAGAAGAAGCTCCAATGGATAAAATTGAAAAAGGAATTTTAGAAGATGGAAAAGGAGATGACATTTAATGGAAATTATTGAAATGTTGGCTCCACTTGGGTACAATTGCAGACCTAACTTAAAAAGAAATGGTTTCAGAGGTATTACTATTCATAATACTTCTAATAATAGCTTTGGTGCTAATGCAATAGCTCACGCTAATCTACTAAGAGGTAGTTGGAAAAATAGGTTTGTGAGTTGGAACTATGTAGTTGATAAAGATAGAGCAGTTAGATGTGTTCCTGAAAATGAAATTGCTTGGTGTCAGGGAGATGGTGCTAGAGGAATTGGTAATACTCAAACTATTTCTATTGAGATTTGTGATAACGCTGATGGTGACATTAGAAAAGCTACAGATAATGCAGTAGAGCTTGCTAGTATGATTTTGAAAAATTACGGAGTTACAGAAGCTGGAAAATATTTATTTCAGCACAATTTTTGGACTGGTAAAGACTGCCCTTATGATATTCGTAGAGGCAATCCTTATGATTGGAATACTTTTGTTAGTAAAGTTCAAGACAAATTAACTGGCAGTGATTCTAGTAATCAAGCTGATCAAGTATTAACTGTTGGTTCTAAAGTAAAATTTAATAGTATGTTTAAAATTAATGAAGTTATCAAGCCCAATAACAAGTATAAAAATGGTGCTGTAGGTTCTTATTCCACTTGTTATGGTGCTCCAGTAGGTATAAATGATTTTATTCCATGTGGACCAATTGCTACTTGTAATCAAGACGGCACAAACGCTAATTATAATGGTATTGCCAGAGTTGGTGGCTATTGGAAATGTGACGAAATTTTTACAGTTAAATCTATTGAACTACCAACCAAGTATACTAAAAACGGAGTAGCTATTTTGGAAGCTGACAATGTAGAATTTAGAGTAGATAGCGGTATTTTATATGAAGTAAGTAATAATTAAGAGGACTCAGGTTACTAATAGAGTAACTTGAGTTCTTTTTTTGTTACAATCCCATTTGACATTCGGATTAATGAATGATACAATTAAGTTGCTTTTGTAAATGTGCTTGATTCGCATTGATAAAGCGATATAGTGTCACATTTTGATTCTCTATGATTAAATGGTATTAATCTTTGATGTGACGAGTTATATTATAAAAGAGTGATTTAATCACTCTTTTTTCTTTCTCTAAAAATTGTATTTTTGCAATATCATTTTTACTAAATATTATAATTACATTCATCTTTTATTGATTCAAAGAAATCTTCTTTTTCTTCGTAGCTCATATCATAATATTTTGCAACACTTATAACGCTAGATAAGCTATCACATCTTATAATCTCTGAATCTTCGTCTAAATCATTATATGTATTTTTTAAAATACAATATGCATTATCTTTATTAACCTTGTAGTTATAATTAGACTCATCATCTAATATCTTTCTAAGATACACCTTAGTTTCATCTAAACTATCAAATTTCATATAAATATTTTCTATTTCATATTCTACTTTATTTTTCATATTTATTCCTTCTTTCTTTGTCAACATTTCAATTATTGAATAAATGAATAATCATCTTTTAATAATTTCATTTTATCAATATCATAATCACTATTTTCAATTTCTTCATCAGAGAAATCTTTTAAATAGTATTCATAAAGTTCTTTGTAATCTGAGTATCTATTATTATCTTGAATCTTATCTTCTAATTCAATACTATTATAATAATCTTCAGCATCTTTTAAATTTCTAAAAATCTTTTCTTCTTTTGAAAAAATCATATCTCCAGAAGAAATCCAGTTTCCTCTTTTTTCAAAACTTTGTGTATTTTTAATAACTAAATATTTTTTTATTGTATCTCTTTTTCTCTCTAATTCATCCTTTGCTTCAAGTATAAATTCTCTTTTAGTCATCCCTAGATCACTCAGTAATTTGTCCAGTTCTACTTTTTCGTTGTAGAACAAGTCTGTGTTAAATTGTGCTTTTACCTTTCTTTTAAGTTGTTCTTTTCGATAATTGACATTATATTCTTTTTTATCAAATTTTTCCATCATTGACAAGTGAAATTTTCTTGTGTTAAAATATTTAGTGAAGAGGAGCTTCAGCTCCATCTTCTGTAATTTTTTTTGGCCTTGTGTTTTCTTAAAATTTGAAAATGCAAGGTTATTTTTATTTTTCCTAATTTAATAGAAAATTTCACTCTTTCATCTCCTTTCTGATATTAGTATATCATACAACCTAGGTTGTGTCAATATGCTTTTTTAAGAAAATTAAAAAGTTATTACGAAATAGGTGTAGTGAGAGCTAAAAACTCAGGTTACTAATAATAGTAGCCTGAGTTCTTTTTTATTTTTTCTAAAATTTGTGAAAAGAAATTGAATTTTTAAAATTCACTATAAATTTATACTGAATTTGTCAAATTCAGGGTACCTATTAATGACAAAATTCAAAATTCAATATTTTTATAGTCTGAAAATACAAAATTTGGTTCTTTGACTAGAAATAGAAGATGTGTTATTATCATTTCCCGAGAGGAGGAAAATGGTATGTATATGAGAATTTTAAAGAGTGACGATGTAAAAAGATTCAATCAAATCACTGGAATAAAATCAGACAAGGTATTTATATGCAAAGAGGGATCTAAATATTATGCAATAGTAAACATAGATAATAAAATCGAAATCAAAAAAGAGATAGCTATTTTGTTTTAGCTATTTTTATTTGTAGCTATATAATGGTATTTATATAGCTATAAATAAGAGGTAATTAATTTATGACACAATAAAACCCTTACTTAGTAAGGGTTAAATCATTAATGGAGCGGATGAGGAGAATCGAACTCCCGTAGTTAGCTTGGAAGGCTAAGGTTCTGCCATTAAACTACATCCGCAAGATAAATACCGCCTTCCTTTTTTTCAGAAGACAATATTAATTATACAGAAATATTTTACAATGTCAATATTTATTTGAAAAAAAATTAAATTTCCTAGAGATTATTGGAAAAGATAATGAAGATCTTTCTTTTTAGTAGTCCCACCACAAAGTTTATTTATCGAAATATGATAAGTAGTTGCCAATTTAATAAGTTTATCAGTTGGTATTCTTATTTGCCCATCTTCATAATAAGAGTAACTTGATTGATATACACCTAAAGTATTAGCAAATTCTTTTTGCGTTTTCCTTAGACATAGTCTTGATTTCTTTAGATTACTTGCAATGAAATTATAATCAATATCTTTTTCATATGTCATAGGACTTTTATCATAACTTAATCCTAATAAGTATTCAATATTTGTTTTATATATTTCTGCAACTATAGCTAACTTTTCGATTGGAAAGTTAGTGTCACCTAATTCCCACATGGCATAAGTAGAACGCTTTACACCCAATTTATTAGCTAATTCTCTTTGTGTTAAATCATTATCTTCTCTTAAATCTCTAATTCTCTGATAATGCATCTCTACCACCTTGTTAATATTTTAGTATAGATTGGAAAAAACTGGTGTTTTTGTCAAAATAACTGATATTATTCTTAGATGGGGAAAAAAATAAGTTGATTGTTTATCATAATTGTAGGAGGTGATAGAATAAAAAAAATATTATTTATAAAGCAGGAGAGTCAATCTGACTGTGGTATAGCTTGTCTTAAATGTGTATTATCTTATTATAATGTTTATCCAACAAGTGAATATTTAAAAGATACATCTTTATATGATGGAACAGGTGTAACTTTATTTGGCCTTAAAAATGTATTTGAATCATTAGGATTTAATTGTGAGGCATTAGAAGGAAGGATAGACTTAGAAAATAACTATATTCTTCCCTGCATTGCTCATTTAACAATAGATAAAAATGCAAATAAGTACCATTATGTAGTAATTTACAAAATTAGTGCTAATAAGTTATATATAATGGATCCAGCTAAAGGAAAATATAACTTAACTATAGAAGAATTTGTTAGTAGAAGTACTAACTATTATCTTTTTGTTAAGCCAACTGCTTTCTTAAAGAAAATAGAAAAATATAAAGTAGTAACAAATATCTTAAAAGTCCAAGCAAAGACTAAAAAAGGTTACTTTACCTCCTTTCTAACTATTTCCTTAATTAGTCTTATATTAGAACTAGCTACTTTTTTTCAATTGAAAATATTTCTAAACTATGCACTAATACCAGAAAACTTACAAAACATGTATACTTTAATGATTCCTTTTGTCTTAATCTCCTTTCTTAAAATAATCGCGGATTATTTATTATTTAGTTATCAGTTAGTATTAAAATTATCTATTTCTAAAACCTTGTCAAATAAAGTAATAAATAAGTTTCTATCGCTTCCTATAAATAATTTAAAACGAACAGAAAATGAGAAAGTACTTTCTATATTTCAAGATGTTCAATTTATAAGTGACTTTTTTATTGATGAAAAGTTAGTTGTTTTACGAGTATTACCACTGCTACTTGCTTTATATTTAATTTTCTTAAAAGTATCTTTAAGAGTTTTTCTCTTCTTATTAATTAGTAATGTATTTTTTCTATTGTTAGTTATCTTTCAAAAGAAAGGACTTGGTAAACACTTACAAAACTATTATTACCAACGTGATAAATTTAACTTATTAGTATCAAGTACGTATCATTTTTTTGAAATGATAAAAGGGTACCACTATGAAAAGAGTAAATCAAAAGAATTAAATAATAGTATGGCTAATTACTTTATAACTACTAGTTCTTTAGAAAAGTATAAGGAAAAGACTAAAAGCTTATTTTTATTAATAGAAAATATTACTTACTTTTCCTTGTTTTTTCTCCTATCTGTTTTATTAATCAGTGCTAAGAAAATAGATAATCTTTCTACCTTTATATTCTTAGAGAGTCTTATAGGGGTAACCTTGAAAAATGAAGAAACTTTAATAGTTCAATTATTAGCAAAAAAAGAATATAAAGAAACAGTTGACAGGCTAGATGATTTCTTTCTTCTTAAAAGGGAACTATTATTAAATTATTCACCTAATATATATGAAAAAGAACTAAATATTGCTGTTAATAATCTATCATTTTCTTACGGTTTAAAGCAGCTACTTAAAAATATAAATCTAACTATTCCATTTAAATCACATATCTTTTTCTATGGAAAGTCTGGTTGTGGAAAGAGTACTTTATTTAAATTACTAGGTAGATATTTAGAACCAGAGTTTAGCATGATAAAAATTAATAATGTGGATATTACTCATTATAACTTAGCAGATCTAAGAAATGATATTTCCTATGTAACTAGTAATATATCAATAGAAGCTAAATCACTTTTAGAAAATATAACTATGGGAAGAAAAGTAAATATGAATAGTATTAATAAAATTTTAAAAGTGACTGGTCTTAATAATGTATTAGCTAGTAAAGATAGAAATATCCATACTATAAACGAAATGGAGTTAAATAGTCTTAGTACTGGTGAGAAAATGCGAATAGCATGTGCTAGAGCTCTTTATCGGAATAGTAAAATTTATCTATTTGATGAATGCTTTAGTAATATGGATATAAAAAGTGAAAGACAACTATTAATAAACATATTTAATAATTATAAAGATGCGACAATTTTATATATTTCCCATCGCTTAGAAAACAAAGATTTATTTGCTAGGAAATACGTATTAAAGGATGGAACAATTTATGAAGAAAAATAATTTATTAACTA
>ERZ773130.1226-NODE-1226-length-25309-cov-10.183258_pt1 | contig 25309 bp, 20 predicted proteins | sample MGYA00511919_ERZ773130 | MGnify/ENA primary metagenome ERZ773130 (study PRJEB29015, sample SAMEA2737851) | human gut metagenome | biome: human gut; feature: human-associated habitat; material: faeces | place: China | collected 2012 ...
GGGCGCGGCCATTGGCCGCGCCCGGCTGCGCGCTCAATCAGCTTCGTTGACAGGGGCCTCCGCCTCATTTGCCTGCTGGATGGTGATGCTTTCCTGCTGGGCTTCGGAGAATTCGAGCTGGATGACGGCCTGCGGGAAATTGACCGAGCAGGACGCGCGTTTTCCGCGTTCGGCTGCAAGCCGCCCGGCAAGCGCCAGCAGCTGCTGCAGGGTGTCCCGGTTCAGGCCGCCGCCGCGCCAGTGGAACACGAACAGGGGCTGCTTTTTGCGCAGTGCCTGCGCAAGCCGCTTTTCCAGATCCTCCGGCTTCGTGAACGAGACGCTTCGATAGTAAAAGCGTTTCCCTTCCGTGCAGGCGGGGACGGGCAGGACGAGCGGGGTGTGGTCGCGGAAGAGTCTGTCGTCGTCGAGGTTATAATAATCGTACCGCTTTTCGCCCCGCTGGAGCGAGTTGTCAAACGTCGCGTCGAGGTGGTAATACTGCCCGCCGACGCGCACGACATTCCATGTGTGGCGGTATTTGATCCCGCGCGCGGGGTCCGCCTCGCTGAGCGCGACGATGCACCACAGGCCGAGCTGGTCGCACAGTGCCTTGACGGTCTTCGCGATGCCCTCGCACACGCCGACGCCCTGCGTCATGGGGCCGAGAATTTCATGAGAATACGGCTTTTTGAGCTTGTCGTAGCGCACGTTTTCCAGAATGAAATCGTGCACGGCAAGCTCTTTTTCCGCCTCCGTCTTCCCTTCGAGCGGCTTCGTCAGCCGGGCCAGACGTGCACTGACCGCCTGCTGGTGCGTGCGAATTTTTGCTTTGTCAAACAGATACTCCGGCTGAAGCTCCATATGCGCCGCGCCGGTCATCCACCGGCGGCGGTAGCCGGTGACGTAAAAGAGCAGCGGCTCGTCGAGCTTCAGCCGCAGATACACGTCCGCAAGCTGCTTTTCATCCAGCATCGGAATGCGGATGCCGGGCGCAAGCGCGCGAAAGCCGCCCAGAAGCGCGTCATACACGCCCTGCAGCGGCCGGGAAAGCTGTCCGTAATAATATCGCATAGAACCTCAAAACTGCAGCTGCGCGGGCTGCAGATCATCCAGTCCGGACAGCGTCCGCACCGGGACTGCACCGCGCGCGATCAAAGCCTGCGCGCCCTCGGAGCCGTCGTCGCTTACAAACACCGGGCTCCAGCCGCGCCTTAAATTCTCCGTCGTCCCGTCCCACGTGCCGCCTGCTCCGGCGCGGCACTGCGCGACGAGCGTTTTTTCGCCCATGGCGTGGATAAAATGGTTCCGCGACAGCGCCCGCTGTGCGGAAAACGGCAGATCATAGCCCTGCTCGGCCAGATATAAAACGTGCGCCTGCGCCGGGCAGTCCAGAAGCCGCCCGGCCGGGAAAACCACGGCGGAGCCGCCCGCCGTCAAACAGGCCTCCTGCGCCGCGCGGTCCGCACCCATCGCTCCGCCGGAACAGAGTGCGTACCCAGAGCGCGCAATGAGCCGCCCGGCGGCCTCCGCGAACGCGCGTCCGCCCTCCGTCAGCTCCCGCGAGCCGACGACGGAAATGCAGCGCATGGAAAGCGGCGTTTCATCCCCCTTCGCGAACAGCACCGCCGGGCACCGCTGGCCGAGCGTCTGCCGCAGGCGTGCGGGGTAGCGCGGCGACAAGCGCGTGATGGGCACGATCCCGTTCCGCTCTGCCGCGCGCAGATAGCGCTCCAGCTGTGTTTCGCGCGACAACAGCCGCACGATGCGCCCGCACTGCTCCTGCGAATAGCCGAGCCGTTCCAGATCGCGCGCCGTCAGCTCCCGCAGCGGGTTTTCTCCGCCGGGGCCGAGGGCGCGCGCCCGCTTGGCAAGTTCCTGAAACTGCGCCATGGTCAGCGGCCTGTCCTCCGCCTCCGGCAGCGCGCAGCACAGAAGCAGCAGGCCGGTTTCTGCCGCCGTCAACGGAAGCGGCGGCGCGGCGGCGCCTTTTTGGGCTTCGGCGGCTCCTCCTCAACGAGGGAGCCGTCCTCCGCGAATTTCACGGGCTGTATGGCGTAGTGGGAATATTTCGCGATCTCCGCCAGCTTCGCCTGCTCCGGGAACGTGCCGAGGATGGACACGGCGATGCCCTTTTTCCGGGCACGGCCCGTGCGGCCGATGCGGTGGATATAATACTCGTTCTCCTCCGGCACGTCGTAGTTGATGACGCAGTCCACATCGTCGACGTCGATGCCGCGCGAGGCGACGTCCGTCGCGATCAGGATGGGGAGCTTGCCGTCTTTGAACGTGCGCATGGTCTTCTCGCGCTTCTGCTGCGGGATATCGCCGTGGATGCAGTCGGCGTCAAGGCCCATGCGGACCAGATCGTCGCGCAGGCGCTGGCACATGACCTTCGTGTTGCAGAAGACGATGGTGCGCTCCAGCCGGAGCGTGCGGATGAGCCTGCTCGTCATTTCGATCTTTTCGAGCGGCGGGCAGGTGATGGAATACTGCGTGATGTCCGGGCGGTTGTCCGTATCGGCGGGGACGGTGATCTCCACCTCGTCGCGCTGGTACATCCACGAGACGGTCATGACCTCCTGTGAGATGGTCGCGGAGAACAGACCGAGATTGCGGCGGTTCTTGACCTTCTCGATGATCTTCGTCACGTCGTCGAAGAAGCCCATGTCGAGCATCCGGTCGGCCTCGTCCAGCACGACGGTCTGCACCTTGTCAAACGAGAGCGTATGGCGCTTATAGTGGTCCATCAGCCGTCCCGGCGTGGCCACGACGATCTGCGGATGATTCTTCAGCTGCTTGATCTGCCCCTCGATCTTCGCGCCGCCGTAGACCACGGCCACGCGGATATTCTTATAATAGGTAAGCAGCCCGCGCAGCTCGTCGCAGATCTGGATGGCAAGCTCACGCGTCGGGGCGAGGATCAGACCCTGTAAGTCCTCGCTTTCCGCGTCGATATGCTCGATCATGGGGATGCCGAAGGCGAACGTCTTGCCCGTGCCGGTCGGGGCCTTGGCAATGACGTCCTTCCACTGCATGAATTCCGGGATGGCCTCGGCCTGGATGCGGGTCGGGTATCCGTAGCCCTTCTTCTCCAGCGCCTGCAAAATCTCCTCCGACAGGCCAAGGTCGGCAAAAGTCAAGTTCTGTTCCATAGAGATCGCTTCCTCATTCAATGTTCTGGCGAAAATCGCAATTTTTTTAATCATATCATATTTTCGCCGCGTTTCCAATCCCCTTTCCGGAAAAAAGAGGGCGTTTTTTCGCTTGCTTCCGTCCGGAATGCGCGGTATAATAAACCTTAAACACTTTGAAAGAGGCGGACGCTATGACAAATTTCCTGCTGCGGCGCTTTGTTCCGGATTATCAGAATACCGCCGACCCCGCCGTGCGCGAAAAATACGGCAATCTTGCCGGGATCGTGGGCATCATCTGCAATGTGCTGCTGTTTGCGGGCAAGCTTCTGGCCGGGACGCTCTGCGGCAGCGTATCCGTCACGGCGGACGCTGTTAACAACCTCTCCGACGCGTCAAGCTCTCTCGTGACGCTGCTGGGCTTCCGGCTGGCGGCCCGGCCTGCCGACGAGAAGCACCCCTACGGTCACGCGCGGATGGAATACCTGTCCGGCCTCGCTGTGGCCGTGATGATCCTTGTGATCGGCGTGGAGCTGGTCAAAAGCTCGGTTCAGAAGATCCTGCACCCGGAGGCCGTGGAGTTTTCCGTCCTGACCGCCGCCGTGCTGACAGGCTCGATCCTGCTGAAGCTCTGGATGGCGCTGTTTGACCGGAAGCTCGGCAGGAAGATCAGCTCTGCCGCGCTGATCGCCGCCGCTGCCGACAGCCGCAGCGACGTGATCGCGACCGGCGCGGTGCTGCTTGCCTGCGTGGTCGGGCGGCTGACGGGGCTGATGATCGACGGCTGGGCTGGGCTTCTGGTGGCGCTGTTTATTCTGTGGTCGGGCGTCGGCGTAGTGAAGGACACCGTCGACCCGCTGCTGGGCGCGAAGCCGGATGAAACGCTTGTGCGCGCCATCGCGTATCTTATGACCTCGCATGTGGACATTCTCGGCTTCCACGATCTCATGGTGCATGACTATGGCCCCGGGCGCCGCTTCGCCAGCGTCCACGCCGAGATCGACCACCGCATCGACCCGCTTATTGCCCATGAGCTGCTGGACGAGATCGAGCGGCAGGCAAAGCGGGAGCTGCACGTTGATCTCGTCATCCACTATGACCCCGTCGTCACCGACGACCCGGAGGTCGCCGCCGTGCGCACGCGCGTTCTGCAGATCATGCACGGGCTTGACCCGCGCCTGTCCCTTCATGATTTCCGCATGGTCTCCGGGCAGCATCATGTGAACGTCATTTTCGACATGGTGCTCCCGCCGGAGGATGCACAAACCGCCGAGCAGCTGCGTCGGCAGATCGAAGCGCAGCTGCAGGACGGAAAAAAGACGTATCATCTGATCGTCACGTTCGACACGGCGGCCTTCAACGAGCTGTCGACGGAGGCGGGAGAGCAGCAGTCCCGGTAAGCGGACACCTTCTTGTGTCTCCTATTCTTTACACCTACCATATATGGATTTCCTGCTTCGTTATGTTACGCGCAATGTTACAGTTAAATTACAAACCCCCCGAAATGCTTGACGAAACGGGGGCGGTGCGGTAAGATGCAGATACAAATTACACAGGGGGCTTTGCTCCGATGTGTAAAATTTAAACAGGAGGAAATCCAAATGAAGAATCTGAAAAAGGTTCTCGCGCTGGTTCTGGCCGTTGTCATGATCATGGGCACCGTCGCCGTCGCCAGCGCAAAGGACTACGCGGATGTCAAGGCTGACAGCGATTACGCCGAAGCAATTGACGTTCTGTCCAACCTCAACATTCTTGATGGTTTCAAGAATGGTGAGACGTACAACTTCCAGCCGGATGGCTACTTCACCCGTGCTCAGGCAGCCAAGATCGTGGCGATCGTCCACAACGCGGCTACCAACGGCAAGATCAAGGGTCAGGATGCTATCTCCAGCCTGTACAGCAACGCACAGAACCCGTTCGTTGACTGCAACAACTCCTGGGCTCTGCCCTTCATCAACTACTGCCGCATCACTGGTCTGGCTGACGGCATGACCAAGACCACCTACGCTCCCGAGCGCAGACTGACCGGCGTGCAGTGGCTGAAGCTGATGCTCACCACCCTGAACTTCGACACCGCCAAGGAAGGCTACACCGGCACCGGCTGGGACATCAACGTCCTGAACCGCGCCAACGAGCTTGGCCTGCTTGCTGGTCTCCCCACTGGCTGGAAAGCCATCGAGAACATCAAGCGCGGCGAAGCTGCTCAGATCCTCTACAACGCGCTGACCACGAGCCTTGTCGAGTATGGCCAGAACATCAAGGGCTACAATCCCACGGTTGCGGCTGGCAACTTCCTCACCAAGGCGTTCGTCGCCAACGAGTCCGTTGTGTCCACCGGTGTTCTGCTCGCCGCCAAGATGGGCGTCGGCATCACCCGTACCACTGACGCATTCCGCCGTCCGGGCTACAAGTGGAGCTATGGCACTTGGAGCAAGTTCTACATGGACGCGCCGGTCAACAGCTACACCACCGCTGTTACCATGTGCGACATCCTGAAGAACGACATGAAGGTTCCCGAAACCTCCTCCGAGGCGGTTGTTCTGAACGGCTACCGCAAGGGCGTTGATCCCACTGCCACCGGCGCTACCACGACCGGTCTGCTGTTCACCGATGCCGACACCGCTCTGAACTACTACGCAGTCGACGGCTTCAAGTATGCTGCTGCCAATGACAGAATTTACATGGAGCTTCAGCATGACAAGGCCAAGGAATGCCAGACTTGGTGGGAAGCTGCATATGGCTGGAAGTCTCCGGTCTTCGGCGGCCAGGGCGATCTGACGCAGGTCTTCAAGACCGAAGACGGCTGGGTCATCACCACCATCCACACCTTCCTCGGCGAGATCACCAAGCTCAACAAGAACAACAAGTACAGCCACGCCACCGGCGAGACTGCGGAACTCAAGTTCTGGCAGGAAATGGTGAATGATGAGCCGCAGTACGTTGAGAGAACCACCACGGCTATGACCACCACCGACATGAACTACACTGTCGGCACCAAGGTTCTGGTTCAGGTCTCCCTGAAGAAGAGCGAGACTGTCAACCTTGACAACTCTGACTATGTCAACGGCAATGTTGGTATTGTCGCTGTTGCTGAGGCCAAGACCGGCGCTCTGACCGGTGCTTCCGATGCAAACTATCCGGAAACTGTTTCCATCGACGGCACCAAGTATCCCACCAACTGCCGCTTCGTTCTTGGCAAGGATAAAGCCATGAACATTGCGAACAATGGCAAGGTCTTCACGTTCTACCTCGACACCTACGGCAACGTCATCGGCCGTGTTGCGAACACCGATGCCAAGAGCTATGTGGTTCTCGACCGTATCTACGGCGTCCATGAGAACGGCAAGTTCGCGCTGAAGGCCGACATGTTCGATCTGGACGGCAAGGCCATCGAGGGCGCGACTGTTGCGATCGCCGGCTCCTTCGCTTCTGCCAAGGACGGCTACGACAATGTTGGTAATTACAGCAACGACAGCTATCCGTATGACAACTTCGTTTACATGGTTGCCTCGCACAACGATTCGAAGCTGACCAACGCGCTGTACTCCTACACCAAGAACGACAAGGACGTTTACACCCTGACTTGGGTCGGTGATGCGACTACGGCTACCACAGCTGCTGCATACACCGCAGCTGATGTTGCCAATAACGTCACTTACGGCCATGCATTCGGCCGTCTGGAAGGCTCCTTCGTCCACACTGCAAAGCTGGCATTCATCAAGGTTTCTTCCCTGAATGGCGTAGCCATGATGAAGACCAACGATAAGGTATACAGCGGCAGCGATCTCTCCCTGTCCGAGTCCACCAAGTTCGTGGTCAAGAGCGCTGGCGGCGCTGTCACGTCCTACACCGGCTACACCGCTCTGCCCGCACTGACTGCCTCCTACGTTGACTATCTCGATAACGACGGCGACGGCTTCGCTGACATCGTCTACATCGGCAAGGCAGTCTTCGCGGCTGACAATGTCACTGGTTGGGTCCTGAAGTGGACGCCGTTCAACTGGGCAAATGGCTATGACCTCATCACCGTCTACGTCGACGGCGAGCCTGTCACGGTCAATGTCAAGCACGAAACCATCGTGACTGGCGTTGATGCCAACGGCGTAGCGCTGCGTCCGGGCCTGTACACCTTCAAGACGCAGGTCGATGCCAATGGCGTGACCTACTCTGAGGTCTACATGATCGACCAGAACGCAAGCAACTGGATGGGCGAAGCTGTTGAGTCCTACAGCAACGATGCGACCGCGATCAAGGTCAAGGATGCTAACGGCTACACGCAGACCATCGGCCTGACCGACGTTGTGATCTACAACGTTCTGGCTGACGGCACTGTTGTCAAGGCTGATGCTTCCTGCATCGCCGCGGGCGACTACATCATCTACTCCAAGGTTTCCAGCATGGGCAATGCTCCGTACGCGGTGATCTACGTCCTCGACAAGACCATTCCGTACTAATTTGAGATTTCCTCACTGAAACCCCAAAGCAAAGAGGGGGCCCCGCAAGGGGCCCCCTTTTCTGCACACTTGACAAACCGCAAGAACCTGCTATAATAAAAATAACCCAAGGCTCCGCGACAAGCGGTTTTGCCTCTGGGTTGCGAAGGAAACTAGATCAAAAGATCAAGAAACCGTCACTGTGCAGAGTGGCGGTTTCTGCCTTTGATGCGGATGGTGACCGTGAATCCAAAAATATGGAATGTGATCGTAATCGGCATCTTATCACCTCCTTTACGAGGTGAGACAAAACCGCCTATCGCTGTGTTGGAGCCTCAGGGGTTCAATAGAACCGCATATATTTTACCAGGCAAATCGAAAAATGTCAATCCATGCGACCGTTTCCGCGCCCTTGACAAACCGCAAGAACCTGCTATAATAAAAATAACCAAGGACGCCTCGACAAGCGGTTGTCCCCGGTTAAGTGCTAGTCAAAGAAAACACATATAGCGTTTCGAAACCGTCACTTGCCAGAGTGGCGGTTTCGCCCGTTAATGCGGATCGTAATAGTCAATCCAAAGATATGGAAAGTCAAAGTGATCGGCATCGGAACACCCCCTTTACAGAGGATTCCGGAGAAAAAACCGCCCGTCGCTGTTTTGGCGCCCTTGGGGTTCGCAAGAACCACTGCTATTCTATCAAACCCGACATAATCTGTCAATCTATACGCTTGACAAAGCTCCCGGGTGTGCTATAATAAAAATAACCAAGGACACCTCGACAAGCGGTTGTCCCCGGTTAAGTTAAGATGCGAAGAAAAACTTCGAAACCGTCACTTTGCCGAGTGGCGGTTTCGCCCGTTAATGCGGATCGTCACGGTCAATCCAAAGATATGGAAAGTCAATGTGATCGGCATCGGAACACCCCCTTTACAGAGGATTCCGGGGAAAACCGCCCGTCGCTGTTTTGGCGCCCTTGGGGTTCAAAAAGAACCTTAACTATTCTACCAGACCAGTCGAAAAATGTCAATCTACGCCGTTTGTGCCCGCTTGACAAATCAAAAGTGTCTGGTATAATAAAAGTAACCAAGGACGCCTCGACAAGCGGTTGTCCCCGGTTAGTTTATGATGTCAAGAAAATGTTCTTGAAACCGTCACTTTGCCGAGTGGCGGTTTCGCCCGTTAATGCGGATCGTAATAGTCAATCCAAAGATATGGAAAGTCAAAGTGATCGGCATCGGAACACCCCCTTTACAGAGGATTCCGGAGAAAAAACCGCCCGTCGCTGTTTTGGCGCCCTTGGGGTTCGCAAGAACCACTGCTATTCTATCAAACCCGACATAATCTGTCAATCTATACGCTTGACAAAGCTCCCGGGTGTGCTATAATAAAAATAACCAAGGACACCTCGACAAGCGGTTGTCCCCGGTTAAGTTAAGATGCGAAGAAAAACTTCGAAACCGTCACTTTGCCGAGTGGCGGTTTCGCCCGTTAATGCGGATCGTCACGGTCAATCCAAAGATATGGAAAGTCAATGTGATCGGCATCGGAACACCCCCTTTACAGAGGATTCCGGGGAAAACCGCCCGTCGCTGTTTTGGCACCCTTGGGGTTCAAAAAGAACCATACCTATTTTACCAGACCGGTCGAAAAATGTCAATCAATGGCGTATGCTGTGCCATTGGCAAAAGAAAAGCATGGCATTCTATACAACAGGAGGGCGCTGCCGGTAAACGGTCAGCGCCCTCTGGCGATTTTGCGGTGTGCCGCAGGGACTGCGTGCGTTTGTTCCGCTTTTGTCTTACAGGAAGTTCCGCACATCGAATACCTGCGGCGGGAGAACGTCGGAAAGCTCCACAAGCTCCGGGACAAAGCCGCCGCTGCGGTCGACCGAGATACGCGGCGATTTGAGCAGCGTCCGGTCTGTCGGCCCTCCGGCCGGCAGCGTCAGCAGCGCGTCCGTGCCGCCGCCCCGCTGCGACTGCAGCAGGATCGAGCCGCCGTGCGCCTGCATGATCGCCTGCACGACAGGCAGGCTGAAGCCCGCGCCGAAGCGCGAATCCTCCGGTACCTCCGGCCTTGCGTAGCGGTAGAACGCGCTGCATAGGATCTCCGCGTCCATGCCCTCGCCGCTGTCGGACAGACGGATCACGGCGCGCCTGCCGTGCCGCGTGAGCGTCAGATGCAGCGTGCCTCCCGGCGCAGAGAACTTGACTGCGTTGGACAGCAGCGCCAGCAGCGCACGGCGCACCTGTCGGCGGTCGATCCAGACGAAAATGGGAGCCTGCGGCAGATCAGCCTCCAACGCCAGCCCCATTTGCCGGCACAGCTCGTCCGCGCGCTGGGCCAGACCGTCCAGAAAATCGGTCAGGTCGGTCTTTTCCAGCGACAGCGGCAGCCGCCCGTGCTGCACATAGCTCAGATCGGTCAGATTCTCCGATGCCCGCAGCAGCTGATAGCAAGCGCGGTTGAGCACGGCCAGATTCTGCTGCACAGCCGGATCCTCTGCTTCGGAAAGAAGCGGGAAAAGTGTTCCGGATACGGACAGCAGCGTCGTCAGCGGCGTGGAGATCGACTGCGCGGCGCGGCAGAACGCGGCAAGTTCGTCGCGCGTATCCTGCGGCGGCAGGAACAGCAGCAGCGCATCGTCCAGCGGCTGCGTATTGGCGCTGACGCAGACACCGCCGGCCATCACGGGCAGCACGGCCGGGCGTGCGTACAGCATTTCTGGCAGTGCCGCGTCCTGCGGTAAATAGGCGCGGAGCGCCGTTCCCACGGCAAAAAGCTCCTGCGCGTGGCAGTTCAGCTCCGCGACGGCGCCGTCCCGCACAAGGATGACCGGCTGTGCTGCTCCGTCGTAAAGTGTGTGAAATTGTTCAGACGAAAGCGTCATAGCGCGATCCTCCCTGCGTGTAGCATATGCAGGTTTCGGGAAACAATCAGTCTCAGGAAGTTCCTGTTTCCCCATCATAGCGGATTCCGTCGGAAAAAGCAAGCAGAAACGAAAAAACATGATTTTTCCGCTGAATGGATGAAGCCTCTAACACAGCCGCGTCCAATAGCGGCGAGAAGCAGAAATTTTTTGCTGGATCCGTGACTTTTTGCGGGCAACGATACACTTGTCAATGCAGGGCTCTTCTTCAAAATCTGCGAGTGCAGTAGGGGTCGATGCCGGTCACAGCCGTTCGCGACGAAGGAGCGTTACGGATGTGGGTCTGCCGCTTGCCGGTACACATCGGCCCGGCAGTTTGCACCGTTTTTACGAAAATCTCCGGCGAATTCGCGGCTGCCCAAGGGGCCGACAGAGTCGTCGGCCCCTACAACGACTCTTGCTCTCTCCTGTAGGGGCGGACGACTCTGTCCGCCCGCAGACCGCACCGGTTTTTACGAGAATCTCCGGCGAATTCGCGGCTGCCCAGCGGGCCGATGTGGGCATCGGCCCCTACATGACTCCGGCAAATTCGTGCTGCCCTGCAAATTTCGAATGCAAGGCGGAAAAGATGGGGCCGCCGGAGGCGCGTCGGAAACGGCCTCGACGGAACGAGCCCCCGCGCTATGCGCGAAGTCTCTTATCCTCTGCGTCCGTTTCCTCCTTTCCAAACCGCAAACGCTTTGCTGGTTTGCGGCTTGAGTTTGGCCTCGACGGATACATAAAACAGCCCCATTCCGGTCGAATGGGGCTGTTCATGCACATATGGGTGGGAGAAGTTATTCTGCGGAAATGAGGTAATAATAGATCGGCTGGCCGCCGGAGACGAGGTTGACCTCCGCGTCGGGGGCGTGCTGCCGGAACAGTTCCAGCGCCGCTTCCGCGTCGGGTTCCTGAATGTCCGCGCCATAGAAGATGTTGATGAATTCCTTGCCGGCCTCCGCAGCCTTGTCCGCAAGAGAGGCAAGAAGCGTGGTGATCTCGCGCGTCGTACCGGCCAGCGCGCCGTCGCACAATCCGAGATAGTCGCCCGCGTGGATATCGAAGCCGTCAAAGTCCGAATCGCGCGCGGCATAGGTGATCTGCATGGTCATAACGCCGGAGAGGCAGTCGGTCATGGCTGCTTCGTTTTCTTCCGGCTCCATTGCTGCGTCGAACGCGAGCATGGCGCTGATGCCCTGCGGGACGGTCTTGGTCGGGATAACCACGACTTCGCGCGAAGCCAATTCCGCCGCCGCCTGCGCAGCCATGATGATGTTCTTGTTGTTGGGCAGGACGAAGACGATCTCCGCAGGCGTTTTTTCGATCGCATGCAGAATATCCTCCGTCGAAGGGTTCATTGTCTGGCCGCCCTCAATGATCTCGTCGACGCCGAGATCGCGGAACACGCCTGCCAGACCCGCACCCGCGCACACGGCGACGCTGCCGTAGCGCTTTTCAGGCTCCGCCGGAGCTTCCTGCTTCGCAGGCTGGTTTTCCAGCTCCTTTTCCACGGCCTCCAGATCGTCGGTCGACCGGGCCTTGCGGCCTGCCGTCAGATCGTCGTGCTGCAGGCGCATATTCTCGATCTTCGCAAGCTCCAGCGTGCCGTACTTCTGGGCCTCGCTCAGCGCGTCGCCCGGAATGTTCGTATGTACGTGGACCTTGAACGCCTCGTCGTCCTCGCCGATGACGAGACTGTCGCCGATGCTGCCGAGATATTCGCGCAGCGGGTCGAGCGAGGTGATATCCTCGCGCTTGCGCACGATGAAGACCGTGTCGAAGGCGAAGGTGATATCCTCGGAGTCGAAAATGCCGAAATCGGCCTCTTCGTTTACCGCGCCGGCATCCTCGCAGACGATGTCGTTGCCGCGCAGGCTTTCGAGCATCCCGCGCAGAATGAGGCAGAAGCCCATGCCGCCCGCGTCGACGACGCCGGCCTTTTTGAGAACCGGATTCTGGTTGACGGTGTTGTCCAGCGCGGCGTGCGCCGTGTCGAGGCAGTGCTGCAGCACATACTCGATCTCGTTGTTTTCCGCGGCCAGATCGCGCGCGGCGTCTGCCGTGAGGCGGGAGACGGTCAGGATCGTGCCCTCGGCGGGCTTCATGACCGCCTTATACGCGGCCTCCACGCCCGCAGTGAGTGCGGCGGCAAAATCCTTGCCGTCGGCCTCGAGCTTGCCCTTGAGAGACTTGGAAAAGCCGCGGAACAGCAGGGACAGGATCACGCCCGAGTTACCCCTTGCGCCGCGCAGGAGCGCGGAGGCCGTCTTGTCGGCGGCCTTGGTGAGTGTAATGCCGTCCGCCTTGCGCAGCTCTGTGCTGGCGGCAGAGAGCGTCATGCTCATATTCGTGCCGGTGTCTCCGTCCGGGACGGGGAAGACGTTCAGCTCGTTGACCTTCTGCTTGTTCAGGTCGATCTCGGCAGCGGCGGAGAGCATCATCCGGCTGAACGCCGCGCCGTCAATGGTTTTGATCATGGTTTACCTCCGTGAGCGCCCTGTATGCGCGCGTGAATTGAAATCGATATCAGTCGACGGAAATGGAGTCGACGAATACGTTCACGGCACGCACCTCGGTGCCCGTGGACTTGGTGACGAAATAGCGGACCTCGCTGATGATGGAGGCCGCGATTGCGCTGAGATTGACGCTTTTGTCGACCATGATGTGCAGGTCGATGGATATGGAATTATCGGGGCTGAACGTGACCTTGACACCCTTGCCCATTGCCTCCTTGCGCAGCAGATGGACCAGCCCGTCCGTCATGGATCGCACGGCCATGCCCTTGACGCCAAAGCAGTTGGTCGCCGCAAAGCCCGCGATGTTGGTATAGACAGCGCTGTCGACCGTGATCTGGCCGGCGTCTGTATTCATACGGATCATCAAGATTCCTCCTTCTGGGATATTCAATTCATTCTAACCGATTTGCCGGGAAAGTACAAGTAAAAAAACGGGTTTCAGCCTTTTTCATAACCGGTCACGCCGTTATTCTGCATCCATTGGAGCTTTTCACCCATCAGATATGTCAGCGTCTCAAGCTCCGGCCGCTCTGAGCTGCTCAGATACTTGCGCAGGTCATACAGATCGTTGTACGTCAGGTACGGATAATCGCCCTCGACATACGTGCCGTCGGGCTTGATGCTGTAATAGAGATTGTGGTTCGGCATGACCCAGCCGGAGCCGGTGTCCACAATGGCCAGCAGCATCCGGTCGGCCAGCGCGCGCAGATCCTTCCGGTTCAGCAGATCTGCCGCGTGGTACAGCGCCAGACACTCCGACGCCTGATGGTTGAGCGAGGTATGCGGGGCGGTCAGCTCGTCCGGGTGCCAGTAATCGGGGATCAGCCAGCCGCCGGTTTCCGTGGGGATGTGGCTCGTGTCGGCAACCTGGCTGAAAAAGGCAAGATAGCGGTTCATCGTCTCCTCGAACATCCCCTTGCCGAGCCTGCGGGTGGCCGAGATGTAAAGCTCAAGCAGGTCGGTATTGAACCGGGTGTCATAAAAGCCCGGCCCGATGCCGTAATCGCCCTGAAGCCATTCACTGCCGGGCGTGGTGGGCACATAGCCGTACTGGTTCTGCCGCTGCGACATGGTATCGAGCGAGAGGATGACGAGCGCGGGCGCCTCCTTGCAGCGCGACATCCGGCCAAGATAGCCGCGGATGCAGTAGCTTGCGGCGCAGCAGTAATAATAATTCGTGCCGGACGGGATATAGTTGGAGGGCGATTTGCGGAAATAGCCGTCGAAGCACCAGTGCGAATCGCCGTTTTTCACATACGTGACCCACGCCTTTGCGCAGTTGTCCACGCTCCAGTCCAGCCCGAACGGAGCCGTCAGGACAAGCGCATCCGTTACGCAGTCGGGCGCAAGGCCGTAGCCGTCCATCGTGATGCGGACACCGCCGTCACGCAGCTTCGTGGTGCGCAGAATGCCGTCCTGCTCCGGAAAATACTCCCGTGAGCCGTTTTCGCGCAGGGCAAACGTGCGCGGCAGCGCAAGAAAATACGTCTGCCCGGAGGCCAGCTCCACGACGACGACCGGCGAGGCATACAGCCCGTCCCCCAGCGCCTGCGAGCGCCAGTCTCCGGCGCTCTTGTCATAATACCAGACCGTGCCTGCCTCCGTGACAGTCTGGTCGAAAAAGCGGATATAGCTGCCCCTGCCCGCGGCGCGAAAACCGACCGCGCTGACGCCGTCGGAGACGGCGTATTCCCGGCTCTCGATCTGATACTGCCCGTACTGGGTGGTTTCAATATAGACCTCGGCGGTATACTTTGTGGAGGTCAGCACCCGATCCGGCGTGCGGCCCGCTGGCTCGTCCGGTTCGTCCGGAGCCTCTTCCTCCGGAAGCTCTGCCGGAGCTGCTGCTTCGGATTCTGCTGCCGGCGAGGGTTCTGCCTGCGGCTTGCCGCAGGCGCACAGCTGCGCCAGCACCAGAATCAAAATCAGGATCAGCGTGAGTTTCTTTTGCATGGGTACCTCCGGAGAAGGGTTTGGGCGGGCGAGGGTCTGCTTTGACCGGCAGAAGACAGTGGTTTATCGAAAAAACACGGCAAATCCATAAATGTGCGCCCACTCCAACGTAGGGGCGGACGACTCTGTCCGCCCGCAGAATGCAGCGCTTTTTCGGAAATCTGCGGCAAATTCGTAACATTTTCTGGCCGACAGAGTTGTCGGCCCCAAAGCTGGCGCGGGAGCGCCCGGGGCTCCCGCGCCAGTGCGAAAATCAGATCATGCTCGGCTGCCAGCAGTCGGGGGTCTCGAGGCCCATCATGGTCACGATGGTCGGCGCGACGTTGGCAAGGCCGTAATGGCCGTCCTTGATCTCATACTTGTTGTCGGGATCGTAGATGATGAAGGGAACCGGGTTCAGGGAGTGCGCGGTGCGCACGCTGGTCTTGCCCTTCTTCGTTTCGAGCATCTGATCGGCGTTGCCGTGGTCAGCGGTGACAAGCAGGGTGTAGCCGTACTTGTCGGCGGCTTCCTTCACGCGGGCCAGACCTGCGTCAACGGCCTCCATGGCGGTGATGACGGCGCTCAGAACGCCGGTGTGGCCGACCATGTCGCCGTTCGGGTAGTTGCAGCGCAGGAACTGGTACTTATGCGAGGCCATGGCCTCGACCAGAAGATCGGTGATCTCCACGGACTTCATCGCGGGCGCCTGCTCGAACGGGATCACGTCGGACGGGACCTCGGCATAGTCCTCAAGGCTCTCGTCGACCTTGCCGGAGCGGTTGCCGTTCCAGAAGTAGGTGACGTGGCCGTATTTCTGCGTCTCGGACACGGCGTATTCATGGACGCCCGCCTTGCACAGAACCTCGGTCAGCGTGTTGCGGATGACGGGCGGCTCGACCAGATAGTGCATCGGGATCTTGAGATCGCCGTCGTATTCCAGCATACCGGCAAACTTCACGCCGGTATAATCGCCGCGGTCAAACTTGTCAAAGTCCCTGCGGTCGAAGGCGAGGGAGATCTCCTGCGCACGGTCGCCGCGGAAGTTGAAGAGAATGACGCTGTCGCCGTTTTCGATCTTTGCAACGGGCTTGCCGTCGTGCGCAACGACGAACGGCAGCAGATCCTGATCGATCATGCCGGGATTTTCGGCGCGGTAGGTTTCAATGGCCTCACGTGCGGAGGCGAACTGACGGCCCTCAGCCTGCACATGCGTGCGCCAGCCCTTTTCGACCATCGGCCAGTTGGCCTCGTAGCGGTCCATGGTAATGACCATGCGGCCGCCGCCGGAGGCGATCTTGTATTCATGCTCCGCGTCGTTCAGCTCCGCCAGAACGGTCTCCAGCTGGTCGACATAGTCCAGCGCGCTCGTCGCGGGGACATCGCGGCCGTCGAGCAGGATGTGGCAGTAGACCTTTTTGAGTCCCATCTCACGCGCCTTTTTCAGCATCGCAATCAGGTGCGAGATATTGGAATGGACGTTGCCGTCGGACAGCAGGCCGATGAAGTGCAGCGCCTTGTCGTTCTGCAGGCAGTTGTCCGTCAGATCGACCCACGTTTTGGACTGGTACAGGGAGCCGGTCTCAATGGATTCCTGCACGAGCTTTGCGCCCTGCGAATAGATCTGGCCGCAGCCGAGGGCGTTGTGGCCGACCTCGGAGTTACCCATGTCGTCGTCCGTGGGCAGGCCGACGGCGGTGCCGTGGGCCTTGAGCCACGTCATGGGGCAGGTGGCCATCAGGTTGTCGAGCGTCGGGGTGTTGGCCTGCTTGACTGCGTCGCCGGGGCCGCCGTCGCCGCGTCCAACGCCGTCCATGATCACAAGTACGATCGGTTTTTTCATTGGTATTCCCTCCTGAGTAGGATATTCTCGAATTTCACTATATTTTACTACAATTTCCCCGCAGATACAACTTAATTTTCTTTGAACAATCGCAGCGCGTGGGAATTAGCCAGCGCGTAAACACGTGCGAAATCCACGTGCGGGTTATAGATGGCCTCCAGCTCGTCGTGCAGGGCCTTCGCCTGCGCGAGAAGCGCGGTCACGTCCGGCAGATCGGGCAGCGGGGTATCCGGTCCACGGTAATAGCGCTTCTCGTCCGGCAGATACACGGCCTCCGTCTCGTCCGGGAACAGAGGGTTCTGATATAGAACTGCAGTTTCCCGCGCGCGAAGCGCCTCCAGCTCCTCCCCGGACACCAGCTGCACCGCGCCTGCGGGCGGCTCGGCAGAATACAGGCCCCGGCAGGTGACGGCCCGCAGGAAGCGCCTGCTTCGCTCCTCCTGCGCCGGGAGCGGGCAGGACGGACGCGCAAATGCTGCAAGACGCGCATACGCCTCGCGGTAGAGCGCGCGGTAGCGCGTCTGCAGAAGCTCGATGGCGCGGCGCTCCTTTTGCAGCGCAATACGGTCATAGAACTGCCCCAGATCGAGATACAGTCCCGCCGCGCCTGGCGTGACGGCCTCGAGCACGTGCGGAGCCGTGCCGTCGGCGTAGCCGGTGTGCAGGGCCGGGAGATACACGCCGTCCACCGAATCCGGGTCGCCGGAGCACAGGACGTATTCGACATCCAGTCCGGCGTTCTCCGCCGCTTTGCCGATGGTCTTCATAAAGCTCGATTTGCCGCACCCCGGTCCGCCCTTGATCACCCACAGAAAATCCTCCGGCCCCCGGCAGAACTGTCCGTAAAACGAGACAAAGCCGGAGGCCGTATTGCCGCCCAGAAAATACTGTGTCACCGCCATGAAATGCCCCTCCTGTATAGCAAGAATACAGGTAGTGTATGCAGCCGCGCGGCGGGATGTGCGTACATTTCGGCGCGCTGCGAAATTCGCGGCGCGCCAGTTGTAGGGGCCGATGCCCATCTTCGGCGCTAAGAGCCGCGCTATGCGCGGTTGCGCCTCGAAACTAGCCTGCGGGCATCGCATCGGACCGGCAGAGTGCACTGTTTTTACGGAAATCTTCGACAAATCCGCAGCTTCCCAGTGGGCCGACAGAGTCGTCGGCCCCTACAGGCAAACGGGAAAATACGGTGCGAATTTGCCGAAAGCTTTGTACTGTACATCGTATCAGAAAAACACCGTCCACGGGAACCTGGCCGGGGGCTGTGCCTCAAAAGCCGCTTCGCCTTTCCCGTCCGGGAAGGACAGCCGGTACGACCAGAGCGCGCAGGTGCAGCGATTGTCGCGGCTGCCGTATTTTCCGTCGCCCAGCAGCGGCAGGCCGCGCGAGGCAAACTGGACGCGGATCTGGTGCGTGCGCCCCGTTTCGAGCCGGATGCGCGCAAGGCTCAGCCCGTCCTGTTCGGCAAGGATTTCATAGTGCAGCCGCGCCTGCTTCACGCCGCCGCGCTGCCGCCTGACCACGTAGGTCTTGTTTTTCGCCCGGTCGTGGAACAGCAGATCCTCCAGTGTCCCGGCCCTCTCTGCCGGACAGCCGGTCAGAACGGCGAGATACGTCTTCTGCATCTGCCCCTGTCCCATCGCCTGCGTCAGCCGTGCGGCCTCCTGCGCCGTCTTTGCGAAGACCATCACGCCGCCGACCGTCTGGTCGAGCCGGTGGACGGGGAAAATGTCACAGCCCAGCTGCTCGGAGAGCAGCTGCGGCATCGCCTCCGCCTGCGTGCCCTGTGCGGCTATGCCGATGGGCTTGACACAGACAAGATAGCGCGCGGTTTCCTTCAGAATTTCAATCATATGCTTCGCCTCGCTTTGGGGCTATTCTACCAGAAAAACAAGACGCGCGCAACGGCTTGCAATCCGCGGAAACTCCCGGTATAATACACACGAATATAAGAAACGGAGCAAATATCATGACAACAGAGCAATACCGGAAGCGGTCAGGCTTTTCGATCTTCCTGTCCTTCTTCAAGCCCCACCGGGGGCTGTTTTTTCTCGACATGGCCTGCGCGCTGGTCGTGTCGATGATCGATCTGGCGTACCCCATTATCTCGCGCTACGCCATGCGCACGCTGCTGCCGCAGAGCGCGTACCGCACGTTCTTTACGATCATGCTGATCGTGCTGGCGGCCTATGCGCTGCGGTCGGTGCTGTATTTCATCATCACCTACTGGGGCCACACCTTTGGCATCCGCGTGGAGGCTGATATCCGCGCGGCCCTGTTCGGCCATATGCAGGAGCTGGGGTTTGAGTTCTTCGACCGCAACCGCACCGGCCAGCTGATGAGCCGCATGACGACCGACCTCTTTGAGATCACCGAGCTTGCCCACCACGGGCCGGAGGATCTGTTCATCTCGCTTGTGACCATCGTCGGCGCGCTGACCGTCATGGCGACAATCGAGTGGCGGCTGGCGCTGGTCGTGGCGGTCATGATCCCGGTGTTTATCGCGATCATCGTCTCGCGCCGCAAGGCGATGCGCGAGGCCTCCCGCCGCGTGAAGAAAAAGACCGGCGCGATCAACGCCGACATCGAATCTGCCCTCTCCGGCATCCGCACGGCCAAGGCATTCGCCAACGAGCACGTCGAGGAAGAAAAATTCGACCGCTCGAACGACATTTACAAGACCTCCAAGAAGATGTTCCACCGGGAAATGGGCATTTTCATGGCCGTGATGGAGTTTTTCACAAGCTCCCTGTCCGTGGCCGTCGTGACTGTGGGCGGCCTGCTCATTATGAAGGGGCAGATGGATACGGTCGATCTTCTGACGTTCACGCTCTATATCGCGTCCTTTGTCAACCCCATCCGGAAGCTTGCGAACTTTACGGAGCTGTTTTCCAACGGCACGGCGGGCTTTGAGCGCTTTTTGGAGATCATGCGCACCGCGCCGGAGCTGCACGACGCGCCGGACGCGCTTGAGCTGACGCACGTGCGCGGCGAAATTGGAGTCGAGAACGTGAGCTTTTCCTATGAGGACGACCCGGAGGTCCTGCATGACGTGTCCCTGCACGTCCCGGCGGGCAAGACCGTCGCCATCGTCGGTCCCTCCGGCGGCGGCAAGAGCACGCTCTGCCAGCTCATTCCACGCTTTTACGACGTGACCGGCGGCTCGATCACCGTCGACGGCCATGACGTGCGCAGCGTCACGCAGGAGTCCCTGCGCCGCTCCATCGGCATCGTGCAGCAGGACGTGTTTCTGTTCGCCGATTCCATTCTGGAAAACATCCGCTACGGTAAGCCCGGCGCGACGATGGAGGAGATCGTGGAGGCGGCGAAGCGCGCGGAAATTTACGACGATATCATGGCCATGCCAGACGGCTTCGACACCTACGTCGGCGAACGCGGCACGCTCCTGTCCGGCGGACAGAAGCAGCGCATCTCCATCGCGCGCATTTTCCTCAAAAACCCGCCGATTCTCATTCTCGACGAGGCGACGAGCGCCCTTGACACGCTGACCGAGGCGAAGATCCAGCACGCGTTTGACGAGCTGGCAAAGAACCGTACCACGCTCATCATCGCACACCGCCTGTCCACCATCCGCGCCGCAGGCGAGATCGTCGTCATTGCCGATGGCCGCATCGTCGAACGCGGCACGAACGAGGAGCTTCTCAAAAAAGACGGCATCTACGCCAGCCTCTGCCGCACACAAAACCTGCTGGCATAAAACTTCATGCGTGAGCACTGCACCACGAAAATGCGCAAATGCCGGTGCATGAAGTTTTTGTGCATCATTTCCGGTTGCCCGCAGGGGCGAGGAAATGGCACGTTTCTATAGCAAAAAGCGCCCAGCCGCTTGCAGCGGCTGGGCTGTCTGTTTACTGCTCCATCAGGCCCACGCAGTCGTAATACGGTCTGGAGGCGATGAGGGCTTTGTTTTCCTTGAAGACATTGTGCATGAGCGTAATGACGGCATAATCGCACTGCGCCATGGCTTCGGCAAGGGAATAATTGTGATACCCCGCTACGTCGCCCTGAATGTACGGCTCGCAGGCAAGAACCTCATAGCCGCGCGATTTCAGGATGTTCGCAAACAGGACGGACGGGCTTTCGCGCGTATCGTCGATGTTGGCCTTGAAGCTCATGCCGAGCACGGCGATCTTCGCGCCGGGCTTCACGTCGCGCGCGATGCGGTCCGCCGTCCAGGCGGGCTTGCCGTCGTTGACAAGACGGGCCTCGTAGATGAGCGGCGTGATATCCTCGAACTTTTCATGGATGAACCACGGGTCGACCGCGATGCAGTGTCCGCCGACGCCGACGCCGGGGGTATGCACGTTCACTCTGGGGTGGCAGTTGGCAAGTTCAATCAATTTGAACACGTCGATGCCGAGCCGGTCGCAGACCTTGCTGAGCTCGTTGGCATAGGCGATATTGATATCGCGGAACGTGTTTTCCGTCAGCTTGCACATCTCGGCAGTCAGATCATCCGTCAGGCGGATCGTGCCGCCGGTGACGACCTTTTCATAGATTTCCTTGGCGAATTGCGCCGATTCCGGACGGTTCGAGCCGATGATGCGATCGTTCTCGCGCAGCTCGATGAGCATCCGGCCGGGGATGATGCGCTCCGGGCAGTGCGCCGTCATGAACTGCTCCGGCGCAAGGCCGGACGTTTCCGAGACGATCTTCTCCACCATGCGCGTGGAATAGGGAGGCGAGGTGGATTCGAGCACGCAGAGGTTCCCCGCGCGCAGGACGGAACTGACCTCCTTCGCGGCGGATTCGACGAAGCGCATATCGGACACGCGCTTGTGCTCCTCCGTCTCGCGGTAGGGCGTCTGGACGCAGATGATAAAGACGTCGGCAGGTTCCGGCTTCGTCGTAAAGTGCAGGCGGCCGGTCGCCATGGCCTTCGTCATGGCGTCCTGCAGGCCGGGTTCTACAATATGGATATGGCCCGCGTTCAGCGTGTCCACGACGGTATCCTTTACGTCGAAGCCGCAGACCTCATAGCCCGCCAGCGTAAACGTGATAGCGGTGGGGAGGCCGATATAGCCGCAGCCCATGATCTCGATTTTTTTCATGCTTTTTCGCTCCTTTGTATGCAAACATACAAGGATACTATATCCTATTTTTTACGCTTTTGCAAGCAGAGTCTGCACCATATCCGTCTTTTCCCACGGCAGATCCAGTTCCGCGCGGCCAAAGTGGCCGTAACCGGCGGTCTGACGGTAGATCGGGCGGCGCAGATCGAGCGTCTTGATGATGGCCGCCGGGCGCAGGTCGAAGCATTCGCGCACAAGCTGGGCCAGCTTGTCGTCGGCCAGCTTGCCGGTTCCATATGTCTCGACGAGAACGGAAACAGGGTGCGCCACGCCGATGGCGTAGGCCAGCTGCAGCTGGCAGGCGTCGGCTAGACCGGCTGCGACCAGATTCTTCGCGATGTAGCGCGCTATGTATGCGCCGCTGCGGTCGACCTTCGTGGGGTCCTTGCCGGAGAACGCGCCGCCGCCGTGGGCCGCGTAGCCGCCGTAGGTGTCGACGATGATCTTGCGGCCCGTGAGGCCCGAATCACCCGCAGGCCCGCCGATGACGAAGCGGCCCGTCGGGTTCACGTAGTATTTTGTGTTCTCGTCCAGCAGGCGCGACGGCAGGTTCGGCTCGATGACCGTCTCGATGACAGCCCTGCGCAGATCGTCGATGGCGATGGAATCTGCGTGCTGGGTCGAGACGACGACGGTGTCGATGCGGGCGGGCATGCCGTCGGGGCCGTATTCCACGGAAACCTGACTCTTGCCGTCCGGGCGGAGCCAGGGCAGAAGACCCGATTCGCGCGCGTGCGTCAGCGCCTTGGTGAGATTGTGCGCGTAGGCGATGGGAGCGGGCATGAGTTCCTTCGTCTGCGTGCAGGCGAAGCCGAACATCATGCCCTGATCGCCCGCGCCGGTCGTGCCGTCGTCATAGGCGTTGTCGACGCCCATGGCGATGTCCGGGGACTGCCGCCCCATGGCGACCATGACATTGCAGCTGTGGCCGTCGAAGCCCATCTCGGGGCGGTCATAGCCTGCGTCGCAGATGGCCTTGCGGGCGATCTGGGCGATGTCGATGCGGGCGGACGTGGTGATCTCGCCCATGACGAGCACCATGCCGGTCGTCGCCGCTGTCTCGCAGGCGACGCGGCCCATGGGGTCCTGCTCGAGCACGGCGTCGAGCACGCTGTCGGAGACAAGGTCGCACAGCTTGTCGGGATGGCCCTGTGTAACGGACTCTGAAGTAAAGATTTTTCTGTTGTTCATATCTGATTCCTTTCCGGGCATAAAAAAGCGCCCTGCCCGAGGGGCAGAACGATATACGGTTCTCTCCCTCATCTTTCGATTCCTTCGCCGGATTTGGCACCTTGCATCCGCAGGTTGCCGGGTTTCATTGGGCCGTTCCCTCCACCACTCTTGATAAGGCTGTTCAGTTGTACCCTGATTATACAAAACCCGCCGGAAAAGTCAAGAGAAAAGTTTTGATTTCGGCAAAATTCCCGGTTTATCTCAGCGGGAACCCGCCCATACTCCATGCAGAACAGAATGTTTACATTTGCAGGGTAGATTTTTCCGCCCGGAGCCGGTATGATGAAACCTGAACATCAGGAGGGTGAACACTATGAAGGATCTTCGCAGACGGTTTGAACGCTTCTGCCTCAAAAACCGGGGCAAGGGCATTCCGAATCTCATGCTCGTCATTGCCATTGGAAATCTGGCGGTCTATGCGCTCTCGTACATCGACCCCAGCAATATCGTCTACAGCTATCTCTGCTTCAGCCGCTCCGCCATTCTGCGCGGGCAGGTCTGGCGGCTGTTTTCGTACATCTTTACGTACCTGAACGACGTGCGGGGCGCGGGACTGCTGTTGGCGGCGGTGTCGCTGTTCTGCTATTATCAGTTCGGAAAAATCCTGGAGAGCTACTGGGGCTCGTTCCGCTTCAACCTCTATTATCTCACCGGGCTCGTTTTGACCGATCTGGCCGCGCTGCTGCTCGGCTCCGGGGCGGACGCGTCCGCGCTGAACCTCAGCCTGTTCCTGGCCGTCGCGACCATCGCGCCGGAGGCAAAGGTGCTGCTGTTTTTCTTCATCCCCATCAAGATGAAATACATGGCGTGGGTCTATCTCGGCTTCACGGTGCTGAACGTGTTCTCGTCCTTGCAGCTGTCCTCGTTCCTCTCGTTCTACTGGCTGCTGCCCGTCGTGCCGCTTTTGAACTACTTCCTCTTCTTCGGCAGCGACGTCAAAAACATCCTGCCCGACGCACTGCGCTACCGGCAGCGGAAGAATTACCGCACGACCACGACAAATGCCCGCCCGAACCCCAATTGGGCAGGCTCCTACCGCTCCAAATCCGGCGAGAAGCCCTACCGGCATAAATGCACGGTCTGCGGCCGGACGGATACGGACTATCCGAACCTCGAATTCCGCTACTGCTCGAAGTGCAATGGCTATTACTGCTACTGCATCGATCACATCAACAATCATGTCCACATCACCACGCCCCCGGAGGGCGCGGAAAAGAAATAAAACGGAGGGACTGTCATGAATGAAGTGCTGAACTGCCTGCTGACCCGCAGAAGCGTCAAGAAGTATCTTTCGCAGCCGGTCGAGAGGGAAAAGCTGGACGCCGTTCTGGAGGCCGGAACGTATGCCGCCTGCGGCATGGGCCGTCAGGCCGGGAAGATCGTCGTGCTGCAAAACCCGGACGATATCGCGCAGCTGGAAAAAATGAACGCGTCGATCCTCGGAAACCCGGACGCGCACCCGTTCTACGGCGCGCCGGTCGTGTGCGTCGTGTTCGCGGACACGAATGTGAATACCTGGGTCGAGGACGGCAGCCTTGTCATCGGCAATATGATGGCCGCCGCGCACAGCCTCGGCCTCGGCAGCTGCTGGATCCACCGGGCCCGGCAGGAGTTTGAAAGCGCGGAGGGCAAGGCGCTGATGAAAAAATGGGGCGTGAGCGAGAATTACGCCGGCATCGGCCACTGCATCCTCGGCTACGCCGCGCAGGAGCCCGCCCCCGCAAAGCCCAGAAAGGCCGATTTCATTGTACGCGTTGATCGTAACCGATGATCCAATCGCCTGCGGTTACCAGCGGATCTTTTACCGCAGCTGTGCAGTTTGAAAAGCTTGAAATACACAAAGTATTCCTGCGCTTTCAACCTTTCATCTGCGGCAAAATCTCTCGCTGGTAACTCTTGTCGATTAAATCATCGGTTACTAAACCCCTTGCAAAATCGAAAAAACAGGCTTATACTGAAGAAAAAACAGGAGGGCACTGATATGAAATCCATCAAAAGCATCCTGAAGATCGCGGGCGCGGTCATGGCCGTGATCGGCACCGTGCTTGTCGTCGTCGGCTTCCTCGACGAGATCTGCGCAGGCGTCAAAAAGCTTGCCGCCTGCCGCGCACGCCGCGAGGAAATGAAGGATTACGCAGACTGACAGATCGAGCGAACGCCCCGAAGCAGCCGCTTCGGGGCGTTTCAGCGTGTCGAAAAAGTCTTTTCGCCCCGCTGAGGCAGTTTTTCAAACTTT
>ERZ773130.1227-NODE-1227-length-25229-cov-4.083221_pt1 | contig 25229 bp, 19 predicted proteins | sample MGYA00511919_ERZ773130 | MGnify/ENA primary metagenome ERZ773130 (study PRJEB29015, sample SAMEA2737851) | human gut metagenome | biome: human gut; feature: human-associated habitat; material: faeces | place: China | collected 2012 ...
GCTGACCAGGGCGAAGCGGGCATGGTTCGTCATGACCTGCGGCAGCGAGATCGGCGATGCCGACCGGTACAACCGCCGTCTCTGTCAGGCGAAGGGCCTTACCTGCATGGGCACGGCGCAGATCGTCATGCCGGAGAACTACATTGCCATGTTCAACGCCCCTCAGGTGGAGGAAGCCCGGCAGATCGTGGCCAGAGCGGAGCCGGACATAGACGGCGCGATCGCCGCCGTCCGGGAAAACCGGGCCTTTCCCCCGCCCCGGAGGAAGTTCTATGACCGCTTTATGAGCGGGCCGGTGAATCCCATCTTCTATTCCTGCTTTGTAAAAGCAAATGCCTTCACAGCCGGAAATGCCTGTACCGGCTGCGGACAGTGCGTCCGGCGCTGCCCCACCAACAACATCACCCTGCAAACCGGGAAGCCCGTCTGGGGGCAGAACTGCACCCACTGCATGGCCTGCATCTGCTACTGCCCCGCGGAGGCCATCGAGTACGGCAAAAAGAGCCTTGGCAAGCCACGGTATCATTTTGAAGCGCTGTGAGGGGCTTCTGGACACGCAATTGCAGACTATGTGCAGGGCAGCCGCCCTGCGCATAGTTTTTGTTGGAACGAAGAGGCTATATTTAAGAGGTTTTGATCTCGCTTTTTCGCGCACTGCCGCCTCCGGTGCGAGCGGAGAAAATCGCGGCAGCTTCCCCCGGCAGCCAAACTTTTTTCTTGCATTTTTCCTCATTTTTTGTAATATTAAACCGTACACCATACACCGATATACAGCAGGAGAACTCTTTTTGACTCCGAGGTTTTTTATGAAACGCGATGACAAGCTGTTTTCCATTGGCGAGATCGCCAAGGCATTGGGCGTGACCCGCCGCATCATCCTCCACTATGAGGAACGGGGGCTGATCGAGCCGGATAAGCGGGATGACGCCACCAACAACCGCTACTACACCATTGACACCTTTACCAAGCTGCGGAGCATCCGCAGTCTGCAGAATCTGGGACTGACGCTGGATGAGATCCGGGATTACTACAACGATTCCACGGATCTGATGCCGCTCATTCGCCGGATGGAGGAAATGCGGGACCAGCTGAATCTCAATATCGAAAAGCTGTACGAGCGGGCCAAGGTATCCTCCGCTCAGGTCAAGGAGCTGGAGCTGCCGCAGCAGCTCATATACCGCCGCACCTACCGCAGCAATAACGTGGCGGACAAGACCGTTCTGCTCCGCAACACGGCTTTGGAGGCCATGCGGGCCCACGGTACGGATATCACCCGGCGGATGTACTTCATCCAGTTCCCTATCGACCGCCCGGCCGAGGTGTCCTTCTGCGTGGCCGTTCCCCCGGGCAGTGAGGGAGAATATGTGGAGACCGCAGCGCCTATGCGGGCCATCTGCATCTATCACCACGGTGCGTATGAGGAGCTCCCCGCCGTGGGCCGCCAGCTTCTGGACTACGCCAAGGAGCACGGCCTGACGCCGCAGGGCATCCTGCGCCATACCTATCTGGAGGGGCCGCCCCAGCATAAGGACCCCGCAAAGTTCATCACTCAGGTCATCCTGCCAATCGTGTAATGGTATTTCGCACAGCGCCTATCTCCATACCCGCCAGAGTTGTCTCCGGCGGGCACCGTAAAATCAGGCTTCCGCAAGGGCCGGCGGTTTTGAACCGCCGGCCCTTGTATCGGATCTGCGCAAAAAAGTGCGGCTCCCGCTGGCTGTGATCCCGCATTTTTGCATATCCGAACGTCCGATCCGGTCGGGGCAGGGCGGAGCATTTTCCGCGTATTTATTTTGCACGAAATTGAAAAACCTCCCGCTCTTTTTTCTGCTGCAACTTTTACAAAAGATGAAATGCGGGCAAAAAAGCTGTTGACATTTGGCGTTCACCTTGCTATGATTCAACCAACAAAAACGCAATGACACAGAGTAGTAAGCAGGGCGATCCTCTCAGAGAAGTGCCGGTTGGTGCGAGGCACAGCGCGATCAAGCTGCCGAACTGGCTGTATAGCGGCTGCGTCGAATTGAAAGTAGATGCAGACGGGAGCTCCCGTTACAGTAGCAGGGATATGATGGTATCCCGTTGAGTGTGTTTCCAATACAGGAAACAAAGAAGAGTGGTACCGCGGAGGGTTTTCTACCTTTCGTCTCTTCTGCCAACCGGCAGGAGCGACGAAAGGTTTTTTGTTTTTCCTGCCAACCATCGGACAACATTTGCAGGAGGAAGAAATCATGAAAACCAACACCAAAGTCCCCAAGACGCCCTTCTTTGCCGCTTTTTCCGTCGGCGCGGTCCTGTTCTCTGCTCACGCAGGCGGCGGCTTCGCCACCGGCAACCAGGCCAACACCTATTACGTGGGTCTGGGCTGGACCGGCATCATCTCCGCCATCGCAGCCATGCTGCTTTTGACCCTTACCATGCGGGAGGCCATGATCATGTACAACTCCCGTGGCCTGACGAGCTACAAGCAGCTTTTTGAAACGCTGTATCATCCCTTTGACAAGATCGAATGGGCCTTCGAGGTATTCTTCTACATCATGGTGCTGATGGCCGTCGCCGCCGCCATCTCCGGCGCAGCCTCCGCCCTGAACAACTACTTCACCATCAACTATTACATTGGCGTTGCCATTGTCGGCGTCATCGTCCTGATGCTCACCATCTTCGGCGCAGGCATCGTCCGGGCCGCCTCCACCTACATGGGCATGGCCATTCTGGTCACCGCCATCAGCATCTATGTCATCGGCATCTTCAAGAGCGACAGCAGCATCTTCTCCGTCCTCGCCGCCGACTTTGAGACCACCGGCTTCATGAATATGCCCAAGGCCATCCTCAACGCCTTTACCTACGCCGGTTTCCAGTGCGTGACCCTCCCCACCATGATCGCCTGCGGCACCACCATGAAGAACAAGGCTGGCTGCGCCAAGGCCATGTGGATCTCCTTTGTGATGAACGCCGTCGCTCTGGTCCTCTCCGTGTTCATGCTCATGAGCTGGCAGAGCGTTTACACTGCCGTGGAGGGCGGCTCCACCATCCCCACCCTCACCGTCTGCAAGATCATCGGCATCCCCGCTATGGTGGCCGTTTACGGCACCTGCCTGCTCCTCTGCCTCATCTCCACCGGCGTGACCACCATCTTCGGCTTCGTGGCCCGGTTTGAAAAGCTCCCCGTGTTCAGCGGCATCCAGTCCGCCCCGGTCCGCAGCGCCATCGTTTCCGCGTTCATCATCGTCCTCTCCATGACCATCTCCATGGCCGGCCTCACCAACATCATCAAGTACGGCTACGGCTACTGCGGCTATCTGGGCATCGCCGTTGTGGTGGTCCCCTTCCTGACCGTTGGCGTATACAAGAACCGTAAATACTGCAAGGAGCACGCCTTCGCCAATGCCAACGCCGAGGAGGAAGCCGCTCCCGCCGTTCGCAGCAGCGTCCGTGCCAATCCGGTGACCGCAGACTGAGCCCGTCTCATCAACCAAGCGTTTTTTAAGAGGTGTTTATTATGCAAAAAGCTCTTTTTCCGGGATATACCGTAGGCCCTGACGCCTATGACGATATTGTCAATATCTGCTCCGCCTATGGCAAAAAGGCCGCCATCATCGGCGGCAGGAAGGCGCTGGCCGCCGCGGAGCCTCAGATCCGCAAGGCGGTGGAAGGCTCCGGCATTGAGATCACCGGCACCTTCTGGTACGGCGGCGAGGCCTCCCGCGAAAACATGGATATGCTCCGGCCTCAGGTGGCGGACGCCGACATGATCTTCGCGGTGGGCGGCGGCAAGGCCATCGACACCTGCAAGGTGCTGGCCCACGAGACCAACCGGCCCTTCTTCACCTTCCCCACCATCGCCTCCACCTGCGCCTCCTGCACCAGTTTGGGCATCGTGTACCATCCCGATGGCAGCCTGCGGGAATACTCCTTCTCCAAGATCCCGCCCAACCACATTTTCATCAACACGGAGATCATCGCCAACGCCCCGGCCCGCTACCTGTGGGCCGGCATGGGGGATACCATGGCCAAGCACTATGAGTGCACCATCTCCTCCCGCAACGACGTCCCCGCCCACTCCGACGCTATGGGCATCGCCCTCAGCTCCATGTGCGCCGCCCCCATCCTCCGCTGGGGCAAGCAGGCCATGGCGGACTGCGAGGCCCACAGGGTCACCCCGGAGCTGACGGAGATCATCGAGGCCATCATCATCTCCACCGGCTATGTCTCCAACTTCGTTCAGGTGGACTACACCACCGGCATGGCCCACGCCATGTACAACGGCTTCACGATCCTGCCCACCACGGAGGAATACCACCATCTCCACGGTGAGGTGGTCTCCTACGGCATCCTGGTCATGCTCACCGCCGACAAGCAATACGCGGAGCGGGACCGGCTGCTGGCCTTCAACCGCTCCATCGGCCTGCCCACCCATCTGGCGGACATCCACGCCAGACCGGAGGACCTGCCCGCCGTTACGGAAAAGGCGCTGGCGGGCATCGACGTCCGGGTCTGGCCCTACCCCGTCGCCCAGCAAATGCTGATCGACGCGGTGATGGAACTGGAACAGGTCGGCTGATCCGGCAAGGCGAACCGTTTCCGTCAGAAAAAGTCAGAAAAACCCCCGGAGCAAACGGTCTTGATCGACCTGTTGCTCCAGGGGTCATCCTTTCATTTGGGGAGAGAAACAGCAGACTGAGGGAAGCGGCATGGGAGATCCCCCCTGCCCGCCACGAGAAAAAGCCCCGTCCGGCGCAATCACACAGATTCCTGCTTCTCCCGCTCGCTGATTTTACATTCAAAGCGGTCCTTGTTGGAATCCTGCGGGATGGGGGTGGGATAGCCGCCGCCGAAGCAGGCCGTGCAGAAGCCGCTCTCCGTATGGTCGGCCAGCTTCACCACGTCGCTGAGGCTGAGATAGCCGAGAGAATCCACACCGATGATCCCGGCGATCTCCTCAACCGTGTGATGGTTGGCGATGAGCTTGTTTTTGTCGTCAATATCCGTGCCGTAGTAACATTCGGACACAAAGGGCGGCGCGCTGACCCGCATGTGGATCTCCTTCGCGCCGGCCTTGCGCAGCAGGTCGATGGTGCGGCGGCAGGTGGTGCCGCGGACGATGGAGTCATCGATCAGCACCACGCGCTTGCCCTCCACCACGGAGCGGATGGGGTTCAGCTTGATATTGACCTCATTTTCCCGCATATCCTGCGTGGGAGAAATAAAGGTGCGGCCGATGTATTTGTTCTTGATAAAGCCCATGCCGTAGGGGATTCCGGACTGCCGGGCGTAGCCCATGGCGGCGTCCAGACCGGAGTCCGGCACACCGATGACGATGTCCGCCTGCACGGGATGCTCCAGCGCGAGGAACGCGCCGGCCCGCTGACGGGCCACATGAACGCTGCTGCCGTCGATCACGGAGTCGGGGCGGGCAAAGTAGATGAACTCAAAAACGCACAGTCTCCGGGGCGCGATGCCGCAGTGGGATCTGTCGGACTTGACGCCGTTTTTGTCCGCCACCACGATCTCTCCGGGCAGAATATCCCGCTCAAAGCTGGCGCCCACGGCGTCCAGTCCGCAGCTTTCAGAGGCAAACACCACGCTGCCGTCCTTCAGCCTCCCCATGCACAGGGGACGGAAGCCGTGAGGGTCCCGGACGGCGATCAGCTTGCTGGGGGACGAAATGACCAGAGAATACGCCCCCACCAGACGGTCCATGGCGGCGGAAACCGCCTCCTCGATGGAGCTGTGCTTCAGCCGCTCCTGCACAATGATGTAGGCGATGACCTCGGAATCAGTGGTGGTATGGAAGATCGACCCCTGACTCTCCAGCTGGAGGCGCAGCTCCTGAGAGTTGGTCAGGTTGCCGTTGTGGGCCAGCGCCATGCGGCCCTTATAGTGGTTGACCAGAATGGGCTGGACGTTGCGCTTGTTGTCCGAACCGGTGGTGCCATAGCGCACATGGCCGACGGCGATGTTGCCAAGCCCCAGAGAGCGGAGCCGCTCCTTGGGAAACACATCGCTGACCAGCCCCACGTCCCGCCAGGAGCGGAACAGGCCGTCATCGTTGACAACGATACCGGCGCTTTCCTGCCCGCGGTGCTGAAGGGCGTACAGAGCGTAATAGGCTAACGAGGCCACATCGGCGGTGACATTGGAGTAAATGCCGAATACGCCGCATTCCTCGTGGAGGTGGCGGTCATCGCCGGCAGCCGGAGCCGCCTTATCAAGATCCGTGCACGCCATAGATTTACTGGGCATCGTGATCCAGCAGGCGCTTCATGATCTCGGCGTAGGCGTCCTCCACGCCGCCCAGATCCCGGCGGAAACGGTCCTTATCCAGCTTTTCATGGGTCTTGGCGTCCCACAGGCGGCAGGTGTCGGGGCTGATCTCGTCAGCCAGCACGATGGACCCGTCGGCCACCTTGCCGAATTCCAGCTTGAAGTCCACCAGCGTCACGCCGCACTCGGCCCAGAACGCTTTCAGCACCTCGTTGACAGCGAAGGCATAGTTCTTGATGGTCTCGATCTCCTCTGCCGTGGCCAATTTCAATGCCAGCGCGTGATAGGTGTTCAGCAGAGGATCGCCCAGCGCGTCATTCTTATAGGAAAACTCGATGGTGGGCTGATCGAACACGATGCCCTCCTCCACGCCGTAGCGCTTGGCGAAGGAACCGGCGGAGATATTGCGGACAATGACCTCCAGAGGGACGATGGCAACCCGCTTCACCAGCGTTTCCCGCTGGCTCAGCTCCCTGACAAAATGGGTGGGGATGCCGGCCTTTTCCATTTTGGCCATCAGGCGGTTGGTCATCTGGTTGTTGATGACGCCCTTGCCGAGGATGGTGCCTTTTTTCAGGCCGTTGAACGCGGTGGCATCATCCTTGTAATCCACGATGAGCAGCTCGGGATCATCGGTTTTGAATACTTTTTTTGCTTTGCCCTCGTAGATCTGTTCTAACTTCTGCATGTTCTGCTCCTCCTGCGCATCTGCGCATAAAAATGATCAAAAATGTCAATTGGCCGCGTACATCTGCCGGTACGGGTTTTTGCTGTCCGGCGTCACCACGGTGAAGGGCCCGTCCATCAATGCTTCCGCGTCGCCGCCGAACAGGGCGCACCAGCGCTCCACCAGCGGCCGCAGAAGGGCGGTCTCCTCCTCCGTGGGGGGATGGGGCGTCACCTGATCCGGGAAGCGGATGGCGGAAACATCGCCTCTGAAAATCACGCGCCCGCCGTGCTGTCCCGTGCAGGGGAAATAACCGGCGGCGGGCTTTCCGTCCGTATGCAGTCCCAGCACCAGGATCGTGCCGCCTGCCTGATATTCCCCCAGAAAGCTCCCCGCCCGGCCGCCAATGACGATCACCGGCTGCTGGTCCTGATAGGCCTTCATGTGGATGCCTGCCCGATAGCCCGCGTTGCCTTGGACATAGATCTCGCCGCCCCGCATGGCATAGCCCGCCGTGTCGCCCACGCTGCCGCGGACCACGATGGAACCGCCGTTCATCGTATCGCCTACGGCGTCCTGTGCGTTGCCGTTGACGGTAAGGAAACCGCCCCCCAGATACGCGCCCAGGGCGTTGCCGGGGATGCCGTCGATCTCCACCCGGCGTCCGCTCATGCCCGCGCCGATAAACCGCTGCCCAAGGCAGCCGGTGATGCGGCATGACGGCCCGGCAGCCCGGATCGCCTCATTTAAGGCCCGGTAATCCAGACCCTTTGCTTGAATATCCATGAACTATCACACCTCCGCTGTTTTTCCGGTGGATCGGAATCATTTTTTGCCGCTTACTCTCCGGCGTGGGCCACGCCCAGAATGGACAGTTCCTTTTCCGTCAGCCCCACGGCCCGCAGCATCAGCCGGTTGCCCCGCAAAGCCTCGATGGAATTGATCCCCATGCCGCCCATGATCTCCATGATCTCGTGCTTCCACGCCGTCATCAGATTGATGAGGCGTTCCGTGCCCTCGTCGGGGTCCAGCCGCTTGACCAGCTCCGGGCGCTGCGTGGCGATGCCCCACGCGCATCTGCCGCTCTGACAGGTGCGGCAGAGGTGGCAGCCCATGGCGATCAGCGCCGCCGTGCCGATATAGCAGGCGTCCGCCCCCAGAGCCACGGCCTTGACCACGTCGGCAGAGGAACGGATGCTGCCGCCTGCGATCAGGGACACCTGATTGCGGATGCCCTCCTCCCGCAGCCGCTGGTCCACGGCTGCCAGCGCCAGCTCAATGGGGATGCCCACATTGTCGCGGATTCGGGTAGGCGCGGCGCCGGTGCCGCCCCGGAAGCCGTCGATGGCAATGATGTCCGCGCCGCCCCGCGCAATGCCGCTGGCGATGGCCGCGATGTTGTGGACCGCGGCTACCTTGACGATCACCGGTTTCCGGTACTGCGTTGCTTCCTTTAAGGAGCAGATCAGCTGCCGGAGATCCTCGATGGAATAAATATCGTGGTGGGGCGCCGGGGAAATCGCGTCGGATCCCTCCGGGATCATGCGGGTACGGGAAACATCGCCTACGATCTTCGCCCCCGGCAGGTGTCCGCCGATGCCCGGCTTGGCCCCCTGCCCCATTTTGATCTCAATGGCCGCGCCGGCCATCAGGTAGTCCTCGTGAACGCCGAACCGCCCGGAGGCCACCTGGGTGATGGTGTTGCGCCCATAGCGGTAAAGGTCCTCGTGGAGGCCGCCCTCGCCGGTGTTATAGCAGATCCCCAGCGCCTCCGCCGCTCTGGCCAGACTTTCGTGGGCGTTGAAGCTGATGGAGCCGTAGCTCATGGCGGAGAACAGCACCGGCATGGACAGCTCCAGCTGCGGCGTCAGCTCCGTGATCAGCCGCCCCTGAGCGTCGCGCCGGATGCGCTCCGGCTTCTTGCCCAGAAACACCCGGGTCTCCATCGGCTCCCGCAGCGGGTCGATGGGCGGGTTCGTGACCTGGGAGGCGTTGAGCAGCAGGCGGTCCCAGTAGACCGGCAGCTCCTTGGGGCTGCCCATGGAGGACAGCAGCACGCCGCCGGTGGCGGCCTGCTTCCAGATCTCCTCCACGGCATCGGAGGACCAGTTGGCGCTCTCCCGCAGGGCGCAGCGGTTTTTCTCGATCTTCAAAGCGTGGGTGGGACAGTACGCCACGCACCGCTGGCAGTCCACGCATTTGCTCTCATCCGCCAGCATCCGGCCGTGGGTCTCGTCAAAGCGGTGAACGCCGTTGGGACATTGCTCCACGCAGACCTTGCAGTTGACGCAGCGCTGCGGATCCCGCACCACCTCAAATTGCGGCGGCACATAGAAATTTTTCATCAGTAAGTCCCTTCTTTCAACCGGACGATGACCGGCTCACCGCCCATGGGCGCCCATATATTCTCCGCGTCAGGCTCCATGACCCGGATGGCCGCCTCCTCGCTGGAAATGAACACGCGGTCATCCTTTTCGCCTACCACCATGCTCCGCAGCTTCAACCGGTCGTTCAGCGCCATCAGCCCGCCGGAAAAGCCGAGGATGATGGAGAACGGCCCCGTCAGCAGCAGGCTGGGAAACACCTTGCGAAGATATGTCAGCCGTTCCGCCTCCTGCGGCTCCATGTGCTCGATGGTGCTCCAGAAGGGAGCCGCCATCACGGAGGCCGTCTCCTCCAGCGTCAGTCCCTGCCGCCGCAGCAGGTAATCCGCGATGTACGCCATGACCTCCGTATCCGTTTGCAGCGTGCACTGATAGCCGAACATCTCCACGCAGCGGCGGTTGGCGTCGTAAGAGGAGATCTCGCCGTTGTGCACCACAGACCACTCCAGCAGGGAGAACGGGTGTGCGCCGCCCCACCAGCCGGGGGTGTTGGTGGGATAGCGGCCGTGGGCCGTCCAGCAGTACGCCTCGTACTCCTCAAGGCGATAGAACCGGCCCACGTCCTCCGGATAGCCAACCGCCTTGAAGGTCCCCATATTTTTGCCGCTGGAAAACACGTATGCGCCCCGAAGCTCCGCGTTGATCTTCGTCACGATGCGCGCCACGTATTCCTCCGCGTCCAGCTGCAGCCGGTTCAGAACCGACTGCATAGGTGCCAGAAAATACCGCCAGATCAAGGGCACATCGGTGATCTCCGGGATCTGCCGGATGGGAATGTGCTCCGCCTTGACGATCTCAAAGCCCTCCTTCAGCAGCGCCTCACAGGTCTTGCGGGTGTCCCGGCTGTCAAAGAAAATGTGGAAGGCATAGTAGTCCCGGTACTCCGGATAAATGCCGTATGCGGCGAAGCCGCCGCCCAGACCGTTGGAGCGGTCATGCATGGGGATCATGCTCTCCACGATTTTCTCTCCCGTCATCCGGCGTCCCTCCCGGGAGATCACAGCGGAGATCGCGCATCCGGACGGGATGCGGACCTGCCCTTCTCTTTTCATGATGTTCACCTTCCTCAAAACGGCGTTTTTTCCGTTACGAAAAAAGACGTCCATTTTTCAGCAGAGGGCTGTGCCTTTTGCTGAAAAATGAACGTCATTGCTCATCAAATATACAAATGATTTGTTATCATACTATAAGTGTTCTGTCTTGTCAATCCTTTTGAACTACCCACAACTGAAGTCGCAGACTTCCGGCAGCGGCGAAGCCGCCCGGTCATGGCGACAGTTGAGCAAGCACTTTCCCTGTGACAACGCGCATCCCCGGCTTTTTATCACGCGTGGCGTAATACCCCTGCCTTTAGGCATGGGGATATAAGCCACACATTGTTCCCTCGTAACAAGACTTCCGAGGATTGTGTTAGATGCCGTTGAGTGGTATAATAAATCCATGGAATATAAAAGCAATCACAATGTGGTGTACTCCTGCAAGTATCATGTAGTCTGGTGTCCAAAATACCGCCGCAAGGTCTTGGTCAACGGTGTCGATATACGCTTGAAGAAACTCATAGAGGAAATCTGCGGCGAATACCACATCGACATCATAGAGATGGAAATCATGCCCGACCACATCCATTTGCTCATGGAGGTAGACCCGCAATTTGGCATACATAAAGCGGTAAAACTAATAAAAGGGCGAACGTCCCGTGTTTTGAGGCAAGAGTATGGATGGCTCCGCTCAAGGATTCCGTCTTTGTGGACAAATTCATATTTTGTTTCTACCGTTGGCGAAGCGCCTTTGTCGGTCATCAAGCAGTACATAGAGAACCAGAAGAATGTGTGAGGTATCGAGATGGAATACAGCTATAAATTCCGCGTCTACCCCACCGCGGCGCAAGCGCGGCAGATACAAAGGACGTTTGGCTGTTGTCGGTTCGTCTGGAATCACTATCTCGCGTTGCGGAAAGACCTCTATGAGCAAGATGGAAAGACAATGAACTATAGTACCTGCTCTGGGGATATGACACAGCTCAAGAAAACCCTTCCCTGGCTGAGAGAAGTAGATGCAACCGCTCTGCAATCTTCTCTGCGTGATTTAGACACGGCATATCAAAACTTCTTCCGGCGTGTGAAACAGGGCCAGAAACCCGGCTATCCAAAATTCAAGAGCAAGCACCATAGCAAGAAAAGCTATAAGAGCAAGTGCGTGGGGACGAATATCAAGGTGCTGGACAAGGCGGTGCAGCTCCCAAAACTCGGCTTTGTAAAGTGCCGTATCTCCAAAGATGTCAAGGGGCGTATCCTGTCCGCTACTGTCAGCCAGAATCCAAGCGGGGAATACTTCGTTGCCCTCTGTTGCACCGATGTAGAAATAGTGCCGCTGACCTCTACCGGGGCGGTAGCCGGTATCGACATGGGCCTGAAAGCATTTGCAATCACCTCCGATGGCGTAGAGTATCCGAACCATAAATACCTGACACGGAACCAGAAGAAACTTGCCAAACTCCAGCGGCAGTTGTCCCGAAAATCAAGGGGCAGTAACCGCCGGGAAAAGGCGAGGATACAAGTAGCCCGTCTCCACGAACACGTTTCCAACCAGCGGCAGGATATGCTCCATAAGCTGTCCACCAGCCTTGTGAGAACCTATGACCTGATTGCGATTGAGGATTTAGCTCCGTCCAATATGGTCAAGAACCACAAACTTGCCCGGTCTATTTCTGACGCAAGCTGGGGCGAGTTTCGGCGGCAGCTGGAGTACAAAGCGGCGTGGTACGGAAAACAGGTGGTCACGGTCGACCGCTTCTTTCCGTCCAGTCAGCTTTGCTCCACTTGCGGTGCTCAATGGCCAGGAACGAAAGACCTGTCCGTCCGGGAGTGGGCTTGCCCCAAGTGCGGCACTATCCATGACCGGGATGTAAACGCCGCAAAGAACATTTTGAATGAGGGCTTGCGCCTGTTGGCGTAGCAGAAACATACGGTAGGGCGGGACACGCCCAAACCTATACGCTCGGGGACACCGTGTAAGACCTCGCTGGTGCAGGCGGTGGTGGCTGAACCGAGAATCCCCCGGCTTTAGCCGTGGGGAGTGTCAACCGAAGGTCCGTTCTGCATGACCATCTGCCTTATGTCCAATCGTCACCTGCCTGCGCTGCAATTCCTGACGGGTGGGTTAATCTGCAGCCCTCGGCGGATTTGACCGACCCTGTTTTCCGCATCCGAAGGCCCCTTGCATAAAGGCTACAAAAACGTTGAAATTTTTGCTTAGTAATTTGGTAACGAATTACCACGCTAAAGCGTTGACAAATGAAATCGTCCCTGATATGATAAATGCCATCATAAGGGCGGCACCAACGTCCCGAAACCAACAGAAACGAGGGCAAGGATATGAAAAAGGCAATGGCAATTTTGTTGGCGGCTGTTCTGGCACTGGCCTGCACCGCCTGCGGCGGCAGCAAGAACGGGGAGACCAAGGACCGTCTGGCGCAGATCAAGGAAAAAGGCTATATCGAGCTGTGTACCGAGCCCTATTTCGCCCCCTATGAATATGTAGACCCCAACAAGAGCGGGGAGGACCAGTATCAGGGCATGGACATTGAGGTGGCCAGATACATCGCCGACAAGCTCGGCGTGGACCTGAAGATCACCGCTCTGGATTTTACCGCCGTGCTGGCCGGTGTGGCGGACGGCAAATATGATTTCGCCATCTCCGCCATCGCCTATGCCCCTTCCCGGGCGGAGGCCATGCGGCTCAGCGATGTGTACTACTCCTCCAATACCGGCTATGGCTTCATCGTCCGGACGGAGGACATTGACAAATATAACGACCTGGATTCCTTGAAGGATGCCGTGGTCATCACCCAGAGCGGCTCCGTTCAGGAAGCGCTGTATAACCAGTATATCAACGGCGCCTGCAAGGAATTCAAGCTGGTGGCCAACATGACTGACGGCTATCTGGCCGTGGCCGAAGGCAAGGCCGATGTGTGCATCTGCTCCACTGCCTCCGCCCAGCTGTATGCCGATGCCAACGGCGGCATGTCCATCCCCGACTACCGCTTTAAGGTGGACCCCAATATGAACGGCACCTGCGTGGCCATGCCCATGGAGGGGACGGAATCTCTGGCGGAGCTGGTGAACCAGTGCATCGCCGAGCTGAAGGAAAACGGCCAGACGGACATCTGGTACAGTGAATATGAAGAGCAGGCCGCGGCTCTTGGCATCGAATAAGCGGCAAAATCGGTTTTAGGAGCGGAATCCTATGGAAAAGGTCATCAAGGTTTGGTTGAAATATTATCCGGTGTACCTCTCAGGCCTGTGGGGCACCCTCTGGATCTCGGCAGTCACCGTGTTTCTGGGGGCCCTGCTGGGCATGGTGGTGGCCCTCATGCGGATGAGCCGCCTGAAGATCCTCCGGACCGTCTTCAATGTATATGTGGAGATCCTCCGGGGCACCCCCATCCTTCTCCAGCTGTATTTCTTCTGGATCGGCCTGCCCAAGCTGGTGCCCTTTGAACTGACGGATACCCAGTGCATCGTGGCGGCTCTGGTGGTAAACGCCTCCGCCTTCATCTCCGAGATCATCCGGGCCGGCATCGGCGCGGTGGACAAGGGGCAGTGGGAGGCCGCCCGGAGCATCGGCCTTTCCGAGACCCATGTGATGACCCGCATCATCCTGCCTCAGGCGGTGAAGAACATTCTCCCGGCCCTGTGCAACGAATTTATCTCCACCGTGAAGGGCACCTCCCTGGCCTCCGTGTTCTTCGTGGGGGAGCTGATGACCAGCTTCAAGACCGTCCAGAGCGCCACCTTTCTGGCGCTCCAGTCCCTGACCATCGTGGGCATCATTTATTTCCTGCTGAACTTTATCCTCTCCCGGCTCCTGCGGGTCATTGAAAGGAGGCTGACCGTCAGTGACTGACGTGATTCTGGAAACCCGGAACCTGAAAAAGAGCTTTGGCAAGCTGGAGGTGCTGAAGGGCATCTCCACGGGAATCCGCCGGGGCGAGGTGGTGTCCATCATCGGCCCCTCCGGCGGCGGCAAGTCCACGTTTCTCCGCTGTCTGAACCTGCTGGAAACGCCGGACGGCGGCCAGGTCCTCTTCAAGGGACAGGACATCACCGACAAAAAGCTGAACATCTCACAATACCGCCAGAGCATCGGCATGGTGTTCCAGCATTTCAATGTGTTCCCCAACCTGACGGTGCTGGAAAATGTGACACTGGCCCCGGTTCTGGAAAAGAAGGTCCCCAAGGATCAGGCGAAAGAGGAGGCCATGGCCCTGCTGCGCCGGGTGGGTCTGGGGGACAAGGCCGATGAGTATCCCCGGAAGCTCTCCGGCGGCCAGAAGCAGCGGCTGGCCATCGTCCGGGCCATGGCCATGAAGCCGGAGGTCATGCTTTTTGACGAGCCAACCTCCGCTCTGGACCCGGAAATGGTCAAGGAGGTCCTGAACGTCATCCGGGAGCTGACCCGCAGCGGCATGACCATTCTCATCGTCACCCACGAGATGGGCTTCGCCCGGGAGATATCCGACCGGGTGCTCTTCATCTGTGACGGCGTTATCAAGGAGGAGGGTACCCCGGAGCAGATCTTCACCTGCCCCCACGAACCCAGCACCATTAAATTCCTGAGCATGGTACTGTAAAGGAGATTGATACAATGATCCAGACCATCAAAGACCTGGTCTCCGCCAAGGCGGACACCACCGTAGCCCTGGCCAAAGAGATCTGGGGCTACGCCGAGCTTTCCTACGAGGAAACCAAGTCCGCCGCCGCCCTCATCTCCGCTCTGAAACAGGAGGGCTTCACCATTGAAGAGGGCATCGCGGATATTCCCACCGCCTTTACCGCCACCTATCAATGCGGCAGCGGCAAGCCGGTGGTGGGCTTTCTGGCGGAGTATGACGCCCTGTCCGGCCTGAGCCAGAAGGCGGGCTGCCCGGTGCAGGAGCCCGTCCGGGAGGGGGGCGCCGGGCACGGCTGCGGCCACAATCTACTGGGTGCGGGGTGCTATGCCGCCGCCGTGGCCCTGAAGGACTACCTGATCAAGGAGAAGAAAGACGGCACCGTGATCTTCTTCGGCTGTCCCGCCGAGGAGGGCGCCGGTTCCAAGCAGTTCATTGCCCGGGCCGGGTACTTTGACAATGTGGATTTTGCCTACACCTGGCACCCGGAGACTGTCAATGAGGTGGGCTCCCGGGGCAGCGTGGCTATCATGGGTGCCAACTTCACCTTTGACGGCATCGCCGCCCACGCCGGCGGAGAGCCCCATTTGGGCCGCAGCGCCCTGGACGCCGTGGAGCTGATGAACGTGGGCTGCAACTACCTGCGGGAGCACATGATCGATGCCGCCCGCATCCACTACGCCTATTCCGATCCCGGCGGCACCGCCCCCAACGTGGTCCAGAGCCACGCCGTCATCAAGTACGAGGTCCGGGCCCCCAAGGTCAGCCAGGTCCAGGAGCTGTTCACCCGGGTGGTGGACGTGGCCAAGGGCGCGGCCCTGATGACCGGCACCAAGATGAAGTATGAGATCACCATGGCCTTCTCCGATTATGTTCCCAACCGCACTCTGGGGGCCGTGGTGGATCAGTGCATGCGGGAGCTGGGTGCTCCGGAGTGGACTGAGCCGGACTGCCGGCTGGCGGCGGAGTTCCTCCGTACCTATCCCCGCACCACCATGGTGGGCATCCGGGAAAAGCTGGGCTACTACTTTGAGCCGGAGGAGCTGGACGCCGCTCTGGAAAAGCCTCTGGACCGAGTTATCCATCCCTTTAACCCCAAGGAGACCGCCTACAGCTCCGGTTCTACCGACGTGGGCGATGTGGGCTACGCCACCCCCACCGTTATGTTCCATGTGGCCACCGCCTGCCTTGGCAATGTGGGCCACTCCTGGCAGAACACCGCCTTCGCCTGCTCCGACATCGGTATGAAGGGCATGCTGCGGGCGGCGGAGATCATGACCCTGGCCGCTATCCGCACCATGGACCAGCCGGCGGTCATTGCCAAAGCCCGGGAGGAGCTGAAGCAGAAGAACGGCGGCAGCTACCACTGCCCGCTGCCGGACTATGTGACGCCTCCCATCGGCCGCTATTGAGCTTCACAGCCTTCAGCCGCCCGTGCCGGTCTGTCAAAGAACCGCTGCTTTCAAATACATCCGGCCCATCCGCCGCCTGGAACGCACCTGACTACAAAAGCAAAAGGCCCGCTCTTTCGAGCAGGCCTTTTCATTTTTATAGCTCCAGCAGAAACCGGGCGGCGCTTTCCATGGCTGCCGCCGCTTTTTTGATGGGGAACATCTGAAATACGTGCCACATTCCCTCGCTGACCTCCAGCCGGCAGGGCACATGGGCCGCCCGCAGCGCCGCAGCCAGGGACGCGGAATCGGAATAGAGGATCTCATGGTCTCCCACCTGGATCAGGGTAGGCGGAAAGCTCCCCAGGTCCCCCAGCAGGGGCGACAAATCCGGGTCATGGAGATCCCTGTCCCCGGCGTATGCCCTCCGGACGGCCTCGATGTACTCCGGCGTCAGCATGGGGTCGCTCTCCACCCGCTCCCGGTAGGATGCCCCGGACATGGTCATATCCGTCCAGGGGGACATCAGCAGCAGGGCCCGGGGCATCCAGCGCCCAGCGGCCTTCAAGCGGCGGCACAGCACCAGGGCCAGGTTGCCTCCGGCGGAATCTCCCGCCACCGTCACGTTTTCCGCCCCGTATCCCTGATACATCAGATAGTCCCAGGCCCGCATGGCATCCTCCACTGCCGCCGGGTAGGGATGCTCCGGCGCCAGCCGGTACTCAAAGCTCAGCACATCGTAGCCGGTGACGTGGGCCAGCTTGGAGGACAGCACCCGGGAATAACCCAGGTTGCCGCTGGTATAGCCGCCGCCGTGGCAGTAGAGGATCACCCGGCGGTCCCCATGGGGCGCTTTCAGCCGGGTCCAGGCAGCAGGCATGGTCCCGATGGAAAGCTCTTCATACTCCATCCCCGCCATAGGGGCGGTAAGGCGGCCCAGAATTTCCTGGTTCCGGCGCTGATGCTCCAGCTCCTCCGGGGTCATGGCCTCCGGGGAACCGGCGCTGTGCAGGGCTTTCAGCGCCCGCATCAGCGGGTCCATCCGGGGTTTTTCGGCATCCGTTTTCCGTTTTCTGCCTAATTGCAGCTTTTCCATAGGTCCTCCGCTCTTTCGTGTTAATTGCAGAATATCATAAATCGCGGAAAATGGGAAGTGGAAAATGGGCCATCTCTTGTCACGCTTTTCCCCATGTGCTACAATGATCTGTAACTATTTTCAGGGAGGTGACGCGGATGGCAAAACCGGACAGTCAGTGGTACCGGCTGGACAATGCCGGCATTCTCTATTCCGCCCTGCAAAGGGAGGAGTATTCCGCCATCTACCGCTTCTCCGCCCTGATGACAGAGCCGGTGCGGCCCGCCGCCCTGCAAAACGCCATTGACCGGGTGCTGCCCCGGTTCCCCAGCTTTGCCGTCCGCATCCGCCGGGGTTTATTCTGGTACTATCTGGAGCCAAACACCGCCCCGGGCCCCTTTTTGAAGGCCGACGTGGCCAATCCCTGCCAGCCGGTGCGCTTCCGGGAGGACAACGGCTGGCTGGTGCGGTTTTACTACTACCGGAACCGCATCTCCCTGGAGGTGTTCCACGCCCTGTCCGACGGGGCCGGGGCCCTGATCTTTTTCCGGACGCTGCTGGCGGAGTATCTGCGGCAGACCGGCATAAGCGTTCCGGCCGGAAACGGCGTGCTGGACCTGGAGGAACCGCCCCGGAAGGATGAGCTGGAGGACGCTTACGCCCGCTATGCCGGGCGGCACGCCCTGGGTCTGCGGCGGATGCCCAAGGCCTACGCCAACACCGGCACCCCGGAGCCCTTTTACACTTTCCATGTCACCATGGGCTTCGTGCCCCTGGGGAAGCTCCGGGAGGCCGCACGGAGTTATGACGCCTCCATCACAGAGTACCTTTCCGCCGTGCTGATCCACGTGCTGCTGGAAAAGCAGCGCCGGGAGCATCCCCACAAGGAACGCCCGGTGGCCCTGGCGGTGCCCATCAATCTGCGGAGCTGGTTCCCCTCGGAAACGGTGCGGAACTTCATTACCACCGTCCGTCCCAGCATCGACCCTGCCTTGGGGGATTACACTTTTCCGGAAATCGTCTCCCAGGTGCGGCACTATATGAAGCTCCACGTCCACCGCCAGGAGCTGCAGGCCGCCTTTACCGGCAATGTCCGCTTCACGAAGAATTTCTTTCTCCGGGCGGTGCCGGTGTTTCTGAAAAATCCGGTAATGGCCCTGAATTATTACCTTTTCGGCGTGCGGCCTTACTCCTGCACCTATACCAATCCCGGCGCCTTCACCGTGCCGCCGGAGATGGCTCCCCATATTCAGGGCATGGAGGTGGTGCTGGGCCAGGCCACCGTGCCCCGGTGCCACTGTGCCTCCATCAGCTATGGAGACATCATGGAAATCACCTTTGCCGGCACCCAGGCCGAAACGGACACAGAGCGGGACTTTTTCCGCTTTCTGGTCCGGGAGGGCATCCCGGTGCGGATCGAGAGCAACCGATAAGAGGAGCATTTTATGTCTTACTGTGTCAACTGCGGCGTGGAGCTGGACCCCAGCGCCAAAACCTGTCCCCTGTGCGGGACGCCTGCCTGGCATCCGGAACTGGATGCGCCGCCCTACTTTCCCGCCAACTCCGCCGCCGTACAGCCCGCCTCCAGGCGAGAGGCCGCCATTCTGCTGACGGCTATGCTGGTGTCCGTGTCCCTGTGCTGCGGGCTTTTGAACCTGTTTCTGCCCACGGACCGTCCCTGGTCCCTGTACGTCATCGGGGCGGCGGTGATGCTGTGGGTCTGGTTCACCCTGCCTATGGTGCTGCGGCGGCTGCCGGTCTTTTTCCGGCTCACCGCCGATGTGGCGGCCATTGGCATCTATGTCTGGCTCATCTCCATCGACCTGGGCGGCAGCCGCTGGTTCCGGGGGCTGGCCCTGCCCATGAACGGCTGGGCTGGGGTGCTGGTCTTTCTTTTGAGCTTTCTGCTCCGGGGCGGGCGGCGCTCCACCCTCTCCGCCATTGCCCTGATCATCGGGGCGGCTGGGCTTCTGGCGATGGGCATTGAATTCTGCATCGACCGGTATTTCCGTGGTGTGTGGCAGCCAGGGTGGTCCCTGATCGTGCTGGCGGTCTGCGTGGGACTCATCATCCCCCTGCGGATCGTCCGGCGGGTGCCCTCTCTCCGGGAGGAGGCCCGCCGCCGCTTCAACCTGTAATTTTAAGGAGGCTTTCTTTATGAACATCTCTCAGATCGTCAATAACCCCCACCAAATCTAACGATTTGGAGGGGGCTTGCGAGAAATCGTAAGCCCTGATTGACTACCCTAAGTGTTTCGAGCACTACGTTACTCAAGAATGTAAGAATAGGCACCGGCGGGCGTGAATCCGAACCTGCCGCACTGCGGTGTGTGATTAAAAGCTCTGAGGGTAAGGAGCGGTGTTGCACACGAAAACCTTGAGATAACATTGGGTACGGATACCTGACGGCCGAAAGGCCGCGTGGCTTTTTCGTTAGCCACAATCAAAGAAGAAGGAGGAAGGCATCATGCCAAACAAAGTGTATATCATCAATAAACACGGGCGTCCGCTGATGCCCTGCTCCCCGGCAAAAGCCCGTCATCTGCTGGATGAAGGGAAAGCCAAAGTGAAGAAGAGGACGCCCTTTACCATCCAGCTGGTCTACGGAAGCAGCGGCTACACCCAAGAAGTCATTTTGGGCGTGGACGCGGGAAGTAAGACCATTGGAATGTCCGTATCCACTACAAAAGAGGAGCTGCTCTCCGCGGAAGTAAAACCTCGAAATGACGTGGTGGATTTACTATCCACCCGTCGAGAGTTCCGCAGAGCCCGGAGAAACCGCAAGACCCGGTATCGCAAGCCGCGCTTCGATAACCGAGTCCGCAGCAAGCACAAGGGATGGTTGGCGCCTTCTGTGGAGGTCAAAATCCAAGAGCACATCACCTCAATCAAGAGGGTTTGCCGCATCCTGCCCGTCAGCAAGGTGGTCGTAGAAACCGCCGAGTTCGACCTGCAGCTGCTGAAAGCCATTGCGGATGGAAAGCCCGTTCCGCAAGGTGAGGATTACCAGCAGGGCGAGATGTATGGTCACTACAATGTACGGCAATACGTGCTTTGGAGAGACGGGTACACCTGCAAATGCTGCGGAGCTCATACAACCAAGAAGAAAGAAGTTCGGCTCCATGTCCATCATCTGGAGAGCAGGAAGGTAGGCGGCGACGCCCCGGACAACCAAGTTACCCTTTGCGAGAGCTGTCACGAGAAACTCCACAAGGGGTTGATTGCGGAGAAGGACTTCAAAAAGCGCAAGCGTCGTTCCACACGGGATGCCACATTCATGGGCATCATGCGGAAGACTTTAATGCAGAGGCTCTGCTCTGAGTTGCCTATCCCCGTCATTGAGACCAGAGGCTACATCACAAAGGCGACCCGAGAGAAGCTGCTGGTGCTTCCCAAGAGCCACACCAACGATGCTCTGGCAATCGCACAGGGGAAGCAGGGCTTCAATGTTGGCTACCTACCGGGAATCGTACAAATTAATAAGATTTATACGATTCGCCCCGTAAGGCACCACAACCGCCAGCTGCACAAGGCGACTATCCTCAAGGGAGGCATCCGTAAATCCAATCAAACAGAAAAGTACGTATTTGGGTATCGTCTTTTTGACAAAGTCCAATTTAACGGACAGGACTGCTTCATTTGGGGAAGAAGAACTACCGGAATCTTTACCATTAAAACGATAAACGGGAAAATGATAAAGGACGGTATCTCTTTCAAGAAATTAAAACCCGTAGAAAAATCCACGAGTTATTTAATTGCTTGATTTTAATACACGAAAGGAGGGAACGGCAATTCCTCACCGCCCAATGCTTCACATTGGACGGTGTACCCTTGCCGCAACAATGGATCTCACAGAGCGCAAGATCACGAAAATCGCACGGGAGGCCAGCAAGCTGGCCGTCCGGACGCTGAAGGAGGACGGCATCGGCACAGCGGAATACGATTTCATCCATCTGGTGCGCCACCATCCCGGCATCACGCAGGCGGAGGTCCGGGAGCAGCTCCGGGTGGACAAGGGAGCCGCCGCCCGCCGTGCGGCCAGTCTGGAGGCCAAGGGCTACCTAATCCGGCAGGCCAACCCCAAGGACGGCCGCAGCCAGCTTCTTTTCGCCACGGAAAAGGCGGAGGGCCTGCGGAACTCCAAGGCGCAGGTGGAGACCACCTTTTATGAATGGCTGTTGGCGGAGCTGCCGGAGGCGGAGAAGGTCGCTTTCTGCAAAACGCTGGACACTATCTATCGCCGTTCCAAGCAGGAGAGCCGGGCGGGTTTCCCCCACATCACGGCCCTGACGGAGCAGGGAGAGGGGGAGCGCCATGAGTAAGCGACAGCTTCCGCCGGACCGGGTCAGCTCCTATTTCCGGGCAGAATCCGGGGTGCTGGCGGTCATCACCGTGACGGGTCTCCTCTATAATATAGGTCTGGTGGCAGGCCCGTGGTTCGAGGGACAGATGACGGAAACGCTGGCCCGGATCCTCTTGGGAGAGAACAGCTTTTCCGTCATGGTCTCTCTGGCGGCGGGGTACATCGCCGTCATCGCCGCGGTGCAGGGACTTCGGTTTTTGAAGCGGTTCTATGTCCGGCGCTTTGCCAACAAGGTAAACCGCCGTATGAAGCGGGTCCTGTACGGCGCGCTGGTCCGGTCGGATCGGGGGGACTTGGAGCGTGAGGGCGCGGGAACGGTGCTGACCAAGGCCATTTCCGACGTGGACGACTGCGCCGAGGGGATGCGGAAATTCACCACGGAGGTATTTGACACCGGCGTGGCCTTGGCAGCCTATGCCGGGATGCTGCTGTGGTATGACTGGCGGCTGGCGCTGCTGTCCATGGCCTTTCTGCCGGGGAGCTACGCGCTGGCGGAGCGGATGAAGCGGCCCGTCCAGCGCACCGGCGCGGCCTTCAAGGAGCAGGCCGGGGCCTTGAACGCCGCCACCATGGATCGGGCGGTCAACGCCCTGACCTACCGGGTCTTTGGCCGGGAGGAGGAACGCCGGGCGGCCTATGAGGAGCACCTCACCGCTTACGAACACGCCGCTGTAAAGGCAAACCTGTGGACAGCGTCCCTGCCGCCGCTGTACCGGGTGCTCTCCATGATCGGCGCGGCGCTGATCCTGTATTTCGGCGGGAAAAACGTGCTGGGCACCGGCTGGACGGTCTGGTCCATCGCGGAATTCACCACGTTTCTGGCCTGCTTTACCAAGCTGGCCACCAAATCTTCCAAGGCGGCGAAGCTGTTCAACGCAGTCCACAAGGCGCAGGTGTCCTGGAAGCGGATCCAGCCCCTGATGCGGGAGATCCCCGCCGTGCCTGCCGTTTCCGCCGGCAGGGTGGAGCGTTTGGAGATCCGGGACCTCACCTGCGGCTATCCCGGTGACGCGCCGCTGTTCTCCGGGCTGGATCTGACCGCCTGCCGGGGGCAGATCATCGGCGTCACCGGGCCGGTGGCCTGCGGCAAATCCACGCTGGGCAAGGCGTTCCTCTGCGAGCAGCCCTACGGCGGCAGCATCCGGCTGGACGGCCGAGAGCTGGCGGAGCTGTCCCCCTGGGAGCTGACGGGCCTCGTGGGGTATCTGGGCCACGATCCGGAGCTGTTCAGCGGCACGATCCTGGAAAATGTGCTGCTGGGAGACACGGGCGATCCCATGGATTACCTCCGGGCTGTGTGTCTGGACGGCGAAGTGGCGGCCATGACGGAGGGGCTGGAGACCCGGGTGGGCACCGGCGGCGTCCGGCTTTCCGGCGGTCAGGCCCAGCGGCTGGCGCTGGCCCGGACGCTGGCCCATCAAAGGCCTCTGCTGATTCTGGACGATCCCTTTTCGGCGCTGGACCGGGCCACGGAGACGGAGATCTTCGCCCATCTGCGGCGTTTGGCGGCGGACAGTGTGGTGATTCTGATCTCTCACCGGCTGTACCTGTTCCCGGAACTGGATCGGGTGATCTGGCTGGAAAACGGGGAGGCCAAGGTGGGGACCCACGAGGAATTGGTGGGGAATACCCCGGATTACGCGGCGCAGTTTGACGCGCAGAGGGAGGAGAACAGCCATGAATGACCGCAAAAAAGCAGTCCATGTGGGGACTGTGGTACTGGAAACGGTGAAAGGCCACCTCTGGCTGTCCCTTACCATTCTGGCGGTGGTGGCAGGGGCCGTAGGCGCGGCGCTGGTGCCGCCGCTGGTGCTGGGCCGCATTGTGGACGGCCTCACCGCCGGGGAGAGGCTGACCCTCCGCCTGCCCCTGTGGTATCTGGCCTTCACCGCATTGGCGGGAGGGCTGGAATCCGCCCGGGAGAGCGCGTTGACGGTATTCGGCCAGAAAACCACCCACGCCCTGCGGAGCCGTCTGATGGAAAAGGAGGGCCGCCTGCCCGCCGACGAACTGAACCGTCAGGAGCCGGGGGCGCTGGTGTCCCGCTTCGTGGGGGATGTGGACACGGTGGAGACCCTGTTCACCGCCGGGATCATCAGTATGGCAGCGGACGCCTGCCGGATCCTCAGTATTCTGGTGGTGGTGTGGCAGTGCAGCCGGGGGCTTGCCTATCTTCTGCTGGCGCTGCTGCCGGTGCTGTTCCTCTTTACCCGGTTCGTCCAGAAGCGGATGCTGCACAATCAGCTGAAAAACCGGAAGGCGGTGAGCCGGGCCTCCGGATATGTGCCGGAGACGGTGCGGAATCTCCGCACCATCCGCACGCTGGGCAAGGAGACCTACATGGAGACCCGGTATGACGGTGCACTGGGGGAGAGCTACCGGGCCATTGAGGGCACCAACTTCTATGACGCCCTGTATTCCCCCGTGATCCTCACGGTGAACGCCGCTGTGGTGGGCGCGGTCATGCTGCTGTCCGCCTCCGGAGACCCGGCGGTGCTGACGCTGTTCGGCATGACCGCCGGTACCGCCGTGACGGTAATGAACTACATCAGCCAGATCTTCTCTCCGCTGGAAAGTCTGGGCATGGAGATCCAGACCATCCAGTCCGCCGTGGCGGGCGTTCGCCGGATCAATGACTTTCTGGCCCAGCCGGAGCAGGAGACGGTGGCCCCGGAAACGGAAAATCCCGCCGCTCCCATGGTGGAGCTGCGGGATGTGGACTTCGGCTATGAGGCAGGGCAGAACGTTCTGCACCACTTAAATATGGAGATCCGGGAGGGAGAGCTGGCTACCCTGTCCGGCCGGACCGGCGCGGGAAAGAGCACCGTGTTCAAGCTGGTGCTGGGGCTGTATGCCCCCCGGCGGGGCACCGTCCGGATTCAGGGCGTGGATCCCCGGTCCCTCACCGGCCCGCAGCGGCGGGCACTGTACGGCTATGTGGAGCAGCGGTTCCATTCGGTCCCCGGCACCGTCCGGGACCAGATCACCCTGTATGATGACACCATCACAGAGGGGCAGGTCCGCCGGGCCGCGGAGCTGGCGGGACTGGCGGAGGCCATCGGCGCCCTGCCGCAGGGCTATGACACGCCGATCACCGAGGATGGCGGCGGCCTGTCCCAGGGGCAGAAGCAGCTGCTGTGCATCACGCGCGTCATGCTCTGCCTGCCTCCGATGCTCATCCTCGACGAGGCGACGTCCTCCATCGACACGCGCACGGAGATCAAGATCCAGGAGGCCTTCAACCGTCTGATGCAGGGCCGCACGAGCTTCATCGTCGCCCATCGCCTCTCGACCATCCGCGAGGCAGATGTCATTCTGGTGATGAAAGACGGCCACATCATCGAGCAGGGCAACCACAGGACCCTGCTGGAGAAAAACGGCTTCTATGCCGAGCTGTACCGCAGCCAGTTCGAT
>ERZ773130.1234-NODE-1234-length-25141-cov-3.290680_pt1 | contig 25141 bp, 28 predicted proteins | sample MGYA00511919_ERZ773130 | MGnify/ENA primary metagenome ERZ773130 (study PRJEB29015, sample SAMEA2737851) | human gut metagenome | biome: human gut; feature: human-associated habitat; material: faeces | place: China | collected 2012 ...
ATTCGTAGGCGTCCATCGGCTCCTGCAAAATGGCGCAGCAGACCTGCCCGTCATAGCTTTCGCCCTTCCGATGGCCGCAGGAGCCGTAGTCGCTCCCGCAGACGGAGCAGACGGACGGATTCGGAGAAGCCGGACTCGCTCCTGTACCGGTGCAGCAGAGGATAAGGCCGCTTCCGGGATATCTTCACCGCGGGGATTTGCCCGAGACAGGGGGCGTTCAGGGTCTCGCGCAGCTCGTCCTCGTTGTGGACGGTGTTCTTCATCAGAACCAGAAACGCCAGAATCACGCACCAGACTGCCGCACCCACGACTGCGCCGCAGGTGATATAGTACCGGTAATTGAACTCGGCGACGGGCGCGGTGGGCATACCGCTTTCATCCAGCAGCACCAGCACCGTAGAGTCGACTACGAACTCCGCTACCTCCGGGTAGCAGGCGATCACGGCGCTCATGACGTCATAGGCACGCTGGGGATCGGTGTCCCTGACCTTCAGTGTCAGGATGCTGGAATGCGCCGTGGCCGAGACGGACATGTCCGGCACCTCGTCGATGCCCAGCTCGTCCATGACCCGCCGCTGCAGCAGCCCGCTGGTGAGGATGGAGGGGAAGGTATCCGCCATGACCTGCGCCGTTTTTTCGTTGTAGCTGCTGACGCTGGCGTAAAGGGGGTTGGCCACCCGAACCGTGAAGGAGGCGCTGGCTTCGTAGACAGGCCGGTAGGCTCTGCGCTGCACAAACGTCAGTCCGGCGGCGCAGATCAGGACCAGCGCCAGACCCAGCAGCCACATCCGCTTCGCCTGATGGAGAAAGTCGTCCAGCAGTACGAAGGTGTCCCGCCCCTGTTGTTCCGTTTTTTCGATTTCCATAGCAGCCTTCCTATTTCCCGGAGCCACCGGAACCGTAGTTGCCGTAGTGGCCGTAATGACTGTACTTGCTGTAGCCGCCGCAGCTCTGGCCGGTGGACAGCTGCGTTGCATAGACGTTGTTGAGGACGCAGCCCAGCACCTTCGCTTTGTGGCCGTCCAGAGAAGCGACGGCGTTATTCAGGGCGGGCGCTGCCGCCGCGTTCTGCCGAACCACCAACAGACTGGCGTCCGCCAGATCGGCCATGCCCTCCGCGTCCGAAGCCGCGCTCATGGGGGGCAGGTCAAGCACGATAAAATCGAAGCACTCCCGCGCCCAGTCCAGCAGCGCGTTCATCCGTGGGGAAATCAGCAGGTCGCCGGTGTTCTGCTCGCCGCGTTTGGCAAGCAGCATGTACATATCGCTGTTCTGATAGCGCAGGAAGCACTCGGACAGATTCTCCTTGCCCCCCAGAATGTCGTTAAGACCGTAGGTGAATTTGCTCTGCCCCAGCACCATGCCGCAGGCGGGCTTCCGCAGGTCACAGTCGATCAGCAGCACACGCTTGCCCTTCTGTTCCATGGCCAGCGCCAGATTGACAGCCACGGTGGACTTGCCCTCGTTTTCCAGCAGGCTCGTCACTATCAGCACCTTGCCGCCGTCCATGTGCTGCTCGACCCGGCGGCGCAGCTTGCGGATGCTCTCCACAAACCGGAAGCTGGTCACGGGGTTCGTGATCAGAATGCTGGTTTTCTTCCGCCGCAGCAGGGCAAAAACGGTTTTGTACTTCCGCTCGTGGGAGATCTCGCCCAGATAGCTGCAGTCCAGCTTCTCCCGGGCTTCCGTACCGCTCCGCACCGCGTCCCGCAGATAGGACAAAATGGCAAGCAGGGCCGTGGCGGCCAGCGCCGCGATGACAGCGGCTTTTTTCATCTGGTGGAAGGCAAAGTTCTGGTTCGTGGGAGATGTGGGCACTGCCGGGTATTGCAGCACCTCCAGCCCGATGTCGTCTATCACCTGATAGGTCAGGGACTCGTGGTGCTCGATGATGGCCTGCGCGGCCAGAAAGGCCATCCGGGGATCGGAATCCGTTACGGTCATGGTGATCAGGTTGGTGTTTGGGACGACCGCGGTGTCGATGGTTCCATCAAAGGAGGAAATGTCCGTCTCCTGCAGGATGGTCTTGCGCATGATGGAGCTGTTCAGCAGTTCGGTAAACAGTCCCGCAAGATTGCTGGTGGAGGACAGGTTGGAATACACCGACGTGGAGCTGCCCCGGGTGGTCACCACGAAGGTGGTCGTCGTCCGGTAGACCGGCGCGTATGTCGCGTCCGTATAAATGTAGGTGCCGACGCCCACGGCAAGCGCCGCCAGCACAACAACCAGCCACCGCTTGAGAACGTCCTGCACAAGGACGATGGGGTCGAAGGGCAGAAGCCGGGCGCTTTGCATATTTGATTTGCTTGTATTTTCCATTGGCTTACCCTTCCACCACAACGATCAATTTGGAATACCCCGTGTATTTCCGGTCAAAATCGGGATTTTTCTCGTCCCGGTCTGTGAACGTCACCCGGTATTCCACGGTGTAGACCCCGGGGTATCCGGTCTGCACCGTGCCCCGCGTCCGCATGGAGTAGTCCGTGGGAAGCCCGCCCGCCAGACTGTCCTGCTCCCCCAGCCATGTGAAGGATTTCAGATACTGTGCCGGGTAGAATTGGGCATCCTTCGGCAGGTAAACGAGATAGTCGGTCAACTCCAGCGCGGCGTTGTAGATGCCGGAGGAGATCACCTCCACGGGGAAAGTCTCCGACACCGTATCGCCCAGAGAGTTTGTCACTTGGAACTGAACCATGTGGCTTCCCAGCGCCATGATGGAGCTGGTGCCCTTCGTTGTGGCTCTGACCCGGTGCTGGATGTCCCCGTCGATGGCGTCCACCGCGCCGACATTGCTCAGAACGTCAAAGCTGTGGTCAACGGTATAGACCAGCGGGGCGTTCAGCGTGAACCGGGGGCGTTCGTAATCGGTATACCTGCCCTCCCGTTTGGCCTTTGCCACGTTCCCGGCGCTGTCGAAGGCCGCGTAGCTCACCGAAATGGAGCCGTCGCTGTCCGTCAGATTGACGCGCTCCACCACGAGGGACGCCGTCACGTCCCCGTCCACATTGTCCGAGGCGGTGACGCCTGCCAGCAGCGCGCTTTTGTCGTCCCGCACGGAGACCTCCAGCGGCTGTTCGTCTATATGGATCTGGGGGGCACGTGTGTCCGTGCGCAGCTGGTCAAGCTTCCGGTAGCCGAAGAATACCGCCAGACACAGGACGATCAGCAGCAGTAAAAGCCAATTCCGTTTTTTCATAGTTTCCCGCCTTTTTCATCAAAACCACTCCGGTTCGGCCAGAGTGATGGGTTCGTCTTTCAGGATTTTTCTGGGGTTGTCCAGCAGCAGCGCCCGGGCGCACCGGGGGGAGAATTCCTGCGCGAGGAGATCGCGTACATCCTCCATCCAAGGCGTCCGCACCCGAGGAGAGTGGGCGTCGCTGGCCACGGCGGCGGCGAAGCCCCGCTCCACCAGCGCATAGGCCAGTTCCTGCGCGTGCCCGCCGAAGCGCCCCAGAAGGCTGCCCCGGTTCACCTGAAACAGGCAGCCCAAGCGACACCACCGGTTGACGATCTCCGGGTCGTGCTGAAGATAAGTATAACGCTCGGGGTGCGCAACAAGGGGCCGAAACCCCGCCCGGCAGACGCTTCGCAGAATCAGAGTTTCCTCTTCGCCGCTGGACTGGAAGGCAAATTCGATCAGCGGATACCGGGAGCCGTTCAGGGTGAACAGCTTCCCCTCCCGCAGCAGCCGGGCGGTGTCCGGGGTGCCGAAAATTTCCATGCCGGGGTACAGCTTCAGGGGTACGCCGGTCTCCTCCAGCGCCTGACGCAGAAGCGACCATGTCCCGTAGACCTCCTCCGCCCGCTCGCCCATGCAGTGGGGCGTGGCGGCCATGGCACGCACGCCGCTGTTTACGGCCATACGCGCCATGGCGAGGGATTCCTCCAGACTTTGGGAGCCGTCGTCCAGTTCCGGCAGAATGTGGCAATGCAGGTCAATCATGGGCAGTCTCCGCTTTACGAAACGCGCCGGTCAGTGCCGAATAGGCCGCCACGATCCCGGGGCGCAGGGGGATCACGCGAATCCAGACCTTCTCAAAGAAATCCCACCAGAAGCTGCCCGGTTGCAAAAGCTTTTCCTTGCGCCGCACGGCGGTCACCAGCGCCAGAACCTGATCGGGGCGGACGCCCTTTTCAATCAGGATCTGGGCGTCGCCCACCAGCCAGTAACCATCCGGTGTTACCCGGTAAATGCGGTGCAAAATGTACGCGCCGTTGTCCCGGCGGTATAAAATCATGTCGCCCTTTTTTAATGGGCGCGTGACCTTGGAAAGATAGACCGTGTCCCGACTGTGCACCAGAAATGGGGTCATGCTGGAGCCGCTGATGTTCAGCGGAACATACTCTGCGCTGTCGAGAAGCCCCAGCAGCTGCTCCATCAGAACTTCCGGGGGCAGAACTCTTACTCTATGTTCCATTCGTTACCTCCGTCACCTGCCTGCGCTGAATTTCATAGGTGCGGCCGCAGAACTTGGCGCTTTCGGGGCGGTGGGTCACCAGAATGCAGGTGCGCAGAAGACCGCTTTGGCGCAGATTGTCCAGAAGCCGCCGCTCCGTGGCCATGTCCAGACCGGAGGTGGCCTCGTCAAGCAGTAAAATCGGCGCTTTGCGCAGCAGCGCCCGGGCGATGGCCAGACGCTGGGCCTGACCTTCGGAAATGCCCCGTCCTCCCGTGCCCAGACGGTGGTTAACCCCGTCGGGGAACTGGCTGACAAAGTCCCATGCACAGGCGATCTTCAGCGCCTGTTCCAGCTCGCCGTCACTGGCATCGGGACTGACCAGCCGCAGATTTTCCGCAATGGTGCCGGGGAACACGCTGTTGCCCTGAGGAACGTAGGCGAATACGCCTCTGGTTCCGGCTGCGATGGGGTAGCGGTTTCCGCTGCCGCCCACCCGGGAGGAAACGCCCTGCAGAACAGGGCTTCCCAACAGCATGACGGCCATAATGGCCACGGCGCGCCACAGCATATCCGCGCCGTAGCCCGTGACCGCGTCGATGAGATATTTGGAGGCCACGCTGGAAATAAGACCCATAATCGTGCCGGTCAGGCTCAGCAGCCCTACGGCGAGGATCTTTCCCTTATAGCGCCCGACCTGCGTCTGCAGCCACTGTAGTTCCCGTTTCAGCTGCTGCGGGTCGTCTCCTTGAAGCCGTTTTTTTACCCTGCGAAAAAAAGCCATGTCCACGTCTCACAATTCATGCGAAATATAAATCGAATATAAGCCATAAAAACCCTTTATAAGGATATCACATCCCTCTGGGGTTGTCAATCTGCGCCGCGCAGGCTTTGGGACGGAAAAAGTGGGGGGTTTGAGGCATAATGCCTCAAAACCCCGCGGATTTAGTCATCATAGGAGAACAGGTCTTCCACCGTCACGTGAAAAACCTTCGCAATGTCCATCGCCAATTTCAGCGATGGGTTATATTTCCCTCTTTCCAGGTTGACAATGGTCTCCCGCCGGACGCCGACCAGCTCGGCCAGGTCTGACTGTTTGAGATCCTGCATCTCCCGGTATTCTTTGATTCTGGTCGTCAGAGCCATACTCAAAGTCCCTTCTTGTCCATGACGTAGAAAATGATGGTGCGCACAACGGCAAGCAGAACCAGCATCCCCACCAGACAGTAGCCGATCACTTCCGTCGTAAGGGCGAACCGTCCGACGGCGCAGAGGAAGCTGACGGCGATCAGTACGGCCACGCTGATTTTCAGGCAGATGGCGTCGCACCGTCTCAGGTTGGCCTCGGCCATTTCGTCGGGAGTCTCCTGCTTATACTTTCTGAGCCGGATGCCCCGGGAGATAAAATAGTAGAAGGTGAATGTGGCGACGACAATCTGAATGGTCGTGTAATAGCCCTTCCAGTCGTTTCGCGCCCACGTCCAGTAATAGACCGCAATCAGAACGGCGAATATGATTTTATCCGCCACCAGCTCCCGCAATGATACTTTTTTCATAATGATCCTCCTTTATTTTGAAAAGCGATATATTTCGCACATCTCATGTGATAAATATATCACACAAGCTACAGCCTGTCAATAGAAAAGTGAGAAATATTTAACATTTTTCAGCGGGCTGCCGCCAACGTCCCGAACTGTCTTGATTTTTTCCGCCCGATACGGTAGAATCTGATATAAGAGTCTGGAAGCGGGTGACGGATATGGAACCGGTAAGTATGTTATTTTTGCAGGCGCTCCGCGCCTCGCTGGAAGATAGAACCGTGGATTGGGAGACGGATATTGAGCGGGAGACATGGGACGCGCTGTTTGCCATGGCGGCGTCCCACAGCGTGCTGCCGATGATCTACGCGGCGGTCGTCCGCTGCCCGGCCGCCCGGAAAGCGGGAAGCGAGCGGGTGGCGATGCTGAAGGAATACGGGATCATCGGCTCCGGCAGGGAATAAAATGAAAACCGCATCAAAAAAGCCTTGACTGTTTTTTCGTGGTCAAGGCTTTCTTTTTTGCCGTATTTTGGGAGAAATTGCCGCGGATTGGCGTATTTTTGGAAAATGAAGTAACACAAAAATACATTATAAATTCAACTCGCTATTGTGTTATAGCTTTATGCAATTTGTGAACACTATAATGTAACAAAATGAATGGAGGACTGCGTTTATGGAGAAATTCATCGTGACGCCGAAGGAAGACAAAACCGTCACAATGACGATACGCATAGACAGAGCTTTGCAGGAGGAATACAACCGCCTGGCGGCCAAGACGAACCGTTCCCGGAACGAGCTGATCGGCATGGCTCTGCAATATGCCCTTGACCATATGGAGCTGAAAAACTGCGGCGAGACCGGAAATCTGCAACCCCTGTGAGCAGACCGAAATTACGTGCAAAGAAACTGGGAGAGTGAAATTTATGCCGGAAGAAAGCAGGAAAAGTAAGTGGATATACGTCAGGTGGTTCGCCATACGGTTCTTACTGGTCGTGTATGACATCATTGCGGTGAATGCCGCGTGTTATCTTGCGCTGCTGACCAGATTTTATGTGGCGAAGCAGTTCCACAGCGCCGCGGCGCAGTATATCGAAGCCTATACCAGCTACGCGCCGTATTACACCATTCTCTGTCTCGTGATCTTCTGCTGCTTCAACCTGTACAGCGGCATCTGGAAGTACGCGGGCTTCAACGACCTGAACCGCATCGTCGGGGCAAACGTGGTCTGCTTTATCGTCCACATCATCGGAACTCTCATCCTGCTCCGGGGAACGCCCCTTATAAGAATGCCCATTTCCTTCTACTGCCTCAGCGCGTTTACCCAGACGTGTCTCATCACCGCGAGCCGGTTTTCCTACCGGCTGCTCCTTATGGAAAAGGTCAGGGTGGCAAATAACGGGAAAGGTGCAACGATAAACGCAATGGTCATCGGCGCAGGCGGGACCGGCAAGATCGTGCTTCAGGAGCTGGAGCGGGAGAAAACCGTCCGTCCGGTGTGCGCCCTCAACTACAAGGAGATCGGCTTCGGCTCTCTGCTGGACGGCGTCCCCGTGGTCAACGGCGTGGAGAACCTGAAGGGCGCCATTGAAAAGTACCGGGTCAATTTCGTCATTATCGCCTCCGCGGTCATGCCGCAGGAGGTCAGAAACCGCATCAAGGCCATCTGCAAGGAAGCATCCGTTGAGGTGCAGGATTATTCCGGCTTCTTTCAGGGCTTCGGCGGCAGCGTGACGCTGAAAAATCTGGCGGAATGCGCCGACGGCAAGGTGGAGCTGGTGGTCAATGGAGAGCATCAGCAGTACGCGGACTGCGAGCAGGCGCTGGTAAATGCCGCCGGAAAATATGTGGTGAAATCCATTTCCGCCAGAGCGGATACGCTGGTGATCGAGCTGACCGACCATTCCGTGGTGCAGAACGATCTGAACGCGGACTGGGTCAAGGATCAGGAAAAGGAAACGGGAGAGGCCATCAGCTTTTTCTGATACTATTTCCTGATTAAAATCTTAATTTTAATCAGGAAGGCATCGCCTGACGGCGCTGCCTGTTTTGTGATTTATAAGGAAAGAAATCACAAAACAAGTCTCATATGAACTCCATGCCCTTCAGGCAATTAAATTGGAGTTCAGTATGACACGTCTGTCAGAGGCACAGAAAAGAGGAATAGAGATATGTATGTCAGGAGAAAAGACATAAAGCCCTTTGATAAGAAGGTATGGCTTGCTTCGCCGACGATGCATGGTGACGAGCTGAAATATATCACGGAAGCCTATGATTCCAACTGGATGTCCACGGTGGGCGCAAACATCAACGAGGTGGAGCATATCGCGGCGCAGAAGGCGGAAATGAAGTACGCGGTGGCGCTGTCCTCCTGCACGGCGGCGCTGCACCTGTGCGTCAGAGCCGCGGGGGAACGGCTCTACGGAAGACCTGCCATCGGCCACGGCGCAGTGGAGGGCAGGCGGGTGTTCTGCTCCGACATGACCTTCGCCGCCACGCTGAACCCGGTGGTCTATGAGGGCGGCATCCCCGTGTTCATCGACACCGAGCGGGACACATGGAACATGAACCCCCGGGCTTTGGAAAGAGCCTTTGAGATTTACCCCGAGGTGCAGCTGGTGGTAGCGGCGCACCTGTACGGGTTTCCCGGCAAGGCGGACGAGATCCGCGCTGTGTGCGACGCCCACGGCGCGCTGCTCATCGAGGACGCCGCCGAGTCCATGGGCGCTACATATAAAGGAAGGCAGACGGGCAGCTTCGGCGACTACGCGGCGATTTCCTACAACGGCAACAAGATCATCACCGGCTCCAGCGGCGGCTGCCTGCTGACCAATGACTTGGAAGTGGCGAACAAGGCGCGGAAGTGGTCAAAACAGGCGCGGGAAAACACGCCATGGTATCAGCACGAGGAAGTCGGCTACAACTACCGCATGAGCAACGTGATCGCGGGCGTCGTCCGGGGTCAGTATCCGTATCTGGAAGAACACATCGCCCAGAAGAAAGCCATCTGGGAGCGCTACCGGGACTGTCTGCGGGGTCTCCCTGTTGAGATGAACCCCTTCGACCCGGAAACGTCCTGCCCCAACTACTGGCTGTCTGCACTGGTAATTGACAGGAGCGCCATGTGCCGTCAGGTGCGCAGCGACAACGACGCGCTGTATCTCCCGGAGCAGGGAAAGAGCTGCCCTACGGAGATCCTGGAGGCCATCGCGGGAATCAACGCGGAAGGCCGTCCCATCTGGAAGCCCATGCACATGCAGCCCATGTACCGGATGAACGGCTTCATCACCGCCTCTGGCGATGGCAGGGCAAAGGCCAACGCCTACATTGCCGGCGGCGTGGAGGACGTGGGTGCGGACATTTTTGAACGGGGTCTGTGCCTGCCCAGCGACAACAAGATGACGAAGGAACAGCAGGAGCAGATCATCAAGGTCATCCGGCGGTGCTTTGAATAGTTTGGAAAGGCGGCGTTTCATTGCGGAGATTCATCTTTAATCTGGTCAGCGTGCTGTTCAGCGCGGTGAAATTCGGGATCATGAAGCTGTTTCATTTCCATCATTTTTTCTATTCCGGCGTTCAGCGTTTTTCCCCTAACACGGAGGTCGTCATCGCGGAGGGCGGCACCATCCGTCTGGGCAGGCACGTCCGTGCCCACAGAAGATCGAAGCTGCTGGCCATGGACGGCGGTACGCTGGAGATCGGCAGCAATACGGCGCTTGGTAATGGCGTCAGCGTCAACTGCATGGAAAGCATCGTGATCGGCGAGGGCGTGCAGGTCGGCCCGGATACGAAAATTTACGACCACGACCATGATTACCGCGTCCCCGGCGGCATCGGGGCGGGAAAATTCGTCACCGCACCGGTGACGATCGGCGACAACAGCTGGATCGGCTGCAACGTGGTCATCCTCCGGGGAACGAGCATCGGCAAAAACTGCATTGTCGGCGCGGGAAGTGTACTGAAAGGCACCTACCCGGATAACTCCGTGATCGTGCAGAAGCGGCAGACCACTGTGACGGTGTATCCAACAGGAACGGAGAAGTAACGATGGAGCATAAACCTTACGGCCCCTACGAAACGTATTTCAAGCGGCCGCTGGATATCCTCTGCGCACTGGCCGCGCTGATCGTGTTCGGCTGGCTGTACATACTGGTGGCGGTTCTGGTGCGCATCAAGCTGGGCAGCCCGGTCATTTTCAAACAGCCCCGCCCCGGCAGGGACGAGAAGATTTTCGACCTCTACAAATTCCGCTCCATGACCGACGAGCGGGACGAAAACGGCGAGCTTCTGCCGGACGAGGTGCGGCTCACGAAATTCGGAAAAGTCCTTCGCGCGACCAGTCTGGACGAGCTTCCCGAAGCGTTCAATATTCTGAAGGGGGACATGTCGGTCATCGGCCCCCGGCCGCTGCTGGTCAAATATCTGCCCCGGTACAGCGAGCGTCAGCACCGGCGGCACGAAGTCCGCCCGGGGCTGTCCGGCTACGCGCAGGTTCACGGCAGAAACACGGTCAGCTGGCAGGACAAATTTGAAATGGACGTAAAGTACGTAGACCACATTACCTTCCTCGGAGACCTGAAGATCATCTGGGACAGCGTGATGGCGGCATTTGTAAGGCGTGACGGCATATCCTCGGAAACGTCTGTCACGATGGAGGAATTCATGGGAAACGGGATGGTGGCAAAGTGAAGCGGCTTGTGATCCTCGGCGCCAGCGGGCACGGCAGAGTCGCCGCGGATATCGCCGGAAAAAACGGCTACGACAGCATTGCGTTTCTGGACGACACGAAAAAAACGTGCGGACGTTATCCCGTGATGGGGGAAAGCGCCCGGTTTTCGGAATATGACTGCGATTTCTTCGTAGCCATCGGCAATCCGCAGGCTCGCAGGCGGATGCAGGAGATGCTGCTCACCGCCGGGAAACAGGTCACGACGCTGATCCACCCCTCCGCGGTCATCGGGGTGGACGTGACCCTCGGCACCGGCACATTGGTTGCGGCGGGGGCGGTCATCAACCCCGGCGCGGTCATCGGCGATGGGTGCATCATCAACACCTGCGCGTCCGTTGACCACGACTGCGTTCTGGAAGACTTTGTGCATATAGCCGTGGGCGCTCATGTGGCGGGGACAGTAAGCATCGGCGCGGGAACATGGATTGGCGCGGGCGCGACGGTGAGCAACAATCTTCAGATCTGCGGCAGCTGTATGATCGGCGCGGGCGCGGTGGTTATCAAAAGCATCACGGAAAGCGGGACATACGTAGGCGTTCCCGCGGAGAAAATCAAATGAGAATTCTGATCCTGACGAATTTCGACGTCGGCCTGTACCAGTTCCGAAGGGAGCTGATACAGGAGCTTCTGACGAAGAACGAGGTATATATATCCCTCCCCTACGGGGAACTGGTGGCGCCGCTGGTGGAGATGGGGTGCTTTTTTTTCGACACGCCCATGGAACGGCGGGGCATGAACCCGGTCAGGGACGCAAAGCTGTTTGCCGCCTACCGGCGCATATTCCGGGAGGTAAAGCCGGAAAAAGTGATCTGCTACACCATCAAGCCGAACATCTACGGCGGCCTTGCCGCGCGGCTGGCGGGGATACCCTACGCCGTCAACATCACCGGACTGGGGACAGCCTTTGAAAGCGGCGGATTGCTGAAAAAAATGGTCACGGCGATGTACCGGCTCAGCTGCAAAAAGGCGAAGACGGTATTTTTTGAGAATGCAGAAAACCGGCAGATTTTCCTCAACGCGAAAATCGTGAAAGAGCGCCAGACCTGCCTCTTAAGCGGGGCAGGGGTCAATCTGGAGCGCTACGCCGTGGCGGACTACCCGGCGGGGGACGTTGTAAAATTCCTGTTCATCGGCCGGATCATGCGGGAAAAGGGCGTTGACGAGCTGCTTTCGGCCATGAGACGGCTCACCGGCGAGGGCGTCCCCTGCACGCTGGACATGGTTGGCGGATACGAGGAAGATTACGGCGCGGTGGTGGAAGAAGCCGAATCCGAAGGGTGGTTAAAATACCGGGGCTATCAGGAGGATGTCCGCCCGTTCATCGCCGCGTCCCACTGCTTTGTTCTGCCCTCGTGGCATGAGGGAATGGCGAATACCAACCTGGAATGCGCTGCTTCCGGCCGGCCGGTGATCACCAGCCGCATTCACGGCTGCATGGAAGCGGTGGAGGACGGCGTGACAGGCTTCCTGTGCGAAAGAAAGGACTCGGGCAGCCTTTACGCGGCAATGAAGCGGTTCTGCGCCCTGTCCATGGAGGAGAGAAGAGCCATGGGCTTAGCGGGCAGGAAACGTATGGAAGCCGTGTTTGACAAGAAAAGGGTCGTCGAAGAAACGATCAAACGACTATAATCTGCGCATAACAGGAGGTGCCGGAAAATGAAGGAACAACCGCTGGTCAGCGTTATCATTCCCGTTTACAATGTGGAGCGGTATCTGGCACAGTGCCTTGACAGTGTGATTAACCAGACATACCCGAATCTGGAAATTATCTGCGTCAACGACGGCTCCTGTGACGGCAGTCCGGATATCCTGCGGCGGTACGCGGATGAGGATGCGCGGATACAGGTCATCGATAAGGCGAACGGCGGCGTATCCCGGGCGCGGAACGACGCGCTGGACTGCGCCCGCGGGGAATACATCATGTTCGTGGACTCGGACGACTGGGTCGAGCCGGACGCCTGCGAAAACGCGGTGAACGCAATGCGCGAATATGACGCGGATATCGTGATGTGGTCGTATGTGAGCGAAACGGAGAACCGTTCCTCCCGGAAAGTCGTCTTCCCGGAAACGACGGTTTTTGAAAAGGAAGAAGTCCGGGCAAAGCTGCACCGAAGATTTGTCGGGGCAATGGGAGAGGAGCTTTCCCACCCGGAGCTGGTGGATTCCCTCTGCCCGGTCTGGGGAAAGCTGTACAGGCGTTCCCTGATTCAGAAAAGCGGCGCCAGATTTGTCGATCTGGCGGAGATCGGAAGCTACGAGGACGGCCTTTTCAATCTGGAGGTTTTCGGAAAGGCCGACAGGGTGGTGTATCTGGCAGCGTACCTGTATCATTACCGCAGGGACGGGTCTTCCTCGGTCACGTCCGGGTACAACCCAAGGCTGTATGACCAGTGGCAGACGCTCTACGACCGGATGGAAGCCATCATCCAGTCAAAGCAGCTGGGCAGCGAGTATGAAGCCGCGCTGAATAACAGGATCGCGCTGGGCATTCTGGGGCTTGGGCTGAACATTACGGTTTCCACTCAGTCGATGGGGAAAAAAGTGAAGGATATCCACAGGATCATCCGTCAGGAAAGGTATCGGAAGGCGTACAAAAACCTGCCCTTAAATTATTTCCCAATCCACTGGAAACTGTTTTACGGCTGCGCCAGACATGGATTTGCCTTTGGTGTGTACGTGCTGCTCACCGTGATCCAGAGGATTATTTCAAGGTAAAGGAATAAGAAAATGATGATTCATTTTTCGGTTTTGGCCGTGATTTTGGTCTGCGCCCTGATCTGGGAGCGGCCAATCCGGTATCACAAGCTGAATTCCATATATTACGGCGAACGCTACGATTACAAGTCGCCGCTGATGCCCTGGCTGATCGTGTTCGGCTACATCGCCTATCTGGCCGCCATGCGCTCCGGAATGAACGATACCTCCGGCTATATTCAGTCGTTTGAGCATATCCCCGGCACATGGGACGACGTTTCCAGAATCCTTGACGGGGACGGCAAAGACAAAGCGTTTGACATAACCGCCAACATCTTCAAGATGTACGTGAGCGACGATTACCATGGGTGGTTTGGCCTGTTTGCGGCGGTGGAGTCCTGCATTTTCATTCATGTGCTGCGCAGGGAGTCCGTCAGCTTTCTGGACAGCTGCTTTGTGCTGTTCGCTACCACACTGTATTATAATTACTTTTCCATGATGCGGCAGTGGTTTGCCGTGGTGCTTCTGTTCGGCGGCGCAATATTCATCAAAGAGGGAAAAACGATCCCCTATATCCTTTTGTGTCTCTTTGCGGCGCAGTTCCACAACAGTGCGTATCTGTTCATCCCGGTCTATTTCCTGGTAACAGGCAGGGCGTGGAGCCCCAAGCAGAACCTGATTATTATTGCGGCTGTGGTCGGCCTGCTTTTCCTGAGGCCGATTCTGGATGCCGTGGAAAGCTCTCTGGCAAATTCGACCTATGACTATGCGGTGGCGGCCATGAACAGCGATTCCGGTTCTTCCATCATCCGCCCTGTTATCGCGGCGGTGCCGGTGGTGATCGCGTATATCCACCGTGACCGGATTGATGAAGGCAATAAAATGATACACATCTGCATCAATATGTCGCTGATAAACTTTCTGCTGAATCTTCTTGCGACGTTTACATGCGGACTGTACGTGATCCGTCTGGCAACGTATACCGCCGGCTACAGTCTGATCCTCTATCCCTACCTTCTGAATGTGACGGTCAGCAGTCGAAACAGGAGCGCCCTGAAAGTGGGATTTTATATTCTGTATTTTATTTTCTACTGCTATCAGATGTCCCATCAGGGTTCGTGGGGGTACAACAGCGACATTCTGGGAGTATTCTCCTGAGAGGAGAGGTAATGCATGACGACAGAGCCAGTCAGGGTTTTGAACCTGTTTACCATCATGAACCGCGGCGGCGCGGAGACCATGGTGATGAACTATTATCGGAACATCGACCGAAGCAAGGTGCAGTACGATTTCATGGTGCACCGTCAGGAGCGCGGTGCCTATGACGATGAGATCGAGGCGCTTGGCGGCAGGATCTACCGGATGCCGCCGATTCGCCCCTGGACTGCCGGGGAGTACCGGAAGACGGTGCGGGCGTTTTACGCAGAGCATCCCGAGTACCGGGTGATCCATTCCCACATGTCCGAGCTTGGCTATTACGATTTCCGGGAAGCGGAAAAGGCCGGTGTCCCGGTACGCATCTGCCATGCCCATAACCGTCCATACGGGATCGACCTCAAATCTCCCGTCCGCTGGTATTACAAGGCCATGATGCGGCCGCATATTACGGATCTGTTCATGTGCGGCAAGGAATCCGGGGACTGGCTGTTCGGCAGGAAGAACGAAGCCCGCTTCATCCAGCTGAACAACGCCATCGACGCCCGTCAGTATGCCTACCGCCCGGAAATCCGGCAGAAAATGCGGCAGTCGCTGGGCATCGGGGAGGATCAGCTGGTCATCGGCCACGTGGGGCGCTTTTATCCGCAGAAGAACCATAAGTTTATCATTGATATTTTTCAGGCTGTCCGGACGAAAAATCCCGAGGCGGTTCTGCTGCTGGTGGGAAATGACGCCGGTGAGGGCGGAAAGGAAATCCACCAGAAGGTTGCGCAGCTGGGGCTGACCCCGTGGGTTAAATTTCTGGGAACCCGCGGCGACGTGGCGGAGCTGCTGCAGGCGATGGATGTGTTTCTGTTTCCGTCGCTGTTCGAGGGGCTTTCCGTCGCCAGCATCGAGGCGCAGGCCGCCGGATTGCCGGTGCTGATCTCCGACAGCGTCCCGATCGAGTGCAGGAAAACGGATCTGGTTCATGTCCTGCCCTTGAGCGCGCCGCCGGAAGAATGGGCAGACAGCGTTCTGGAGCTTGCCAGAATCCCACGCCGCAATACTTATGAGGAAATCAGGGACGCAGGCTTTGACGTTGTGGAGAACGCCAAGTGGCTGCAGGCGTTTTATCTGCAGGCGGCGCAGAGATAGGAGGGAGCTATGCCGATACTGACGATCTTTACGCCCGCCTACAACCGGGGACACACCCTTCCCCGTACATATGCTTCTCTCCGGCGGCAGGACTGCAAGGACTTCATATGGCTTGTGGTGGACGACGGTTCCACCGACAACACGGCGGAGCTTGTCAAAGTCTGGCAGGCAGAGGAGACGGAATTTGAGATACGCTATCTCTACAAGGAAAACGGCGGAATGCACACCGCCCACAACGCGGCCTACGCGAACATTGACACGGAGCTGAATGTCTGCATCGATTCAGACGACGCGCTGGCAGACGGCGCGGTTCGCTGCATTGTGGACCTGTGGGAGAAGACCGACCGCCGGAAATACGCCGGTATCATCGGACTGGACGCCGATATGAACACCGGAAAGGTGATCGGGACGGGCTTTCCCGAAGATATGAAGGAGACCACTCTGGCCGGATTTTACGACGCGGGCGGAAGCGGCGACAAGAAGCTGGTGTATCGCACCGACATCATGAAAGAATTGCCGCCGTATCCGGTTTTTGATGGAGAAAAATATGTTTCTCTGGGATGGAAATACCAGCTCTGCGACCAGAAGTACAAGCTGGTGACCACCAATACGGTGCTGTGCAATGTAGAATACCAGCCGGACGGCTCCTCCAGGAACATGCTGCGGCAGTACCTGCGCAATCCCCAGGGCTTTGCGTTCATTCGCAAAGAGAATCTGAAGTACATCAAGGACTGGAAGCGGAATGTGATCGACGTGATCCACTACTGTTCCAGCAGCCAGATCAGCGGGAATCCCCACTATGTCCGGGAATCCCCCAGACCGTTTCTGACAGCGCTGTGCATCCCGGCGGGACGGCTGCTGACGGCGTATATCAGAAAGAAAGCACGAACGGAAGGGTAAAGAAAATGGCGGCAGAACAGAAAATCGGTGTTGTGATCCCGGTCTATAACGCGAAGCGATATCTGCGGCAGTGTATCCAAAGCGTCCTGAACCAGACCTTTCAGGACTTCTGTCTGGTTCTGGTGGACGACGGTTCCAGTGACGGAAGCGGGAAAATCTGCGATACATACGCGGCGAAGGACTCGCGCGTTTGCGTGATACACCAGCCCAATCAGGGCGCGGTGCTGGCACGGGCTGCGGGCGTACTTTCGGAATATGCCCAGACGGCAAAGTATATCTGCCTGTGTGATGCGGACGATATGCTGGAACCAGACGCGCTTCGTGTCCTCTATGAGGAAGCCGGGAAGAATGATCTGGACTGCGTGTGTGCTGCCACAGTGAAAATGTGGAAGGGCGTCAGATTCCGCAGCAAATTTCACGCCCCCTGCTTTGAGCAGCCCAAAGTATATTCCGGAGAGGATATTATCAACGATTTATATATCAGCTGCTTTGGTATCAGCAATTATCCCGTGTCACTGTATGCGAAGCTCTATCGCACGGAGCTGATCACACGGGTAATGGGTTATCCCCCTGTTGTATGGTTTATGGGAGACGATTTGAGCATAACACTTCGTCTGCTGCCTGAAACGCGGCGGCTTGGCATTTTGCCGGAGGCAGTCTACAATTACCGCATCGGCGGAAACACGTCCCGGTATATGCCATACATGCTGGATGATTTCCTGCGCCTTTACCGTTTCAAAACGGAAATGCGGCAAAAACATCCCATGCCCCAGGATGCGGAGTATTTCATGGCAGTTGAACTGCTGAACGTTCTGATGACTTGGTTTGAGATGTACAAACGGCAGGGAAAGCACACTGAGATGGAACTGATAAAGGAAATCGGGCGTGTGGCCGCCCTGCCGGAAGTGCAGGATGCTTTGAGAGTGTTGCAGGATAGAAATAAAAAGCACCGGATTTCAGGATATCTGGAGCATGGAGAGTATGGCAAGATCGCGGAAATGGTGATGCAGAAGCTGAAAAAGGAAGCGCCCAGGCGGCTGCTCAGGCAGATTCTGTATTCGCTGTAAACGAACAGGAGCGTATATGATACCCAGAAAAATTCACTACTGCTGGTTCGGCAGAGGGGAAAAGCCAAGGCTGGCACAGAAATGTATTGCCAGCTGGAAAAAATACTGCCCGGATTATGAAATCATCGAGTGGAACGAAGATAACTTCGACGTGAACCGCAATGCCTATACGCAGATGTGCTATAAGGAGAAAAAGTATGCGTTCCTGACGGACTATCTGCGGCTTCTGATCGTGGAGGAGCACGGCGGCATTTATTTTGACACGGACGTGGAGGCGGTGCGTTCCTTTGATGAGCTGCTGGACAACCCGGCCTTTTTCGGCTTTGAGAATGACCGGTTCGTCAACACCGGCGAGGGCTTCGGCGCGGAACCCCATAACCCGGCGGTGCGGCAGATGCTGGCAGAATACGACCAGCTGCTGGACGGGCAGCATGGGACGATCGGCTGCCCCCGGCTCAATACGGATGCGCTGCTGAAGCTCGGGCTGGAGCTGAACGGCGAAAAGCAGAAGCTGAGCGGCGCCGTGGTATTCCCGGAGGATTATTTCAACCCAAGAAGCAGCGTCACCGGCGAATTGCGGAAAACGGAGAATACCCATTCGATCCACTGGTATTCGGCAAGCTGGATGCCATGGCACAAGCGGCTGCGGTCGGCGATCAGCAAACCGGTGCATTTTATCCTGGGGAGGGCAAAAGGACGTGGCAGATGATACAAAGCGGATGAATGTCCTGTATTCCAGCGACGATAACTATGCCCAACATATGGGCGTGTCGATCTACTCCCTGCTCAGGCACAACGCCGAGTTTGAAAACATCCGGCTGTACGTGATCGACAATGATATCTCGCCTGAGAACAGAGATAAACTTTGGGAAATGGTGAGCCGGTTTTCCAATGCTGAAATTATGTTTCTTCCTTTCCTTGCGTGGAAGGAAAAGCTCCGGCTGAACATGAGCTGGGACATTTCCATCAGCTCCTATGCCAGACTGTTTATGGGGGAGATGCTGCCCGAAACCGTTGACAGGGTGCTGTATGCAGATTGCGACATGATCGTCTGCGAACCGCTCCGCGAGCTTTGGAACACGCCATTGGACGGCAAGGTGTTGGCGGCGGTGCAGGACGGCATCAGCGCGGACACCAAGGCGGCTGTTGGATTGCGGGCCGGAATGCGCTATTTCAACGCGGGACTGCTTCTGATCGATCTGGCGGAATGGCGCGCCCGGAAAATGGGGGAAAGGTGCATGTCCTTTATTGAAGGACACGGGGGCAATGTCGTCCACCACGATCAGGGCGTCCTCAACGGTGTGCTGATGGGAGATTATGTAAACTTACCCATAAAAGACAATCTCATGACCATCCATTACATGCTCAGCCGGGAAAAGCTGCTGAACTATTTTCAAGAGGAAGCAGGCTTTTACCCTCAGGAGGAAATAGAGGCCGCGAAAAAGGCCCCGGTGATCCTGCATTACACCCCCAGCTTCACCAGCAGACCGTGGTGCAGGGATTGCAGGCACCCGTTAAAGGCGCTGTACTGGGAAAATCTGGCGCAGACCCCGTGGAGGGGAGCCGCGCCGGAAAAATCGAAGGATAAGTGGTATGTAAAACTGATGAACTGGAGATATCGGAATCTCCCGTTCTGACAGGGGGGCACGGAATGATAAGCGTTATTGTGCCGGTGTACAATGGTTCGGCGTACATCGAGCGGTGCATCAACTCCATTACCGGGAGCACGTTCCGGGATATTGAGATCATTGCCGTCGAAAACGGATCGACGGACAATACATGGGAGGTACTGGAAGCGCTGGCGGCCGGAGATAGCCGGATAAAACCGATCTCCACGGAGATACGCGGGCTGTCCAACGCGCGGAATATCGGCATTGACCATGCGTCGGGGGACTGGATCGCTTTCGTTGACGCCGACGACTACATCAGCCCCTTGATGTATGAACGGCTGGCGGAAGCGGCGCGGACACACGGTGCAGATCTGGTGCTGTGCGATTTTGCGCAGGGGACGGAAAAACATTTCGACTTTACGGAGGCAAACCGCCCGGCAGAGGGCTGCAATGCGGCGGAGGAACTGACAAGGGACGATTACTTCCGGAGAACATACCTTCGGGCGCAGTACAAATACAGCGTGGCATGGAACAAGCTGTTTCGCCGGGAAACGATGGGGAACATTCGATTCAACCCGAGCCTGCACTACATTGAAGACAGAAACTTTGCGATTCAATTTGTCCTGAACAGTAAGAAGGTGGTTTCCATTTCCGAAACCCTGTACTACTACTATCGGAACGGGAATTCTATCTCCAATTCGGCAGGCCAGCGGCAGAGGGTCGGGCAGGTATACGATACGCTTGAGGATATCGATATTCTGGAGCGCTCCGGGGAGAAACTGCTTTACCGCGACTGCGCCTACGCGAATCTGCTGCAGCTGGCGGACTTCAGGCTGCGTCAGGCGAAAAAGTACCACATGGACGATGTGCAGCAGGAGCTTCGCCCAATCATCGCCAGAGCAAGGAAAGCTGTGATAAAGGGAGAACTGCCGCTTAAGGAAAAGCTCCGGTTTTTAGGGGAGCACTACTATTATGTGCTTCGGGGCTTACGAAAAAAGTGATTGGAACAGAGCATGAAACGGAAAATCATCATACTGCATTTTAATATGGAGCTTGGCGGGGCGGAGAGCAGTCTGCTGGGACTGCTGGATACCATCGATTATGACCGTTATGACGTTGACTTGTTCCTGTATGCCCATGAGGGCGAACTGATGTCGATGCTCAACCCCAATGCCCGTCTGCTTCCCGAGATGAAGGCGTACCGGGCGCTGACGGAATCCATGAAACAGAATTTTGCGCAGGGCTGCATCCCGATTGGGATGGCGAGGGCCGCGGCGAAGGTCAGATCCAGCCTTTCCAGAGGCCCGATGCAGAGCGGACATAACTACAAGCAGTATTTCCACAAGCTGTGCATCCCCTATCTTCCGGACATTCCGGGAGACTACGACCTTGCGATCAGCTTCAATGACCCGCATTACATCGTCGGGAAAAAGGCCTCCGCGAAGGTCAGGATGTCATGGTTCCACACCGATGCTTCTCAGATGGTCTTCTGCGACGCCATCGAGAAGGAAATGTGGGGGATGTCCGACTACGTGGTGAACGTGTCGGATGCGTGCAAGCAGGCGTTTGACGCGAAGCACGGCTATCTGACGAGCAAGTCCATTGTTGTGGAAAATATGCTGTCAAAGAACCTTGTGCAAAGCAGAAGCGCGGCATTTTCCGCCGAGCGGGAGATGCCGTCAGACGGCAGCATTCGCCTGCTGTCGATTGGCCGGTTCTGCGCTGCCAAGAATTTTGACAATGTGCCGGATATCTGCCGCCGGATATTGGCTTCGGGCTGCAATGTAAAGTGGTATCTCATCGGCTACGGCGGGGATGAAGCGCTCATCCGGCAGCGGATACAGGACGCCGGGATGGAGGAGCGGGTCATCATTCTGGGGAAAAAGGAAAACCCGTACCCCTACATCAAGGCCTGCGATCTGTACGTTCAGCCCAGCCGGTATGAGGGAAAATCGGTGACCGTTCGGGAAGCCCAGATCCTGAACAAGCCCGTGGTGATCACCGGTTACGCCACCTCCGCCAGCCAGCTGGAGGACGGTGTGGACGGCGTGATCGTCCCCATGGACAACGAAGGCTGTGCGGCGGGGATCGCGGCAGTGCTTCGGGATGAGGCGCTGCGGCAAAAACTGACCGAAAACACGAAAATAAGAGACTATACAAACGCCGGGGAGATCGAGAAGATCTACAGGCTGCTGGAAAACGTATGAAGATCAAAACAATTACCTGCCATGACGTGTACAATGTGGGCGCGAGCTTGCAGGCCTACGCGCTGGTGACCTACCTGCGCAAGCTGGGGCATGACGCCCAGATCATTGACTATAAGCCGGACTATCTGAGCAACCATTATCCGCTTTGGGGGCTGGGGAACCCCGCATACGATAAGCCGGTCATTCGGGAGCTGTATAACCTTGCGAAACTGCCGGGGCGGCTTAAGGCCAGAAACGGGAAGCGGAATACGACCGGTTTACCGCGGAGTTCCTGCCGCTGACCCCGCGCCGCTACACGTCCAATGACGACTTGAAGCAAAACCCGCCGGAAGCGGACGTCTACTTTGCGGGAAGCGACCAGATATGGAACTGCTTTTTCCCCAACGGAAAAGACCCGGCGTTCTATCTGGACTTTGCGCCTGCGGGCAGCGTCAGAGCGTCCTACGCGGCCAGCTTTGCCATGGACGACATTCCGGAGGAATGGAAGCCGGACGTGAAGCGGCGGCTGTCCGGGCTGGATCATATTTCGGTTCGGGAAAGCTCCGGGGTGGCAATCGTGGAGCGGCTGGGCATTCCGGGGGCCGTGCAGGTGATGGACCCGGTGTTCCTGCTGGACGGCGAAGCATGGGCTTCCATTGAGAAGCCCGTTCCCAATACGGAGCCGTATGTCCTGCTGTACGATTTTGACCGCAATCCGGAGATGGTTCGCTTCGCGCGGAGACTGGCGGAGGAAAACGGATGGAAGCTGTACTCGGTGCTTTCCTGCAAAGAATGCGACAGATGCTTTGAGCAGTCCGGGCCGCTGACGTTCCTGAATCTGGTACACCATGCGCAGTTTGTGGTATCCAACTCCTTCCACGCCACCGCGTTTTCGCTGATTTTCCGGAAGCAGTTCATGGTATTCAACCGGCAGGAGCATATCAATACAAGAATGCGGGACCTTCTTTACGGCCTTGGCCTGCGGGACTGCCTGATGGACAGTGCCGGCAGGGACTGCCCGCGGATCGACTATCCACAGATTTTGGAAAGATTGGACGAGAAAGTAAGCGTGTCCAAAGCGTACATTGAAAACGTTTTGTCAGAGGGGAAACGATGAAGAAGATCCTGTTCATGATCAATTCCATGGGCGTGGGCGGCGCGGAAAAGAGCCTGTCCTCCCTGCTGAACCTGTTTGACTACCAGCGGTATGACGTGTATTTGCAGATGATAAACCGGAGCGGCACGTTTGAAAAGCTGCTGCCGCCGCAGGTGAAGATTCTGCCGTCGATACCCTATTTTCAGTTCTGCGGTCTGCCCCTTGTAAAGCAGCTGACAGCCGGGAACATCCGCTTCTTAAAGGCGCGTCTGGCCGTCAGCGAACGGCTGAGAAAGAACGACCGCGCCGGTAAACCCTTCCATGCCACGCAGGTGCTTTGGAATGGCGCGCGCAATGCGTTTGACCCGCTTCCCGGGGCGTATGACGTGGCCATTGCATGGGGACAGGGGACGCCTACGCATTTTGTTGCGGAAAAAGTTAACGCTGCGAAGAAAATCGCATGGGTCAATGCCGACTACGAGGGCGTTGGATTTAACAGAGGCTTTGACCGGGAAATTTATGGGAGATATGATTATATTTCCTGCGTCTCGGAGCAGCTGTCGGAAAAATTCAGGGAGGTCTTTCCCGAATACGCCGAAAAAGTGGTAACGGTTTACGACATCAACAGCGAAAAGCTCATAAGAAGCATGGCGGAGGAACCGGCCGATTTGCCGTCCCTTCACGGAACGGTGATAACGACCGTGGGACGATTGGTGACGCAGAAGGGGTATGACATCGCGATTGAAGCCGCCCGCATTCTGAAGGAACAGGGCGCAGACTTTACCTGGATGGTCTGCGGTGAAGGCCCGGAGCGAAAAATGCTGGAAGAAAAGATCGGCCAATATGGTTTGCAGAAGGATTTCATTCTGTTGGGAGTGCAGGCAAACCCCTACCCCTATATGAAAGCGGGAGATATTTACGTGCAGACTTCCCGCTTTGAGGGCTACTGCCTGACGCTGACCGAGGCCAGAATTCTGAACCGCCCCTGCGTGGCAACCAATTTTGACGTCGTATATGACCAGATGGTACAGGGTGAAAACGGCCTTGTGGTGGAAATGACCCCGGAGGCCGTAGCGGAGGGAATTCTGCGTCTGATGCGCGACCCTGCTTTGTATGCCCATATCCGCCAGTACCAGCAGTTCGAGGGAAAGGGAAACGAAGGGGAAATTCAGCGGGTTTTCCGGATTCTGGAAGAATGAAAAGGAAAACGGAAGAGCGACCCCTGCGGAACCATTCGCGGTGAAGCATACGAACATGACTGTGCCGTCAGACGGCGCTTTCCCAATGTCTAAGCTAAGGAGATCAAAAAGTGAAAGGGTCCAGAACGCAGAAATCTGTCACAAATACAGTGGTATCGTTTGCCTCGCAGCTGATCGTGATTCTGCTGGGGTTCCTGTCCCGGCGGGTCCTGATCTACAGTGTGGGCGTGGAATATCTGGGCATCAACGGCCTGATGAGCAACATCCTGACCATTTTCTCGCTGGCGGAGTCCGGTATAGGACTGGCGATCGGTTATGCGCTGTATAAACCTCTGGCGGAAAACGATATTGAACAGGTCAAATCGCTGATGCGGTTTTTCAAGTATACTTACCGCGCTCTGGCGATAGGAACGGCTGCGATCGGGATAGCATTTTACCCGCTGCTTCCATTCTTCCTGAAAGACAATACCGCGCCGGATGCCAATCTCGTGTATTGGCTGTTCCTGCTTGGTTCGGTGTCCTCCTATTTGTGGGTCTATAAAACGACGCTGAACACCTCGGACCAGAATAAGTATCTTTATACCATCGCAAGCACCATTGCGCAGATCGTGGTGCTGGTGCTGAAGGTGCTGATACTGTATTTTGCGCAGAATTATATTCTGTACCTTGCTGTTGACATCGGCACGACCATTGTCAAGAACCTGATTTTCTGCCGTATTGTTGACAGGCGGTATCCATATCTGAAGGACAAGAACGTCCGGAAGCTTGACCCCGAAGTCCGCAAGAGCCTGTTTACAAACATCAAGGCGCTTTTTCTGGGGAAGGTGGGCTATATCATTTCCCAGTGTTCCGACAATCTGGTCATTTCCTCGCTGGTCAGCGTGACCGCCGTGGGTATGTACAGCAATTACACGACCCTGATCACTTCTGTTTCCGGGTTTGTGACCACCTTCTCCAGCGGTGTTACAGCAAGCATGGGCAACCTGATCGCAAGCGAAACGAAGGAGCGGGCATACGAAGTGTACAAGCGGGTAGATTTTATCAACTACTGGCTGTATACGTTCACGGCGACCTGCCTGCTGTGTCTGGTAGAGCCGTTCGTCGCGATCTGGCTGGGGCAGGACTTTGTGCTGACAAAGACCATTTTGATTCTGGCAGTTGCGATATACTATTTCAAGGGGATCAACTCCGGGATCGACATTGCCAAAAACGCGGCCGGGCTGTATTACCCGGACCGGTTTATCCCGATGGCGGAAGCCATTGCAAACATGGTGATCTCTATCGTTCTGGCAAAGCGGTACGGCATTGCCGGTGTTCTGTTTGGCACGCTGGTCAGTTTCCTTGCCCTGTCCTTCTGGGCAAAGCCCTATTTTGTCTGCCGGGACGTATTCGAGGTCTCCTTTGCCAGATACGCTGTCCGGGAGGGGCGGG
>ERZ773130.1238-NODE-1238-length-25111-cov-3.106322_pt1 | contig 25111 bp, 19 predicted proteins | sample MGYA00511919_ERZ773130 | MGnify/ENA primary metagenome ERZ773130 (study PRJEB29015, sample SAMEA2737851) | human gut metagenome | biome: human gut; feature: human-associated habitat; material: faeces | place: China | collected 2012 ...
TCATTCCAATACCGAAATATTCGCAGATACCGAAGTGTCTGTCGTAGCCGGGAACGGGACAAAGGAATTTAATCTTCCCCTGCTGCATCCACGGCTTGTCGCCCGCACCGTGAGTCATGCACTGCCCGATAAAATCAAACATGACATTGAGGCTGGAGTTGCCCATAACGATAACGTTTTTATCCTCGACCTCGAGCATCTCGGAGAAAATCGCCTTGCATTCGGGGATTCCGTCAAGAATACCGTAGTTTCTGCATTCAAGTCCCGTTGACGATTTTACGTCCTTTATCTTGAGCATATCCATTGAGAGGTCGAGCTGCTGCGTGCAGGGCTTGCCTCTGGACATATCGAGCTTTAGGTCTTTAGCCTTGAAGCTGTTATATTTTTCCAATAGCCGAGAGCGGAGTTCTTCGAGCTCCTTTTTGGACATTGATTCAAAAGTCATGTTGATTCCTCCGTAAACAAAGATCTTGTATATTCTATTATATTCCGCCCGAATTTGCAAGTCAAAAAGCCGAATCCTGCAAAAAATCTTTGTTTTGTCCATATATACACCGTTTTTATGGGCGAAATTTGAGCATAACTTTTATAAGAAAGGTGATTCAAATGAAAAAAAGGTCAACGCGCATACTCTCCGTCCTGCTCGCGGTACTCCTTTTCTGCTCGGCTCTTCTCCCCTGTTCATTTGCGGCAACCGCCGAGGAATGGGACGAAAACTGGGACAGGCTAAAAAACGACTCTTCGGCGGTCTCGCTCTCCCCCGGCAGCGACCCCTCAAGCATGAACTTCACCTGGCTCACACCGACCGACAGCGGAATGGTCATGTTTCAGATAGCAACAGACAGCTCAATGAAAAACGGTGAATTTCTGAAGGTTGAGCGCACACACACCGCTCTTTACGGCTGGAAAAACGACGTTACCGCCGAAAATCTCAAGAGCGACACCACCTACTATTACAGGGTAGCCGAAAAAGGCAAGTGGTCAAAGACATATTCGTTCAACACCGGCAACGAAAAAGATTACAGCGTGCTCTTCGTTTCGGATACGCAGATAGGCCGTTCGGGCGACAGAAAGCTTGACGAGGTATTGAAGCGCGATTCGCTCGGCTGGAACAACACTCTCGAAGCGGCCGTAAAATACGCGCCCGATATATCTTTTATGATCTCTTCGGGCGATCAGGTTGAGACCGCCATAACACAAGAGCAGCATAATCTTTTCTTCAACCCCGAGCTCATGCGCTCGCTGCCCGCAGCCACAGCTATAGGCAACCACGACTTCTATTATCCGCTCTATTCGATAAGAAGCAATCATCCGAACAGATTCGACCGCGAGCTTCTTCAATGTCCCGCGGGCAAGGGCTACTATTTCAAGCGCGGCGAGGCACTGTTTATAGTCCTCAACTCGAACAATGTCCTCACCTATGACCACGAGGAGCTCATAAAAGAGGCTATGGAGTTTTATCCCGATGCACTTTGGCGCGTAGTCGTTATGCATTACAGCATATACAGCCGCAACGAGGAGGATAATTTCTACCGCCCGCTGTTTTCAAGTATATTTGACAAATACGATATCGACCTTGTGCTGAGCGGTCACGATCATATCTATACCCGTTCGGCGCTCTTGCGCGGCAATGAGAGAGCGGAGAACGGCGGCACGCTCTATCTTGAGGCGAGCACCGCCTCCGGCTGCAACTACGGAGGTCAGCCCGACGCGACACCGTGGTACGCCGAAAAATGCATTCAGCTGCGCACGCCCACATATGTCCTGCTGAATTTCACACAAGGCAAGATTTCAATAAAAGCTCTGCGGAGCGACACTAACGAAGTTTTCGACTCCTACGAGCTGACAAAAGCAGCGCCGTCAAATACAGAATATAAAGACAGTCTGCTTCAAAGATTATATCTTTTCTTTGCGGACAAGATATTCAAACTGCGCGATATAATTTTCTGAATACAGCACAAATCACCTCTCGGAATTAACGCCGAGGGGTGATTTTTCATATAATATATCGCTTCTTCTCGGAGCAAAAAACTTGCAGGAGGAAACAAAATGTTCAAAAAAGCTTCCGATATACTGTCGGATTACTACTATTTTCAAGCCGATATAAACGGAAACAGCAGCGCCCCGGATATGTCCGGCACGGCGAGATTCTATCCGTGGCTCGACGGAACTATGGTTGAGATAGAGCTCAGCGGAATGCCCGCAAGAAACGAGCCGTTTGCGGTTCATATTCACGAGGATGCATTCTGCGAGCCCGAGGAACACGAAGATACTCCCGAACGGTGTGCGGCAACAGCAAAACACTTGGAAGATACCATCACTCTTCCCGGCGTCTTTTCAAATAACGGCTACGCTTATATGGCAACCTACACCGACCGTTTTATCCCGCAGCAAGCAGAAGGGAGAACCGTGATAATTCACAGCTCCCCCGACAGCTTCACTTCAACCGATACCTTCGGCAACCGCATCGCCTGCGGAATTATACGCCGAATGGAAGTCGGCAAATCACTTTAATTTTCTCAGATCGTTTGCCCTTATTTCCGTGCGCCTGATTTTGCCGTTGACGGTCTTGGGAAGAGAATCGACAAACTCAATAACTCTCGGATATTTATAGGGCGCGGTCTCTTTCTTGACATAAGTCTGAAGCTCTTTTTTAAGCTCCTCCGAGCCATCGAAGCCCGGCTTGAGAACGATTGTCGCCTTGACGACATTGCCTCTTATCGGGTCGGGAAGCCCGGTTACGGCGCATTCGAGAACCGACGGATGCTCTGTAAGCACGCTCTCTATCTCAAACGGTCCGATTCGGTATCCGGAGGACTTTATGACATCGTCGGTTCTTCCGACATACCAATAATAGCCGTCCTCATCCTTCCACGCGGTGTCGCCCGTATGATAAAGACCGTCGTGCCATGCCTCGGCGGTTTTCTTTTCGTCACGGTAATAGCCCTTGAAGAGTCCGAAAGGAACCTTCGGCTCGGTATGAACGACAATCTCTCCGGTGACACCGGGCGGCACGGGCTTGCCGTCCTCGTCGACGATATCCACATCGTAGTGCGGCATAGGCTTACCCATAGAGCCGGGCTTCGGTTCCATGCCGACGCGGTTTGCAATAAGCAAGGTGGTCTCCGTCTGACCGAAGCCCTCCATGAGCTTTATCCCCGTCTCCTCGTACCACTTGTTGAAAACATCGGGGTTGAGCGCCTCGCCCGCGATAGTGCAGTATTTGAGTGCGCTCAAATCATAGGAGGACACATCCTCCTGGAGCATAAATCTGAACATTGTGGGCGGGCAGCAGAGGCTGGTGATTTTATACTTTTCGAGTATCGAGAGTATTTCTGCGGCATGGAACTTGTCATAGTCATAGACAAAAACGCAGCTCTCCATAAACATCTCGCCGTAAAGCTTGCCCCAAACAGCCTTGCCCCAGCCGGTATCGGCTATTGTCAGATGAATGCTGTCGGCGTTGACATCGTGCCAATATTTGGCGGTTGTCAGATGCGCAAGGGCATATGTATGCGCGTGCATTGCCATTTTCGGATTTCCTGTAGTGCCGGACGAGAAATATACTATCATCGGCTCATAGTACTTCGTTTCAACTCTCTCGAGATGAGAATCGGCATTTTCCATATCGGTCATAAAGTCATCCCAGCCGTCGCGCTTGCCGTTGACCATTATTCTCGTCTTTATCGAGGGGCACTCAGGCAGAGCCGCATCGACGTGCTCGGCGATCTCTCCGTCGCCTGTGCAGATAACCGCTTTTATGGTAGCGGCATTCGCTCTGTAAACTATATCATGCTTTTGGAGCATGAAAGTTGCGGGGATAATGACCGCGCCGAGCTTATGCAGGGCGAGAATAGTGAACCAGAACTGATAATGGCGCTTGAGTATAACCATTACCATGTCGCCTTTTCCTATACCCTTGCTTCTGAGCATATTGGCGGTCTTATCACTGTAATATTTTAGGTCGCCGTAAGTAAATATTCTTTCTTCGCCAGCCGGATTGCACCAGAGAAGCGCGCGCTTATCCGGCTCTGCGGCAGCTATGGCATCAACAACGTCATAGGCAAAATTGAAATTTTCGGGGCATTTGAGAGTATAATCAACCACATTTCCGTTGCTGTCATATACCTCATCCACAAAGTTTTTATTTAAATCAAGCATATATCAAGAGTCCCTTCGCTTAAACGATTATTTTATTTCTTCTCTGTTTTCTTGAGGATTATCGCAAGAAAAACACAGTCCTCGCCGCCGGTCGCTATCATTCCGTGACCGTGAGCGGAGTTATAGAGCACGGCATCGCCTGCGTTGAGTATCTCAAGATGATCTTCAAACGCAACTTTAAGACTGCCGCTGATAATATAATCAAACTCCTGTCCCTCATGCGTTGAGAGCGTTATCGGCTTATCCTGGTCCTCGTCCGAATAAGGTGCGGTGACGAGGAAGGGCTCGCAATACTTATCCTTGAAGCGGTAGCCGAGATGCGAGTAGCTGAAGCCCGTGCGGCGCTTCATGGGGAGTCCCTCGCCCTTGCGGACTATAGAATAGAACGAAAGTCTCGGATTATCACCGGTAAGAAGCTCTATCATATCGACGTCGAACTTCTCGGCGCACTTGTAAATAAACGTGAAAGAAAAATCAACTTCGCCTTTTTCGGCGGCAATATATTCTTCGGGGGTGCAGTCAACAGCCTGCGCCATTTCCTCTACGCTGTAGCCCATAATCTCGCGCAGGTCGCGGATTCGCTGTGCTATCTCCGTGATGATAATTTCCATAATTTAACTCTCCTTCTCAAAAAAATAAAATATAAAAACCGCCCCAAACATAATGTCTGGGGCGGCTGTTAACCGCGGTACCACCCAAATTCAGTGCATAGCACCCTCAAGCTCCAATAAGCTCTTGACCTTAACGCAGTCTTACGGAAACGCCTACTCGCAAAAGCTTTCGGGTTTCTGCTCGGGAGTGATTCGATTCTCCGGCTCATACATCCGTTTTCACCAACCACGGACTCTCTGCGGTACTTCTCCGGAATCTTTCTCCGTCATAGCCTTTATGGGCAAGATTCAGTTTTTACAAAGTATATAACCGAAGAATCGGTTTGTCAATAGTTTTTTTGAATTTATTTTTCAAACATCGTTCCGCCGTGCGAATCAATTCCGACTGTAAGCGGGAAATCCTTGAAGCTGAGGCGCTTGACGCTCTCGCAGCCCAAATCAAAAAAGGCTGTCTCCTCGCACTCGGTTATGCACTTCGAAGCGAGTGCGCCCGCGCCGCCTATTGCACAGAGATACACGGCGTTGTTTCGTTTTATAGCCTCGACTACCGACTCGCTTCTCCCGCCCTTTCCTATCATGCAGCAGAGACCCTCATCAAGAAGCCGGGGCGCATAGACATCCATGCGGCTCGAGGTAGTGGGGCCGCAGCTGCCGATAACATCTCCGGGCTTTGTCGGCGTGGGGCCGGCGTAATATATCGCCGCATCTTTTAAATCAAACGGAAGCTCCTCGCCGCCGTCAAGCAGGGCGTATATGCGCTTATGTGCCGCGTCGCGCGATGTATAGACTGTACCCGAAAGCAGTACTCTGTCCCCCGCGCGGAGCACATCACAGTATTTGCGAAGCTCGCTTGTATCTATTTTATATTCAGCCATCAGTCTTCTCCGAGAAATTTTTTTGTAAGCTCCGATATATCCTCTGATTCATCGGACTTGACGGGCTCTTCCGTTACGGCATCTTCGCTATGTACGCCGTCAGGTTCAATCTCTGCGGCTTCGGCTTCGTCGGGTGCGGTAAATTTAAAATCAAGCCCGCCGCCCGCATTGAGGACATTGACAAGATTGCTTATTTCCTCATCGGATATTTCAATATCGGAGCCGTCCGAATCGCCGAAATCCTCATCGGTAAGGCTCGGCAGCTTGACCTCGCCGTTCTCGCCGAAGGTAAACTGATGCTCGTCTATCTCGTCCTCCTGAGAGTCGAGCTTATCGGCAACGCTGCTCAAGTTGGTCGAAAGCGAATTTATCTTCGAGACAAGGGAGGCGACGACAACGCCGAAATTATCGGACATCTGAGAAATATCCTCGCCTATCTCGTCAACTCCGCTTGCGGCCTCTTCAATGGTCTGCTTCGTCTGATTGGAAATGCCCTTTGCGGACGCCTTTGCGCTGCGGATTATCTTATCAGAATAGAGCAGCGCATCGAGAACGAGAGCGCCTATCTGACCCTCAACATCCTTGGCGCGTTCGCAGCCGACTTCAACGCTGTTGAGCTTCTCGTTGAGGGAATTGACTTCGTCCTCGAGAGCAAATATTTTCTTTGCATACTCCTCGCTCAGCGCAGAATATTCCTCAACGCGGGTCTGCTGCTCGGAGAGAAGAGTTTCAAGCTCCTTTGTCCGCTTTATGGCGGATGCGGCGCTCTCCTCGGTCTCCTTGAGCTTTTTCTGCGTGTCCGTTAACTGCGTCTGCTGGGCGCGAATATATTCAAGGACGTCTTCTTTGTTGAAGCCGCCGAAGGTCATCGTTTTGAAAAGCACATCTTTTGCCATGCTTTTATCCCTCATTTCTTTTAATAGGCGATAATATTATACGCGTCACTGTCGATTATGGCAAGCTTATTTTTAGAATAAATACATAAATCTCCGCCGCTGCGTATAAAAGCTATTCCCTTGTCGGAATATTTCATGTTTTTAAGCTCCGCTTTTTCCGACACGGGCGCAGTCTTTTTGCCGTCGTATAAATACAGATCCGCTATATCTCCGTCCGGAGAAGAGACGAAATTTTTGACTATGAGAACGCTTCCGTCGGACATCCTCGCAAAGGACGCCACATCCCCGTCGATTTTCTCTTTTTCCGCGGAATATTTATACAAATCACAGAGCGACGAGCCGGAAACGCTGCGCCGGTACCACATATCCGAGCCGATTATGCTGCAGGCCTTTACGCCGGTATCGAGCATCTCCGCGGCAGAAACAACTCCGTTTGACAGCGTATGCTTAAACAGCGAAAACGTATCGCCGGAGCCGTCAAACGACTTGACGAAAAGTCTGTCCCCCTCAATAATAAACTCGGCTTTCTTGCCGTCGTATGCGTCGAGCTTGACAGGTGAAGAGGAATGCGTGTCGGCAAAGAGGAAGCCCGTCTTTTTTGTGCAGGCCTTGACTGCAGCTACGGCGGTTTCCGTGACCGATTCGACCGAGGATGAGGCTAACTGCGCGTCAAGGTCCGACATTCTTACCGTGCTGCCGGTAATCTCGGTCATATAAAATACTGCGGAGGGCTCGCCGGAAGCCGATACTGCAAAGACCTCCGTCGGCACAACGTTTTCCGCGATTTTCTTTGAGCCGTCGGCAGTTCGGGCATAGAGATTGTAGCCCTGCCTGAAGGTATCGTCCTTTATCTGCTCATCGAGAGCCTGACGGATCTTATCGCGTGAGACCTTGTGGTTATATTTGGTCATATCAAGCTGATACTGTATGCTGAAGCCGAAGATAAAGGTGTAATCATTGCGGTTCGGCGCCTTTATAAGCTCGTCGTCCTTCGCCATGTCGTCGTCAATAATATCCCTCCAGCCGGCAGCCGATTCTTTCTTGACGAAATAATAAAGGTTGCCGCCGGGAGAATACAGATCGTAAAGAACGGAGCTTACGGTTGTTGCTGTCTGAACGGGATTTTTACCCGGAGAGACGGAGAAAAGCTCGGACTCTCCCTCCTTATACGAGCCCGTTTCAAACAGCAGCTCGCAGTTTTTACCGTCATCGTAAAAATGAATGTTTGCGGCATTTTTAACGAGCTCTTTGCTGCCCTCGGAAGCCGAATAAATATACAGAGACTGCGAATCCGAAAGCTGTTTGATATAATACAGCACATCACCGGAGCTCGGCAAAAACAGCTCTTTTATAGCAAAATCAATATCTGATTTTTTGTTCTTTTTTAAATCGTATGCAGTAGTCATAACGGCGAGATTATCCGGGTTCTGCTTGGAATAATACAGTATTCCGTCATTGTACTTAAAGCTCTTTTCAACACCGTAATCCAGAAGCTTTGCATCTTTTTTGGCTTTTGACGAGCTTTTTATACTGCACATATAGAGGTCATATTTTTGACTGACCTTCGCCGAGGCGGTGGTATAGATGAGATACTCGCCGTCCGAAGTGAGCAGCACCGACGAATCGTCGGATATTGTCAGCTTATGTTTTTGACCGTAAGCGGAAAGATATGTTCCGCCATCTGTCGCTTTATACACTATTGCCTGACTGTCGGCCTTGGGGACATTATTTTTGCCGGACAGCAGAAAAATCAACGCAGCCGTAGCTGCCGCCGCGAACACAAAAATGCTCACGGCAGCGACTGCGACTGTGCTTTTTTTGAATCTGATTTTAGCCATTTGAAAACCTTTCGGTCTGTTTTCAGCGGGCTGCCTTGAGTTCAAGCGCCTGCTTGGTCTTTTTAACTATGTTTTCCGCATCAAGACCGTAGATGTGGAGAAGCTCGACTGCCGGACCGGAGCGTCCGAAAACATCCTCTACACCGAGCTTTACGACCGGCACGGGAACTGTTTCGCAAATAACCTCGCTGACGGCTCCGCCGAGTCCGCCGATAACGGAGTGCTCCTCTGCGGTAACAATTGCTCCCGTATCTCTTGCGGCGTCGATAATTGCCTGCCTGTCAATCGGCTTTATGGTGTGCATATTGATAACTCTTGCGGATATGCCTTCATTTTCAAGCATATCTCTTGCCATAAGAGCCTCGTTGACCATAAGACCCGTGGCGATTATGGTCACATCCTTACCGTCTGCGAGCTGAACCGACTTGCCGATTTCAAACTTGTAGTTGTCGGGATCGTTGAATCTCGGCACTGCAAGACGACCGAAGCGAAGGTAGACGGGGCCGTCATACTCCGCAGCGGCGAAAACAGCCGCTCTCGCCTCAACATCATCGGCGGGATTGATTATAACCATACCGGGGATAGTACGCATGAGAGCTATATCCTCGCAGCACTGATGGCTCGCGCCGTCCTCACCGACGGATATACCCGCATGGGTAGCACCGATTTTGACGTTAAGATGGGGATAGCCCACAGTGTTTCTTATCTGCTCAAAAGCACGGCCTGCGGCGAACATTGCAAAAGAGCTGGCAAATACAGTGTATCCGATGGTCGAAAGTCCGCCGGCAACACCTATCATGTTGCATTCGGCAATACCGGTATCAAAGAATCTGTCCGGATATGCCTTTTTGAACATTGCTGTCTTGGTCGCCTCTGCAAGGTCTGCATCAAGAACGACGAGCTTATCATTTATGGCTCCGAGCTCTACGAGCGCCTTGCCGTAACCGTCACGCGTTGCCGCTTTTATAATTTCTGCCATAGCACGACACTCCTTTCACTGAAATTAGTTGGCTTCAAGGCTTGTGAGAGTAGCATTGAGCTCCTCCATAGCCTCTTTGTACTGCTCCTCGTTGGGAGCCTTACCGTGCCATGAGCACTGATTTTCCATGAAGGAAACGCCCTTGCCCTTGACACTCTTGGCGATTATTGCGGTGGGCTTTCCCTTGAACTCGATAGCCGCATTGAAAGCCGCGTCCATCTCATCGAAGCTGTCCGCATATATCTCAAGAACATTCCAGCCGAAAGCCTTGAATTTCTCGGCTATCGGATAAGGCGAATTGACCTCTGCGATCGTTCCGTCTATCTGAAGATTGTTGTTATCAACAACCGCAACAAGATTGTCGAGACCCTTAGCGCAGGCATACATTGCCGCCTCCCAGACCTGACCCTCCTGAATCTCGCCGTCGCCGAGAATGGTATAAACTCTGAAGCTCTTGCCCGAAAGCTTTGCACCGAGAGCCATGCCGACGGCTACGGAGATTCCCTGACCGAGCGAACCGGTGCTGGCATCGACGCCGGGAACGGTTCTCATGTTCGGGTGACCCTGAAGTCTCGAATCGCTCTTTCTGAGTGTTTTGAGCTCCTCGACGGGGAAATATCCTCTGTGCGCAAGCACGGAATAATAGGCGGGCGCGGCATGACCTTTCGACATGACGAGCCTGTCCCTATCTTCCCACTGCGGATTCTTCGGGTCGATGTTGAGCCGATGGAAGTAGAGGTAAGTCAGGATATCGGCGATTGAAAGCGAGCCGCCCGGATGACCGGACTTTGCATTATAAACGCCTTCAATTGCACCCATTCTCACCTTACAAGCTTTGATCTTCAACTGTTTGCTGACAATTGTGTCCACAACAGCCACCTCCTGTAATAATGTATTTATTGGCAATCTTTTTCAATATATTCGAGAAAATCGGCAACGGCGCCCTTATTACAGTGACACGCAACAAATGTTGCTGCATCCCTCATCTCCTGCGGTGCTTGACCGCAGACCGCCGGAACACCGACACTCTTTATCATATCAAAGTCGTTAAAATAGTCGCCTATTGCGCCCGTGTGCTCATGCGGAACACCGAGCATATCGGCTATTTCAAGCGCCGACGTGCCTTTGTTGGTCCCCTCGAGCAGCATCTCGTAGCTCGCTACCGAGGATGACATATACGTGACACCGTCGCTGTCTGTGGAGTTAAGATACTTCACCATACGTGAAACCACGGGCGGAAGTCCCATAAATATAACCTTGCCCCAATTCTCCTTCGGGACATCATCGAACTTTTTGAAATTCTGATGCGTTATGCGATCCGCAAGCGACATCGCACCGCTGAAAACGCCGGGATTGAGAATAAATATCTCTTTGTCCGTGCAAATTTCTATCTGTATATGCGGAAAGTTTTCGTTCACGCGCTTTACTATATCTATGCCGCGCTCGTCTATAGCATGAAATGAAAGCATCCTCTCATGCTCATAATCGTAAATTCCGGCACCGTTTAAGATAACCGCAGGCGTGGATTTTATCGGCAGGCGCTCATAATGCTTTCTGAGCGAAGATATATTTCTTCCCGAGGCAAGAGTAAAATGACCGCCGAGGTCTTTGACAAAATGCGTAATAGCCTTCAGATTCCGCTCCGGCAATGTTCTGAGCTTGGTGTTCAGAGTGCCGTCAACATCGGAAATTATCAGCCAATCGGAAAAGTCTGTCTTCATATTTATCACTTTCTGATTTTTCTTAAAAATTTTTCAAAATATTCGGGCAACTCGGAGGAAAGCTCTATCCTCTCCCCTGTTACCGGATGGTCAAAGCCCAAAAGCCTTGCGTGCAGGCACTGGCCGCCGAGCTCTGTTATCACATTCTTCTGCGGGCCGTATACCGCATCGCCCGCCACCGGATGACCGATATACGCCATATGAACTCTTATCTGGTGAGTTCGGCCTGTTTCGAGCCGCAGGCGGACAAAAGTAAATTTTTCATATTCTTCTACTGTGTAATAATGAGTGACCGCAGGTCGGGAATTTTTATCCGTAACGGTCATTTTCTTTCTGTCATTGGGATTTCTGCCTATCGGAGCGTCTATTATCCCCTCGGGCTCGCGCAGCTTGCCGTAAACCACCGCCGCATATTCGCGGGTCAGGCTGTGTTCTTTAATCTGATGCGCAAGCGAGGCGTGCGCCATATCGTTTTTCGCAACCAGCAGCAATCCGCTTGTATCCTTATCTATCCTGTGAACTATGCCGGGGCGCAAAACCCCGTTGATTCCCGAAAGGCTGCTGCCGCAGTGATACAGCAGCGCGTTGACAAGCGTTCCGCTCCTGTTTCCCGGCGCGGGGTGAACCACCATGCCCTTGGGCTTGTTGACAACGAGCATACAGTCGTCCTCATACCGTATATCGAGCGGAATATTTTCCGGCTGCGCCGTATCGTCCTGAGCGGGTTCAATATAGACAGCCACCTCATCGTCGACCTTCGGCTTGAAGCTCTTGCCGACAATCTTTCCATTGACCGTTATACAGCCGTTTTCCGCCATATGCTGAATACGGGAACGCGAGAGCTCCGGGAAAGCATCCGCTACCGTGCGGTCAATACGCTGATCCGCCGTTTCGGAATCGACCGAAAAGCTCAGCGAATAACCTCCGGGCAAGGGCTCAGACATTTTTCTCATCTCCGCCGTCTTCGGCTTTCTTGTCGTCGTCCGACAGATATTTCTTGTTTTCTTTTATCAAGTCATATACCGTTTTCACTATAAGCAGAGCGGCGCCGACGGTAACACAGCAATCGGCAAAATTGAAAACCGCAAAATTGACAAAGGTGGGCTCGATATAGTCGACAACAAATCCCCTTGCAACGCGGTCAACAAAGTTACCCGCACCGCCGGCTATAATAACCGCCACACACCAGTAAATAAAACCGGGCTTAATTTTCTTCGTCATGAGCAGGAAAATAAACATGACTATAACAACCGCCGTAAAAATCGTCAGAAAAACCGTCTGATTCTGCATGGAGCTGAACGCCGCACCGGTGTTCTCGACATAGCGGATGCGGATAAGACCGAAAAGAATATCCATGCTGCCGCCCGCCGCAAAGCGGTTGACAACAGCAACTTTTATAACCTGGTCGATAGCCACAAGCGCGGCAATCACCAGAAGGGTTATTGCTTGAATCATAAAAACCTCAAAAACTTATTTTTTAAAGAAACCTCTGAAGCGAGAATGGCGGGGATGATCGTCGTCATCATCATCGTCGTCATTATCGTCATCATCGTCGCCGTCTAAAAAATTATCGACATTGGCAAGCACTTCGTCGGTGTCGTCCTCCGCGTCGTTGTCATCCTCAAACTCGTCGGGCGTGATATGATGCTCTATAACGCCGAAGTTTATCACAAAGCCGTTTGCGGAATCGCCGCCGTCCTCCGTCTCGTCGGAATCGGAGACAGTCTCCTCCGCCGCAGCCATGGGATCGTATGTATCGCTCTCCGAATCTTGCGACTGCATGAGTATATCGTTGGCTACAATTTCATCGGGAGCCGCATTCTCTTCGCTGAATTCGGGCTCGTCCTCAAACGCTGCAACAGCGTCCTGCGGTTCGGCGTCTTCAACCGAATCGCCGTCGTTTTCCGCGGTTTCGGTCTCTGCGGGCTCTTCTGTCACTTCTGCTTCTTCGACTTCTTCAACGATATCGACGTTGTTTGTCTCATCCTCGACGGATATGGGGCTGTCCGAAATATACTCGTCCGTATTTACAGTCGGGATAACAGGCACATCCTGCTGCTCGGGAAGCGAGGATATGATATCTATATGCTTACGGTAAGCGTCGAGCACGGAATTGCGGAATACCGCAACTTCGGTTTCAAGCTTCTCGAGCGCCGCCGAATTTACGCGTATAGCGGCATTTATTCTGTCAAGCTCAAGCTGTGCATTTTTCTTTGCGCTCTCGATTATCTCGTTAGCCTTTGCTTCCGCATTGCTTATCATGGCGGAGGCGGTGCGCTCTGCGGAGGTTATGCGCTCGGTTGCGTTTCGGTTTGACTCTTCCGTGAGCTGCGACGCCTTTACCGAAGCCGCTGTTTCAAGGACATCGGCTCTGTTCTGCGCCGAAGAAACAATCTCCTGCGCTCTCTTTTCGGCGGAATCGAGCTGCTCCTGCGCGCTCTGCTGAGCCTCGCGCTGAATTTTGTCCGCCATGCGCTCTGCGGTAAGCAAAGCACGCCTGATATTGTCCTCATCCTTCTTATACTGAGAAACTCTCTCTGCAAGAAGGCTCATTTTTTTAACGAGATCCCCGTTTTCCTTAAACATCTTTTCATAAGATGCGGATACCTCGCGTAAGAACGAATCAACATCTTCTGCCTCGTAAGTCCCGCGTCCGGCGGAAATAAAACGATGAGATTTGAGCTGTTCGGGTTTAAGCATTATCTACACCTCTTAACTGGGAAATAAACATCAATCGAAATATCCTTCGCTCATGCTCTCGATATCCTCGAGCACGTCACCTGAAAGCGGTACGCTGTCGGGAGTAATAATATAAGCCTTGCCGGCAACCTTCTTGATATCGCCGGAATTTGCATATGCGACACCGGAAAGGAAGTCGATAATACGTCTCGAATCGTCTGCGGGGCAGGTTTCAAGATTAAGGATAACTATTCTCTTCTCGTTGAGAACATCGGCTACGCTCTGAACATCAAGATATCTGTCAAGCTTCTTAAGTACGACCGGAGTGCGGCTGGAAGAGCGCAGGTCGACTATATTGGGCATCGAAGACGCAGCAGACGGTCTTGAGGCTGCACCGAAATCCCCGAAAGACTTCGCGGAATCGGTGCTGTCGGATGCGTATGTGTCATCGGCAGAATCGTCATAGACGTTTTCGATATTTTCATCGATAGTGTCTTCATCGGAATTGTCGATAAAATTTTTCACCTTATCAAAGATACTCATAATATTTTCCTCCCGTATTTATAAAATAACTTAATATTGCCTGTCTCCGAATATCGCCGAGCCCACACGCACAAGCGTCGAACCCGCCGCTATCGCTTCTTTAAAATCGCCGGACATACCCATAGACAATATGTCCATATATATATTATCCATTTTTTTGGCACCAATGTCAATAAACAGTTTGTGCATATTATCAAAAACACACTGATTTTTTGCAGAATCTTTGAAATTCGGAGCAACTGTCATCATTCCGCGCACCCTGATATGCTCAAGCTCGGCTATTTCGGCGAGCCGGTCGGCGACCTCGTCGGCGGAATAGCCGAATTTTTTCTCGTCCTCGCCTATATTGACTTCGAGAAGTATATCGGTTTTTATCCCCTGCTCCTCCGAACGGCGGCTTATCTGACGGGCGGTCTCAAATGAATCGACGCTCTGTATCATATCAACCTGTCCGACTATTTTCTTTATCTTATTGCTCTGCAGATGACCGATGAGATGAAGCTTGCAGTGCTCGAGATTGAGCTCGGGGCGCTTTAACAGCACCTCCTGAACCTTGTTCTCTCCTATAAGGTCGACTCCGCAGGCTATCGCGTGATTTATAAGCTCTACGGAAACTGTCTTTGTCACCGCCATAAGCTTCACTTCCTGCGGGTCTCTGCCGTTTTTGACGGCGGTCTCCGCTATCTCGTCGCGAACTCTTTTCAGATTATCCTCAAGGAGTCTCAAACGCGCATCAGTAACCGATAAGTTTTCCATCTTTAAGATCCTTTCCCTCAAGTATGACCGCATCGTAGATTTTCAGATACGGCACTTTATTTTCATCGTATATGTCCTCTTTTATCATCTTGGAAATCACATAGTCCTCGCCCGTATATATAATGTCAAGCTTTTTGAATCGGACGATATTGCCGGTGAGCACGTATACACCCTGAACTCCGTCAATAACTCTGACAGCAGATTTGTTTACTCTTATTCCGTCGGTCTCGTTTATCACTATTTCGACATCCTCCGTTCGGAGTCTCGCTATGTCGGAATCCATTATCTTCGAAGAAAGTATAAGAACCGTCTCGTCGGTGTTTATCGGGCCTCTGTAATACACAGAGGCATTTATGCTGTCGCGCGACATATTGTCGCATCTGAGCGTTATGCTGTCTCCGTCGTTTAATCTTGTGGCGTCGGACTTATTGACTATCCCGACAAAGTACCAGGTATATCCGTGTATCAGCTTGCCCTTTGTGTTGGCGGGCACTGCGGCGGGAGAGGCGGACAGCGCCGCCTTTATCTTGTCGCTGCTGAGATTTTTAATATTTGAAAAGCTGAGTGTATTTTCATATCCGTCGGCGGACGAGACATAATATCCCGTATCGTCTGCCTTGAGGTAGTCGACACTTCCGACCTTTGCGGTAAGAGAGGCTATTTCGGACTTTAACGACGCTATCTTCTTTGAAAAATCGATATTTCCGTTTATCAGTATCTGCTTTGCGGTCATCTTGTCGCTGAATTTTTCCGCACTGCTCTCAAGCCCGGAGATTTTGCCCGAACGCACACCGTCGAGCATCTCATAGAAATACGAATCGGCCTGGAGATTTATCTTCGATATGTCAAGCTCGTTCAAATTCTGCTGGCTGTTAAGGCTCTCGTACCTCGCAAGCTCGCTTTTACGACTCTCGAGGTCAACATATGCAGAAGCCGAATCGGCCTTTACGAACTGTGCCGCAATAGCCTGACCACCCGCCACGCGCTCGCCGTCCTGCAAAAGCGGGACATAAGTGAGTGAGGATGAACCGTTTATCAGAGACTCGTCACGCACGGCAAACATCTTCACCGTTATGCTGTTGCGGTATGTCGTGGCGGCGGCGGGCTGGGTTTTCACGTTCGAAGAATTGAAATTACTTATCTCATAGCACAGCACGGCAACGGCCAAAAGCACCGCAACTGCCGCGATTATCTTTTTTACGCCGTTTTTGTTTACCTTTACCTTTTTCATTCCGCAGTCCCCCTCTCTATTATTTCAACGGCTCTTTTCAGCAGCTCGTCATACGGCATTTCGTCGATGTATAAATGCTCTATACGCCCGTCGCGCTTAAACCATGTCAGCTGTCTTTTGGCGTATCGGCGCGTGGAGCGCTTGAGATTGTCTATTGCATCGCCCAAGGATATCTCTCCGGAAAAATACGGCTGCAGTTCTTTATAGCCTATCGCCTGACCCGCCGTCTTTCCGAGCTCGCCCGAAAGAAAGCGTCTCGCCTCGTCGATAAGTCCGCTGTCTATCATCATATCAACTCTGCTGTCGATACGGTCATACAAAAACTGCCTGTCGCGCACGTCGAGGCATATAGCCGTGCAGTCATATTTCGGCTCCGCAAGGCGCGACCTGCGCTGCTGTTCGCTCATTGTGACCCCGGTTTTATAATAGACCTCAAGGGCTCTTATGATACGTCCTCGGTTATTGAGATGCAGCTGCGCCGCGGTGTCCGGGTCAATGTCCGAAAGCTCCTTATGAAGCGTTTCCATGCCCTCTCTTTCCGCACGGCGTTCAAGCTCGCTGCGGATATATATACCGTCGTCCTCCTCGGCAAAGGTTATATTGTCGACAAGGGATGAATAGTAAAGTCCTGTTCCGCCGACCAAAACGGGAAGCTTTCCCCTGCCGGATATTTCTTCTATACACCTGCCCGCCTGCTCGCAGTAGGCTGCGACACTGTACTTCTCGCCCGGCTCAAGGAAGCTGAGCATATGATGCGGTATACCGCCCATCTCCTCCTCAGTCGGCTTGGCAGTCGCAATATCCATATATTTATATATCTGCATTGAATCGCAGGAAACGGCCTCGCCGGAAAGTGCGCGGCATATATCGACCGCCAGCTTCGTTTTGCCGGACGCAGTGGGACCTACTACCGCAGCTATTTTAATCTTCTTACACCCGTCCAAAATTCTTCTCCAATTCACGCCTGGTTATCTCGATCATGACCGGTCTGCCGTGCGGGCAGTATCTTATCTCCGGGCTTGCGAAAAGACGCTTTATAAAAAGCTCGCGTTCGTATTCCGTGGTGTACATTCCGCCCTTTATCGCAGCCTTACACGCCATGAGACTGAAAAGCCACTCCTTCTTTTCGGATATGAGCTTCTGTCTGTTTTCAACAAGATATCCCGCAAGCTCCGCGACAACATCGGCGACCTCATCCGCCGATATCTCCATGGGACACTCGCGTACTATCACGACGGAATATCCGAAATCCTCGACCGCAAACCCCGCCTGCATAAGCATATCAAGGTTATCGAGCACCGAAGAATATTCCTCTTTGCTGAGCGTCACGGTTATTGGGGTCAAAAGCATCTGCGTTGAACGCTTGCTGTCGTTTTTGACAAGCTCGTTAAACAGCATTCTTTCGTGCGCCGCGTGCTTATCAACAAGAAAGATGCTCTCCCCTTGTTGAACAATAATGTATGTTTTGAACGCCTCTCCGATAACGGTTACGGGCAGCTCCGCGGGCTTCTCGTCAACAGCCGTATCGAGAGCCCGAGCCGTTTCTTCCGGCTTTTCGTCGGGAAGCGTTGCGGCTTTTTCCGAAAGCTCCGGCCGTATATCCGCTTCAATAACGGCGGTCTCTTCTTTTTTTGCCCTTTGAGCGTCAAGAAAATGCTGAATGGTCGAGGGCTCGGAGTCTGCGGTTTCGGGCTTTTTATCCGGGCTTGCAACTGTAATTATATCCTCGCGCGCAACGGGCTGCTGATATGTCGGTTTTTCCGGCTGCTGCGCCGAGCGGTATTCGGAGGATGACATCCTGTTCCAGAAATCGGGCTGCTTTTCCGGCAATCTCATCTGCTCGGTTTTCGGGCGCACAGGCTCGAAGAGCTCCGTCTGCGCCGTCCTCGGAATAGTCACCTTCGGCGCTTCGTCCCTATGCTCAAGCGCATTTTTGGCGGCATAATATACCGCGCTGAATACCGTGCGCTCGTTTGCAAAGCGCACTTCGATTTTCGCAGGATGGACGTTTACATCGACAAGACCCGGTGCGGTGGTTATATTGAGCACGCAGTACGGGAACTTGCCGACCATTATCGAATTTTTATATGCCTCACTCAGAGCCGCCGAAGCCGTGCCGGACTTCACAAGTCTGCCGTTGACAAAAAAGAACTGCATATTGCGGTTCGGACGCGATTTTGTCGGCTTCGAAACAAGCCCGCTTATCTTCACGGACTCGAAGCTGTAATCCGCTTCAATAAGTCCGTCCGCAAAGTCCTTGCCGAAAATCTCATAGGCTGCGGTTTTGAGGTCGCCGCTTCCGGAGGTGAACAGGGCGCTCTTGCCCTCTCTTATAAATCTTATCGAAACATCGGGGTTTGAAAGCGCAATCTTGTCAACTATACCGGCGACTGCATTGGCCTCGGAGACATCCTTTTTGAGAAACTTCATTCTTGCGGGAGTGTTGAAGAAAAGATCTCTGACTACTATCGTTGTCCCGAGCGGGCAGCCGGCATCATCGACCAACGTCTCCTCTCCGGCGCTTATGCAGTAGCGCGTTCCCGTCTCCTCTTCAGTGGTTCTTGTGAGCACCTCGACATTTGAAACGGCGGCTATGGAGGCGAGTGCCTCGCCTCTGAATCCGAGAGTGCCGATCGCATACAAATCGTCGCGCGTGCTTATCTTGCTTGTGGCGTGGCTTATGAACGCGTTGCGTATATCTTCGCGGCTTATTCCGCAGCCGTTGTCGGTTACGCGGATATAAGTTATTCCGCCGTTTTTTATTTCAACCGTGACCGAAGAAGAGCCCGCGTCGATCGCGTTCTCCATAAGCTCCTTTATAACGGACGCGGGTCTCTCGACCACTTCGCCCGCAGCTATTAGCTCCGCTATTTCTTTTGGCAGGACTTTAATCTTCGACATGGCTTCCTCCCGTTATATTTCCTTTGCGCTCTTTGTCAGCTCGTACAGCACGCCCATCGCCTCTATCGGCGTTAAGGTGTTGACATCGAGCACCTTCAGCTTTTCGACTATCTCGTTTGAGCTGTTCTGACCGAACGATATCTGCCCGGCCTCCGGCTCGGCCGCGGTGCTCGGCTCACGCTCGCGCACAAGCACAAGTCCGCTCTCTTCAATCTCCTTGAGAACCTTTTTCGCTCTGTCCACAACTGGCTTCGGAACTCCTGCGAGCTTTGCGACTTCAATTCCGTAGCTTCCGTCCGCCCCGCCGCGAACTATACGGCGCAGGAAGGTTATGTCGTCGCCGCGCTTTTTGACGGCTATATTGTAGTTCTTCACGCCGTCTATCTGCCCCTCAAGCTCCGTCAGCTCATGATAGTGCGTGGCAAACAGGGTCTTTGCGCCGATGCGCTTTTTGTCGGCGGCATATTCGAGCACGGCGCGCGCAATGCTCATGCCGTCAAAGGTCGAAGTGCCTCTGCCTATTTCATCAAAAATTATGAGGCTTCTCGAGGTTGCGTTATTCAGTATGGACGCGACTTCGCTCATTTCGACCATAAACGTCGATTGACCGGCGGAAAGATCGTCGGACGCACCTATTCGAGTAAACACGCTGTCAACTATACCGAGCTCCGCGCTTGCGGCGGGAACAAAGCTTCCCGCCTGCGCCATGACGCAGATTAGAGCTACCTGGCGCATATATGTGGACTTACCCGCCATATTGGGACCCGTTATTATCGCACAGCGGTCGTCTCCGCAGTCGAGAACGGTATCGTTCGGCACAAACGGCTCACCGTTGAGCATCTTTTCGACAACGGGATGGCGTCCCTCTTTTATTTTCACAATCGGCTCTGCGGACATCTGCGGGCAGACATAGTTATTTTCAAGCGCTGCCTGGGCAAACGAGCAAAGGACATCGAGCTGCGCCACTGCCGCCGCCGTGCGCTGAACGCGGGCGAGCTCCGCGCCGGTGCGCTTTCTGATATCGTCAAAAATCTCGTATTCGAGCTTGACGATTCTGTCCTGCGCGCCGAGAACCTTTGCCTCAAGATCCTTGAGCTCCTGAGTTATAAACCTCTCGCAGTTTGCAAGGGTTTGTTTTCTTATATATTCGTCGGGTACAAGCTCTTTATATGAGTTGGGAACCTCTATGTAGTAGCCGAATACCCTGTTATAGCCTATTTTAAGTTTTGCTATTCCGGTCTTTTCCTGCTCCTGCTGCTGTATGGCGGCAATATAATCCTTGCCGTTTAATACTATATCGCGCAGGGAGTCCAGCTCCGGATGGAAGCCGTCCTTTATCATGCCGCCCTCACGGACGGAGAACGGCGGCTCCTCGACTATCGCAGCGTCGATGAGCTCATAGATATCGGAAAGCGCGTCTATATTTTCGGCACATTCGCGCATAAGTGACGAAGAGAGCACGGAAACTTTTTCTTTAAGCTCCGGCAGGCACGACGCGGCGAGCGCCAGCGCACGCAAGTCCTTAGCTCCGGCTGTACCGAACGATATTCTTGTTATGAGACGCTCGAGGTCATGTATGCCCGACATACTTTCGCCGAGCTCCTGCCTCACCATCGGCTGAGAGACAAGCTCTGCCACAGCGTTATGGCGCTTTGTTATGCGCGCCATGCCGATAAGCGGGCGCTCAAGCCATGCGCGTATCATTCGCTTGCCCATTGGGGTGCGCGTCTTATCGAGCACCCAGAGCAGGGAGCCGCGCTTTTCGCGGTTTCTTAAAGTCTCGACTATTTCGAGATTGCGCAGAGCGGAGACATCGAGGCGCATGAAATTGAGTTCTGAATAAAATGATATCGAAGAAATATTTTCGAGGTCGTTGCGCTGAACCTCAGTGAGATATTTAAGCGCCGCTCCGAGGGCCGGAACAGCCGCGCTGCCCTCATGGAGCTCAAGCTCCGACAGGCTGTCTTTTTTGAAATGAGCGAGTATTGTTTCGGCACTTTGCCGAGGGTCAAAATAGCTGTCGCCGAGCTCCTGTGCAAGAGCTTCGGTCTTGTTTGAAATGAATGAAAACACCTTCGTAAGAGACGAAGAAGCGGAGTTGAACACGATTTCGCTCGGCATGAATCTGCCTATCTCGTTGATTATTTTATCGGGAACGGCGGGAGAGGCAAGCTCGGTCAGATTGACGGAGCCCGTTGATACGTCCACAAAGCAGACGCCGGCGGACTCGCCCGCAAAATATACGCTTGCGAGGAAATTGTTCCTGCCCTCGTTGAGCATACTGTTTTCGATAACCGTACCGGGAGTCAGAACCCTGACAACTTCGCGCTTGACAAGTCCCTTTGCGAGAGCGGGATCCTCCATCTGCTCGCATACGGCGACTTTGTAGCCCTTTGCGACGAGGCGCGCCATGTAGCTGTCCGCGCTGTGAAACGGCACGCCGCACATCGGGGCGCGCTCCTCCTGACCGCAGGCTCTGCCTGTCAGCACAAGCTCCAGCTCACGCGACACTGTTACCGCATCGTCAAAGAACATCTCGTAAAAATCACCGAGTCTGAACATCAGTATCGTGTCGGGATATTTCTTTTTTGTCTCAAAATACTGTTTCATCATCGGAGAAAGCTCTGCCATTCCGATACCGTCCTCTCAGCGGTTATACCGCAAAATAAAAAGCTTTCGGCTCCGCAGGGGTTAACCTGCGGAGCGGTATTGCAATAATCAGCAGCCCGAGCAGCCGGAGCAGTCTCCGCCGCAGTGATGCTCCTCTTCGGGCTCGCAGGTAGCGGGGTCTTCACCCTGGATGCACAGAGCGAGAATGCCCGTGATATAATGCATCATTTCATCTATCTCGGCTCTTGCAACCTCATAGTCGCGCATATGCTCGTTATCCATAACCTTCTTGTAGAGGTCGTTGAACTCGGTCTCATATGCCGTAAGCTTCTGCTCGTTGGCATCTTCCTTGCTCGCCTCGTGCTGATAGGACATATGAACAAGCTGAATCTTGCCCATAAGTTCGTTGAGCTCCTTGTCCTCCTCGTTTGCCTTCTGGGCAGCCTGGAACTTCGCATATCTTTCATCCTGCTGGATAGCTGCGCCGAGTTCTCTTGTAAGTTTGATGATGTCCATAATTGTACTCCTTGAAATTTATCTTATATCCTTATCCGCAATGCGGAGATATAGCGTTTTCAGTCGGCAAGCTCGCCCTTGAGCATCCATATCAGAGCTTCGGTCACTCTGACGGTTCTGAACGAGCCTATGACCGACTCATCGGCAGGGAACTCGATTATTATATTGCCCTGCGTCCTGCCGGATATATATCCGTCTTTTTTAGCCTTCGACTCGCAGAGGACTCTGTATTCTCTGCCGACCATTTCGGAGGTGCGAACAGACGCGATTTTCTCCTGCGCGGCACAGAGCTCCGAAAACCACTTGCCCTTTTCCTCGCGGGAAACGGGGTCGCCCATTTTTGCCGCGCGGGTTCCCTCGCGGGACGAGAAAATGAAAGTATAGAGCGAGGTATACTGTGCCTTTTCGATGAGCTTCACCGTGTCGAGAAATTCCTCATATGTTTCACCCGGGAAACCGACTATTATATCGCTTGTCACCGAGAGCTCGGGCATGACGCTGCGGGCATATTCGAGCAGAGAAAGATATTTTTCAGCCGTATATCCCCTGTTCATCTCCTTGAGCACCCTGTCGTTTCCGCACTGCACCGGAAGATGCAGATAATTGCATACCTTATCGCAGTCACGCATTGCATATATAAGCTCATCGGATAAATCCTTCGGATGCGGTGTCATAAAACGGATACGCTCTAAGCCGTCAATCTTTTCCACTTCCTGTAATAATTCTGCAAATGTAACCGGAACAGAAAGATTTTTACCGTAAGAATTAACATTTTGTCCTAAAAGCATGACTTCCTTGACACCGTCTTTTACAAGACGTTCAATTTCCATGATAATTTCTTTCGGCTCACGGCTCTTTTCGCGGCCGCGCACATATGGCACGATACAGTAACTGCAGAAGTTGTTACAGCCGTACATAATATTAACACCAGATTTAAACGGATATTTACGCATAGTCGGCAGTTCTTCCACCACTTCTTTTGTGCTGTCCCAGATGTCGATAATCTGGTCTTCCTGTGTCCATCTGCTGTAGAGCAGTTCTGCCAGCTTGAAAATGTTGAATGTACCGAACATAATGTCGACAAAGCGGTAAGACTGCTTGATTTTTTCAACAACCTGTGTTTCCTGCATCATACAGCCGCACAGTGCGATAATCATATGCGGATTTTTCTTTTTTAAGCCGTTTAAGTGGCCAAGACGTCCGTATACACGCAGGTTGGCATTTTCACGGACGGTACAGGTATTGTAAAGCACGAGGTCGGCTTCTTCTGTTTCAACCGGAACATAGCCGATTTCCGTTAAAATACCAAGAAGCTTTTCAGAGTCCCTCGCATTCATCTGACACCCAAACGTCTGGGTACAGCAGGTTAAGGGACGTCCTAACTTTTCCTGTAAGTCTGCTACATAAGCTTTGCATTTTTCTATAAAATATAACTGTCGTTCCAGGGAATCCTGTGGAATAACATCGGTAAGTGCAATATTGCCCATTTAAAATACTCCTTATTTCTATAATCTGTCATTGTATCAGTTTAAAACCGTCAACTCATAATTTTACTGAATTCCATAAAAAAAGTCAAATCTACAATGAAATTTTGTAGATTTGACTCTGCTGTTAAATATAGCTGGCGGCAAAATTTCCGGCATTCATCGGTTTGCCGTAGAAAAAGCCCTGAATACAGTCTGGTTTTAATGTCATGACCTTGTCGTATTCTTCCTGCGTTTCGACACCTTTCACGCAGACCTTGATGTTAAAATTGTGCGCCATTTCCGTTACATACTTGACAAGTGTGTAGTTTTAGCTGCTTTCATTAATATCTTTGATAAACAGACGGTCGATTTTGATAATGCCAAACATCATATCGCGGATATAGCGCAGGTTAGAATAGCCCGTACCGAAATCGTCAATGGCAAGATTTAAGCTTTTGTTATTAAAAGAATTTAACACATGCTTTACGGCAGTATTATTTTCCAGCTCGCCGCTTTCCGTGACCTCAAAAACAACATGTTCGGCAGAGAGTTCATACTGTTCCAGTAATTCTACCGCGTCTTTTAAAATATCACTTTTAATAAATTTGAAAAAATCTTTTATTGCTTTTATATCATCTTTAAAAGTTGTTTCTTCTTCATTAAAGAATCCGCTCTTATAACAAGACATAATAAAAAATAGCAAACCTAAGTTTATATATATATCTTTGAAATCAGCTATAAATAAATCACTTATTCCTATGAAATCCAAGCTACCACCATAAAACACTTTATCTATAAGAGAACATAAAGCTCCAGCAAAGATAAAGATGAAGCACATATCTATCCAAAAGTTTTTATGACCTTTATATTTTACGTATCTATACAACTCAATAAATAGAAATAAAGCTATTCCATTAATTAAAATTAATAATGAAAAACCAATATTAAAATTAAATCGAGCATTTAGCCATGAGCCTTGAGTATTTATTATAGGATTAAATGAAAGAAAGTCTGGAATTATTTCGAAATAATAATGAAAGAAATTAGTCTTAATAATCACTTTAAGTCCTTGATCTAATAGCATTAGAATTAGGAAGGTAATAATTAATGCTCTATTATTTAAGCCGTTTAAATTTTTGGTGCTACATTTATAGATAATAGCTCCAACTAATGCAAATACTAAAAGCAAAGAAAGATTCAGTATAAGAGTATAAAAATCTTTAACTCTACCACTAATTATTTCAAACAAGAAATATACTAGCCACATAATCGGTAATATTCCAATTGTAATTATTTTATCTTTATTAAGTGAATTTTTCATGAGCTCC
>ERZ773130.1250-NODE-1250-length-24924-cov-21.719008_pt1 | contig 24924 bp, 25 predicted proteins | sample MGYA00511919_ERZ773130 | MGnify/ENA primary metagenome ERZ773130 (study PRJEB29015, sample SAMEA2737851) | human gut metagenome | biome: human gut; feature: human-associated habitat; material: faeces | place: China | collected 2012 ...
AGCACGCCGCCAGCGTTCATCCTGAGCCAGGATCAAACTCTCATGTTAAAAAGTTAAATCCAAACCAGAATATCTGGCTTTTCCAAATCAGAAACAAGTTCCTACCGGAATCTTGATTCAGGTTTTACTGTTTTTAAGGTTTGCTTTATTAAAAGCTGTTCGTTCATCTTTCGATGACTTGAATTATTCTCTTATGAATCTTTCAAGGTTATTCACTGTTCAGTTATCAATGTTCTTTGTTGTTTTCAGCAACTCTGACATATTATCATAATCATCTGCACTTGTCAACAACTTTTTTATTTTATTTTGCTTCGTTTTGAAGTGGTTTGTTATCACTTACTTGCGACAGCTTGTTAATAATAACAAACCACAATTCATTTGTCAACATCTTTTTTGACAAAAAATTACATTTCTTTTTGTCGAAAATCACCATTCTATCTTTATCTTACAAGTGACATCGCCATTCTGCGGTAAGTATGCCTTTTTCCACGGATTGCAACGCTGTATGCCGTAATATTTTCCGGCAGTGCCATTCCCATGTACCCACTATCTCCTATATGATGGATGTCTGCACCTGCCATTTTACACATCAATGCGATCTGTCGGATTGTTTCTTCGTCCGCTCCTTCCTGGGAAGTTCCGATTGTAGTCATCGCAAGTACACCTTTTTCATGTGCGGTTTTGATCAATTCAGCTGCATGCTCCATGGTAAATCCCGGAACAGTACCAGGTGCCGGAAGTAAAAGGACATCTGCCCCTGCTTCAATAAATGTCTCAGCATCTTCTTTTGTCAGTATTTTTTCTCCTGCTTCTGAGAGAATGCCGGATGCATGCATTTTTCCTGCTGTCAGGATCACTCTGTCGCCGACTGCCTCGTTTAAATCAGCTAATGCCTTTGTAATTGCCTTGTTATCAACGCCAACACCCGGATTTCCGGTAAGAACGATCATGTCAACGCCCATGTCTGCTGCTTTTTTTGCATTTTCCACGGTTGCGCGCCGTCCTTCTGTAAGACTCCACACCGATTTTTCTCCATCATTGCGGACTGCCGCCGGTTCTAAATTAATTGCAACCATCCTTCCGGTCAGACGTTTGACCTCATGTATGGTATCTTCCGGGGCAACTTCTGGTAATCCATTGATCACAGGATGATCCACGTCAAAAATATTCAGCATGATAATATCTGCACCAAGAGAAGTTACAAATTCTGCATTTGTAATATTCACTAACATTGGTGTCACTGTACCAATTGTCTCTGTTGCCAACACCCTTCCCTCACTGTCAGCGATGGACTGTAATAATTCTTTTTTTTGATAGACAGCCAGTTCTCTGGCTGAACAGTCAATATATCTTTTTCCCATTCCTTTTTCCTCTTTTCTGCCTGATATAAAATGATTTTTCTTTAAAAATTTTCACTGTACCTTCTGTGCAAACTCTGTGAGATATCTTTTATTTCTCTCATATTTCACATTTTCTGCATTTTCTAACACTTTATTGCGATACTCTTCTATTTTTTGCGATGTCATAAAGGAAATCTCCTGCGGCTGATCATATTTTCCCATATAAGAAAAAGATATATTTTCCTGCTCTTCCATGGATTTATAATTCATATATATGGTATAATCCTCATAATCGTTTACCATCTCCCAATAAATCCCGTAATCTTCTCCCTGCAGATGATACAGATTTAAATAGTCATGCAGGCTGTCAAACTCCCTGTCAATATACTTTTCCTCACACCTTGATTTATAATATTCCTTTCCTGAATATTTCACATGATCACTGATTTCTCCTGGTAATGCCATTGCAATTACTATAAAATTAAATACCACGATCACTGACACTATGCATTTTATAACAAAAGGGAACACTTTTACGCTGTAATCTCCAGTTTCATCCCGAAAAGAAAAGGTGATATTAATTTTCTTCATATTCCCACCCCTTTCTCTCAAAAATCATTTTTACAAAAGTTTCCTCCTCATCATAATATCGATCGCACTTTACAAATTCATTCACTTCTTCCTCTGTCATTTCCAAAGTCCCCATTAATGTTGCAATCGTATTCTGCTGGATTTCACTGAAATATTTCTGGTTTTCCTGAAATTCAATTTCACTGATACGATAATCATCCTGAAGTAAAATTTCATGCGCATAGTAAAGGATATCTTCCACTTCATATGCCCTTGGCGTTTTGTCACTTTCCCAGTCAGACTTCTCCCTTAAATCCATCACATCTTCTATAAAATGGCTGTATCTATCATAGATATCTACACGTTCTGTATACTTTTCATACCCGTCCTCTGCATAAACTTCATACTCATGCAGATACGCATCCAACGCTGCATTATCTCCCGTCCTGAAAATTTCTTCTGCTGCTTCTACCGATGCTAATCTTTTCTGATGTTCTGTATGCTTTTCATCCACATAGCCTAAAATGAAAAAGACAATAAATAAAACAACAAGAAGTACAACTGCCAGCAAAAGAATGATATTCATAATTTTATTGGCAACATAAAGTGGCATGGAATGTAACACTTTTGCTTTGGTAAGAAGTGTTTCTTTTCTTGTTTCATCTTCTTCCTTTTCCCATTCCATACCAAGTTTATTCGGCTCTCCACAATAAGGACATTTTGTCTCTTTGGCTGGATAATCATATCCACACTTTGAACATTTCATATACTTTACTCCATTTTGTCTTTTAATCGGCTGATTGCAAGTTTCTGTAACGCTTCTGTAATCTGATCTTTATCATCGTAAGTCAACCCACCAGCTTCATCTATGCAGGACTTTATCTCATCCTCGGATATCTCATAGTGTTCCTTCATATAATCATAACAATATTCTGTGTAATATGTCACAGCATCCTCTTCCTCATATTTGTAATATGCGTCCGCTGCCTCCTGACATTCACTTAATATACCGACGATATAATCGATGTTGCTCAATGCATCTGCCTTATCATTCTCTACGATCCATTTCAGATAAGAATCATCCTCATCATTCAGATAATTTAAATAACGCTGCATTCCCGCAATCTCTGTATATTTATCAAAATAAGACTGATAGGTATATTCCACTGTTTTCAGATATTCACAGATTCCCTCATAATCTCCGCTCTGATACAGGCTTTCTAATTTTTCCAAGTTCTTCTGTTCTACCTGATAAGATACTTTACGGGAAATACTTGAAACAATAAATACAATGATACAGATGATTACAACTGCTATCACTGTCCCTATCCCAAGCCTTGCCGTCCATGACATTCCTTTGCCAGCCACTTTCTCCGGCATTTTCTCCCACCGCCTTTTTTCACGTTCCAGCTCATTCATCATGTCTTCATGCACCTGGACAGATTTGCCAAAGTTATCCCCACCGCAATAAGGGCAGCGATCCTGCTCATCATCATATTCCGCCCCACAGTTTTTACAGATTATCATTGGTTCGTTCCCCCTTTATTTATAACAATGCTTTCTCACAAAATAATAACATACCACCTGCATCACGATCGTTGCAATCCACGATGCCGGATAGGAAATAAACAAAAAATACAGTGATCTGTGCTGTGGAAAAAATGCAAAAATCCACAGAACACGCATTCCAACGGTTCCGATAATAGACAATACCATTGGCACTGCGGAATATCCCATTCCACGCAGTGCACCCGGAAAAAGATCCATAATACCGCACAGAAAATATGGAACTGTCGTGATGGATAAAATCTCAACACCACATTGGATCACGTCTGCTTCCTCTGTATAAATCTGTAATATTTCCGCTCCGAAAAAATACGCCCCGCATCCTAAAACAAGTGCTGCTCCCACCGATAAAATCATACAGTCGATCAGTACGCGGTCCATTCGTTTATACTTTCCAACACCAAAATTCTGACTTGTAAAACTCATACATGCCTGTGTCACAGAATTGATGGAAACATACAAAAATCCCAGAATATTGTTTGCTGCCGTGTAACCTGCCATCGCGGTTGAACCAAAAGAATTGACTGACGATTGTAGTAACGCATTAGAAAAATTGATGACGGTACTCTGTATGCCTGCCGGAATTCCCACCTGAAAAATCTGTTTCAGGTAATAGCCTTTCATAGAAAGTTTTGAAAAAGAAAGCTTATAACTTCCCTCTGTTCTGCAAAGACAGGTCAAAACCAGCACACAGGAAACCATCTGGGAAAACACGGTGGCGATTCCAACTCCCGCAACTCCAAGTCCGAATACGATCACTAGGACCATATTTAAGCCTGCGTTGATCACTCCTGCGATGATCAGAAAATACAATGGTCTTTTTGTGTCACCCACTGCACGGAGAATCGCCGCACCATAATTATACAGCATAAAAAACGGCATTCCCATAAAGTAAATCCGCATATAAAGCGTCGACAGTCCGATCACATCTTCCGGTGTTCCCATTAATTCCAATGCCCCTTTGGAAAAAACAAGCCCAACAAACGCCATGAGAATTCCGCTGATTAGCGCAAGCGTGATGGAGGTATGTACGGTCTCCGACATTTCCTCCTTGCGTCCGGCAGCAAAAAATCTTGCTGCAAGCACGTTTGCCCCAAGTGAGATTCCAATAAAAAGATTGGTAAAAACATTGATCAGTGCCGTTGTAGAACCGACTGCTGCAAGCGCTTCACTTCCACTGAATCTTCCCACAACAATAATGTCCACTGCATTGAACATCAACTGTAAAATGCCAGACAGCATCAATGGCAGTGCAAACGAAACCAGTTTATCCATGATGGAACCGTTGCACATATCAATTTCGTATTTATTACTTTTCAAAAAAATTGCTCCTCTCTACTTTTTATCTTCCTGTAACTTAAGACCCGGAAGGAATTCTAATGATTAATTTCTGTCCATCTTTTTCCATCATTGTCAATACTGGAATATGTTTTTTCCGCAGCTGATGTACGATTGGATATGTCTCAAACACATTTCCTTCCACATATACTGCCTCCGGCTTCTGTTTTAAAATCCGTTTCAGATTCTCTTTGACTTCGTTTTTCCACTGCTGCTTGTCCATCGCTGCTTCACCGTAAATTCCATCCACTGTAAGCTGTGGGAGCTGCATAAAATCCATATGTATCACCGTTGCCTCCTGCATTCCCGGAAGCTGCTTTAACAGCGGATCTATGCAGGAATCCCCGCCGAGATTCACAATCGTCGGATTTTCATGATATAACTCCATGCTGATACGGCAGGCTTTCACCGCGTCCTCTAACATTCCCACCGTCATAAGAAATCCTCCCTTATGACAAAATCCTGCACTCTGTAATCCGGTAACCTGTTCCAATTCTTCATTTTCAAGACCAAGCCACTCTGCCGGAAAACTGCATTTGTAATTCATGGAATATTCCTTCTTCTGTGGTTGTATACAGTATCCACCACGATTGGATGGGAATATGACAAATGCAATCTCCGTCTCCGACAACCGCTTCTGACACGGTACAAACTCCGGTAAAATCAGAATCTTTTCATCTTCGCTGTCCCTTTTACCAGATGTAACCGCCTGCCGGTGCTCTTCTAAAATCTCCTCCACGCGCCTGTCTGCCCGCTCATTTCCGCGATAACGCTCAAATTTGTTTTCAAGGATCATGCCTGCAACGCTTACTGCCTGAAAAAATGCCTCATCATTTCCACCCTGTGCATCCCAGGTCGGATTGAAATTCCCAATCAGTGTTGCAAGCTCGTTTTTCTCCCCCGTGTTATCATTATGATCCAGCGGCTGCACAAAAGCCTCGTCAAACTCCTCTGCCAGCTCTTCCCCAAGGATCTCTGCACCGACTGCCTCCCACAACAATCCAAACGCAGCGTATGGCACACCGTTTTCCCGGACTCTGCTGTCCCTCTGATGATGGTCATACGCACCTCTTCCAATATCAAACACAATTCCATCGAAATCATCCGGCACACGATTTCCACGTAAAATCGTAATTTCCGGATTTATATAAAATAAAAGTGCTGCCGAAAACACATCATCCGCATGAAATTTTCCTCCATGCGTAAATGACCTGGCATCTTTTTTCTTAATCTGCTCCATTAATTCGTTCATTGCAAAATTCTTCTTTCTTTTCTGTGATTATTCTGAAATTTCCTCGATCAAAACTTTTCTGTTTATTACGCCTTTTTTCAATTGCATGACATACACATGAAAATCCAGCGTATCCTTTGCGGTCGTAAACGGCTCTTCGTGCAGTACCTCCGCATGGATTCCCGCACGCTCCAATTCTTCTTTCCGTTTTTCTGCCCGCCCTAAAAGTTTCCCGATATTTTCATCCTCTTTTTCGCCAAAAGATCGATTAGGATAAACGGATGTCGCTTTTTTCAACCTCTCTGTGATCTGATCCACTACTTTTGCATGCGCATTCCGATGTAATAAAACCGCAAGATACCTTGCAACAACAGGATATGGATACCTTTCATAAAAATGTATCCATTTTTTAATTTTTCTGTCACCCACCTGCTCTGCCATCTCTTTCATCAAGGAAAATGCACCATCCGATGGTATCCATGGATTGTCTCGCGGCACAATGTACTGCTTTGAAACCGCCGGATAACAGGTATAATTCAGAGGTGGAAAATAGGCTAACTGCACGAGTTTTCGTTCTTCCTCATTGCAGACAGCCTCACCAAGATACTCATATTTATCCCATAATACCGCAATACGAAATTCCAGTTGCCGCAGATTTTCATAACCTTTTCTCCAAAAATGCGCAATATCACCATAATTATACAGATTTGTTTCCAGCTCTAGCGTTTTAAAAAGGATAGTGACAACACAATCCTCCTCTTCCTGTCGGACAACAAGTGCGTAATCATCCCCATCGCGATAAAAAGAGGCCTCAATAGCCCCTTCATAATCTTCTTTGTATGTACCTGTCATTTTTGCTTCCTTAAAAACAAGAAAGCTTTCTATCGTGTCATTCATCTGATATACCAGACGAATATCTGTTTTATCCGTGTTCTTTTCTTTTGCTCCTGTCTGATCCGGCAGCAAAAGTTCAAATTCATTCTGGCTTAACAGCCTTTTTAACATCTCAAATGTATCCAATGAGAGTCTCCTTTTTCCTGTTGCAATACTTTTTATTCATTATATAAAAATCCCTCCGGCTTGTCTATATGCGCAGCTTTCTTTTTATTGCCCTGCGCTTTTCGTCATGCCGTGAGGGATGAGTCGTAGCTGTCGTCCGCGATCTGGATGACAAATTCTTTTGTATAGCCTGCAATCTGCGGAATTTTTTTCTCGTCCGGCTGTTGTATAAAATCCATTTGAAATCCATGCATTTCAATGATTTTTTTTGCAATCGAAAGTCCTAGTCCGCTTCCACTTCCACTTTTTCTGGATACATCTCCTTTTGTAAATGGTTCAAATAAATGTTCCGCAAGCTCGCCCGGAATTCTCCTGCCACTATCTGCTACAAGAATATAAATGTATCCATTTTTCCGGTACATGCCAATCTTTATATGCGTACCACTCTCATTGTGCTTCATTGCATTATTCAAAAGATTCGTGATCACTCTGGAAAACTGGATTGAATCAACGGATACCGAAACCACTTCTTCTGGAATATCAATCTCGAATTCCATCCCTGCATCTTCAAAGTCTGCATAAATGAGTGCAGCATTTTCACGTAACAGTTCACTCAGATCTGTTTCTTTTCTGTCCAGTGAAAAACCTTCACTGTCTAATTTTACATACTCAAATAATAAATGGATCAGATCGTTCATCCTTGCCGACTTATTCTGTATTGCCTGCAAATATTCAAGCTGTTTTCCCGGATCCCTGACCATGCCATCCGCTAACGCTTTTGCATAACCGTTAACCGTGGTCATCGGCGTTCTGAGATCATGCGCAATGTCTGATAACATCAGATTTCTTTTCCGGTCAAACTCCTTCTGCTCCTCCTCCCGCTCTCGCTGGATCTGACGAAATTCTTTAATTGTTATTTTTGCAAAACAAACAGCCCCTGACACATATGGAGTCAAAATTACCAGCACTACTACAAAAGCAACCAGAAAAAGCAGAATTGCCTGTCCTCTGTTTAATTCATAAAATGAAAAATCTGTTTTTTCAGAGGAAACGATATACATAAATTTTTTTTGCATTTGTTCCAGAGCCGCCTGTACGATCTCGTGAAGCGGTGATGGAAACATTGCATTCAATGCTCCTAAGATCAGTAACATTAAAACTGCAGACAGGAAGAAGATCACGCCGGAACCGAGCAAAAGCGGATTTTCTTCCACGCCCGGAAAAAAATATAGCAGTACGTTAGGCAGCACAAATCTGTTGACCAAAAAAGTCAACAGATATTCCACAACTCCAACAACTGCTAGTATTTCAATAAATTTTTTGATCAAAAACCACTGTAAATCATTCTGTTTCTTCATTTACTTCTCCAAGCGATATCCCAAACCACGGATTGTCTGAATATAAGCGGAAGGATCATCATCCAGTTTTGCCCGCAGCTTACTGATGCAGACCATAATGTTATTGTCTGCCACAATATAATCTTCCCCCCATCCATGTTCATAAATCTGCTGTTTTGTAAAGACTTTGCCCGGATGCTGCATGAACAGTTCCATGATGCGATATTCCACAGAGGTCAGCTGTATGATTTTGTCTCCTTTTTTCAGAGTACACGCGTCCTGATTCAATACCAGATCCCGGACAGATAAATACCCCTCCTGAACCACTTTTGTTCCAAGAGAATAAAAACGCCTAATGTTGGAATTCACTCTGGCAACCGCCTCTAAAGGATTGAACGGTTTTGCCAGATAATCGTCTGCTCCCAGATTTAATCCCAGGATTTTTTCCGAATCTGCGTCCTTCGCTGACAAAATGATCACTGGAATATTACTCTCTTTGCGAATCTGCTGCAATACATGATAGCCATCCATCTTCGGCATCATAATATCCAAAATACATAATGCCGGCTGCTCTGCCCGCAATAAATCGAGTGCCCGTTGTCCATCCTCCGCTTCTATTACATGATAGTTTTCATTTTCCAGATAAAGCCGGAGAAGATTTCTGATCTCCGGCTCGTCATCTGCGATCAAGATTTTGTAATCCATCCGTAGTTGTTCTCCTAATAATCCGTTCTGTCCTCAAACGGCTGATCCATATTCTGATTTTCAAATCTATTCGGCATCTCTGTTGTCTGCTGATCCATTGCAGCATTCTGCTGGTAAGGTGCCGGATCCTGAATCTGCTGATATGGAGTTCTGTATCTTAAAGCTTCATATAATGCGGCATGTGTTCCATCTTTGTATGGCTGCACATAAAAGATTCCAAGGATTCCCATTGTCATTCCAGATAAAATATCCCATCCAATGAATGATAAATCCAAAACAAATGCATTCCATTTCTGTCCCTGCATCATTCTCTTACTCTCTGCAAATGCCTCCTCTTTTGTCATCTGTGGATTGTCTGCCAGCAAATATGGGATCATCTGGTATTCATATGACTTTACAATGCCAGGAATAATAAAAAGCATTGACCACAAAACAGTATACAGATCACGGAAAAACATTGTCTTTGCAATATTTTTATAATTATTGTCAAATGCGTATCCGGCATTTCCCACTAAGGCCGCCTCATTGAGGTTTCTTAAATAGAAACGTTTACATCCGACCTCTAATGGATTAAAAATAAATGCATCCAAAAGAATCGTGATCGCCATAATGATCACAAATACAATAATGAAGATCACAACAAAAATAACTCCCGCAAAAAGCAGTGCAGTATGATCTGTATTGTCATAGATGTCATTCATATCATACCAGATGTCATCTGCGTCATCATAAAAATCATCATAGGAATCCGAGGTAATATCACTTCCGTCACTTCCTAAAGCTGATGACAAAGCCGAACCTGCACTTCCTGCGCCACTACCGCCTCCTATCAAAAACGCCAGCAGTAAACTGATCAGCACACTTCTCCAATAGTTTCTTTTAAATGCAAACTTTGCTCTGTCTTTTAATTCCGCTCTCGTCCACATATTTTTTCCTCCTCTTATCTTTGATGATGCCATCTTAACACGTAAATCTTACTTTCCAACTCGAATAACCTTAAGGTTACCTTAATTCATTGTTTCCAGTAATTTATCTTTTTTATTATACCATCTTATGGAATTTTCCGCATTAAAAAGGATTCATAAAATCTGCATATACAAAAATAGCCTTAAACCCTTGATTTTTCAAGAATTTAAGACTATTTAGCATACGTGCGCGAGAAGATTCGAACTATTTACGTAATTTAAAACCCAGTAAAATCAAGGGTCTGCGTCTTTCAATTTCCAAAGTAAACAAAATGTTCACAACACGTTATCATCCTATGCGATGTCTGCAATCTTTTCTGATAATACTCTTAAATCAAAAATTATACAAGTATAAATTAATATCACTCATCTTTCTTTCCACAAAAGCAAAGGCAGCAAATCATTTCTGATCTACTGCCTGCTTCTTTTCGTATTCACTTGTCGCCTATGCCATTGCAGGCTCTTTCTTCTTAATGACTGCTTCCACAGCAGCCACGCTTGTTTCTGCAACGTCTGCAATTTGATCTAATGTATAACCTTTTTTATACATATTCAAAATGAATTTTTCTGTAGCTTTTTCTTCAATGCCTGTACTCAGATTACACATAATTCTCACATCCTCTCTTAATTCATTGCTAATTGGGATATTATACTCATGTTCTATGATATCCAGTTTTTCCTGCTCCCTCAATTCGGTCGAAAGAAGTGTCCCAATCAGACGGTGCATCTCATAGTTTTCGTCTTGTTCTGGAATATCATTCGTAATTCCAACTAACACGATATTCAACAGGTCAATATTTCCCTTCCAATCATACGGTCTTAGCATCTCATCCTTCGCAAGATGTATATGGCTTAAACTATTATAATCCATATTCATACAAATCCAAATGCTGAATACCTGTTTTATGTCATCATAATTCGTGTTTACAAAATCTCTCTCTTTTTGTGATGATACAAGTCTGCTCACATAAAAGATTGCCCGGTTTAATATCTTATATTCAGTAGGTTCATCCTTTTGAGCCTCAATATTCACAATAATCTGGGAAAGACCATTTTTCATACGAACATAAAAAATAATATCGAATCTGACCAGTCCCTCATTGATTTCGGCGTTCTCTGCGTTAAGTCCGACGATTCTCTGTCCTGTGGCATCTGTTTTTTCTATATTAGACAATCCCGGTTCAACTGGTACAATCCCAACTTTTGGCTCACCCTCAATGTATTTTACTACATCCTCCGGCTTCATTCCCTTGAACTCATCAACCGTTTTTACCAGAATGTGAGCTAATATATTCTTTTGTGCTAATATCCTTTTAACACGGGCATCATACTGCGCTTTGTCTCCCGCTGCATTCACAGCATTTGTTATTTCAGTATTCAAGTCGGCATTCCTCCTTTTGTACTGTGCATAGCACCTTTCAGTTTCCTCAAAAGGCTCTCTGCCTCAATATCATTATAAGCGAGAGCCTGCACGGAATCAACTGAATTTTCCATGAACTTTTTGCAAGCTTTCCATCAATTTTATTCCAATCCTATTCTACCATCGAAAGATATTTATATATCGTCACCCTCGAGCATTTCAACAGCCTCGCGAACTCAGCCACATTGATTTCCCCATTTTTATATTTCTGGTAGTATTTCCAAAACTTGTCCGGCAATCTGTCAACCGTTGTCGGAGGTCTTCCAATCTGTTTTCCTTTTGCTTTTGCATTCCGCATACCCGATTTCACACGTTGAGAAATGATATTGCGCTCCATCTCAGAGAATACGCCCCACATCTTGATCATCCCCTCAGTCATAGGGTCCAGTTCCCCTTTCGAACAGTCAACCACAAATGAGCCGCCAATGTTTAAGATCAGTTTCTTGTCCTGAACCGTCTGTAAAATCTCGCATAAATGTTTTGTTGACCTTGTAAGACGTGAGACTTCTGTTGTTGTGATGGTGTCGCCTTCCACAACAATATCAAGCAGCTTATTGAATTCAGTTCGGTCGTCTTTCGTTCCGCTTTCGTATTCCCAGTAAATACACTTTTCATCTGTGACACCTAACGTGTACAGTTCTCTCTTCTGTCTGTTAATATCCTGACGTTCTTCATTTGTACTACATCTGGCATATCCGTAAACCATATAATTTTCTCCATGTGTTAACGAAAAGGTATACTAAATATCTTTTACAGAAATCGGTATCTTTTCCTATTTGTATACTGTCTTTCTCAGTGTACAGGAAACCAACTGTTTTTGTTTACAGCCTTTTTTTATTCTCAGAGCACCCAACCGATTGTGATTGCCAGATGCTCTGATTAATGTTCCTTCTATAAATTATTCTTAAAGCAGATTCCGAGACCGAAGTTAGGTGTGTTTACTGAAATAAACAGTAAAGTCTGTACCGTGCACTCAGCAACCATCTCTTTATAAGCAAGCATCAGGCGATCCAGCTTAACCTGTTCTTTAAATAAATAGTAATTCCAAACCCGATCGATCAGCAGTTCACTAAATCTCGAATACGCTTCAGTCATCTGTTCCACGTAGGCATCACTCTCAGACAAATATTTCTGTATATCCTCGTACACCATATCTTCCTGTTCCGTCAATTTATCCAGCCGAGTGACTTCCAGATATGCATTGTAAATAGCATCATCCGGGATTGAATATATCGTTTTTCCAATCAGTTTTTCAAAGTCAGTGTCTGTAATCCCGCATGCTCTTAAGTCGTATAACAACCGTTCCCGATTACTTTCTTCCTTATATAGAAGCGACGGTGAATTGAGCCATTCTTCCGTGATCGTGATTGGAACCGGAAGCTGAATATATCCGGCTTTGACGAGCTCGTGGTTGTCTGCTGTGATGTTTAATGCGTTTCTCATTGTTTTCATAATTTTCTCTCCTTCGTTTAAAAAATGTTGCGTTTTTATTTTACATACATGATAAGGCTCACATTTCTGAAAACTCGTCAGGTATTTCATATTTATTTCAAAAAGTTTATGTTCCATACCATTTTAATCAGATTGTTAATTTCAAAAAGCTTATTTGTCTGTTAGTTCGTTATCCATATTTAGTACGAGTGCGAAGAGGGACTACAAAAGTTCCTACCCTTCGTTATCACACGGGCATTCGTACCATTTTTAGTCTCGAACACAAAGAAAGGACTCACTGTAATCAGTGAGAGGGTACTTGATATGGAAAACAAAACAACATTACAAGCATTGCAGAACGGTAACATCGATAACCAGAAATCGGTAACCACAGAAGGAACAGGTACAGTACTTAAACAGTTGAATCTGGAAGAGATTACAAGCATTGTATCCCCAGCAGTTAAAACATCAGGTTGGAAACAGTTCAATACCGGAGAATCAGAAGGCATTAATTATAACTACAGATTTAATCTTTACATTAGGAGACGAAATCTTTCGGAACTGATGATGCAGAATGACGTACTTTTAAAAAATACGTCAAATGAGGTTGATACAACAAACCGGTCCAAAGCTAGTAAAATCAACGGTTTCGATACTTTTCCGGACACGGTGTCAAATCCCCCTATGGGAAACCCAAAGAAAGATTTGACACCACCGAAAACAAAATCGAAAGAACCAGATCGGTCAGTTATCAGACCTGGTAATAATCTTCCGGTTCTGTCTTCGTTTTCTAATTATCAGTCATTGTCGGCTATCAGACCCGATAGTCCAGCTCTGGTAATCAGTTTTGATAGCGAATGGTATTACCAAGACCCTGTGAATAAATCTGATCGTTTCCTCCTGTCCTGGCAATTTTCTGTAATCGATGGAAACGACCTTGTGGAATACATCTTTATTCGAAAACATGAGAAATACCGTTTGAACCTGGAACTCGCAATCGGTCGTATCTTAGACGATCTCAGTTATCACTGTACCGATAATCGAAAGGTCCGCAAGTATGAATCCCAAACTGGAAAGAATCTTGGTACCGGTGATTATATTACTACCTTGTTCGATACCGATAAGCAAGCTCTCGAAAATAGCAGATATCCATATCCTGATGGTAAGAAAACTCGTATCCGTTATGACTGGTCTAAGACTCCTCATATTCCGGTCGTTCTGCTCTGCCACACAGGTAAGGTAGACATTTCCGGATTCGACCAGAGTTGTAAACGAAATAAAGATATCCTGAAATACTGTACTGAAGTTCAAGGTGGTCTGATTACCATGCAACCAACCAGGCTGTATGCGCCTAGTTTGAAACCTAAGTATGCTTATGGTCGGAATCCGCATACCTACCCGATTGAATTCAATTTGGCGGATACCATGTGTCACGCGCCTGCAAAAATGAAATCCTTAAAAGATCTCGGTGAGGCGGTTGGTTGGAATAAGATTGAGCTTGAAAAAGGTGTTATCAATCATATGGATCAGCTTCTTATGGACGACCCATGTAAATATTTTGAATACGCTGCCAACGATAGCACGGTCGCCTTATTATATGAATCCGCGCTCTACGGCTATAATAACAAACCACCAGTGACGATCACATCCGCAGCTGCTCACGTTATGAAGGATTCTATGATGTCATATCTGGGTTGTGATAATACTGCCGAATTTGACCGTAAATACCGTGGTCTCGAAAAGATTGGACACGGATTGATTAAAAGACCTAATAAACCTGGTTATGTTGAGAGTTCCAGTCTTGAACCTATTTCAGACAAGGCGAACACGATTCAATATTATGCATCACAGGCTTATCATGGCGGGTACAACGGTAGTTCTGATATCGGATACTTTTTTCAGACGACATTCGACTATGACTTAAAAAATGCGTATCCAACCTGTATGTGTTTAGTGCCGGATGTTGACTGGGAGAATCCGATTAAATCTGAAATCGTGAACCGGGAACTCACTTTGCAGGATTTTGTGAATCCTGATTCCAGTGGATATGCATCGCTCACCATGATGTTTTGTTATATCAGATTTGAATTCCCGGAAAACGTTAAATATCCATGTATCCCTGTTAACGTTGAAGGGGTACCGATTTATCCGTCCACATCCGAAGGTCTTGATGGGGTTTACGCTTGTGGTCCCGAACTGTTTCTGGCGTTGAAACTCGGTGCCAAGGTCTTCGTGGAACAAGGCTATGTTTTGAATGCGATCATTAATCCAGAAAACGGTAAAATGTCATACTCGCTCCGTTCTGCAGTGAAACAGCTTGTGACCGACCGTGATAAAGCTAAAGCAGAGCACGGAAAGAAATCTTTAGAGGAACTCATCTTAAAAACCATGGTTAACAGTGGTTACGGGAAAACAGCTCAGAATGTTGTTGAGAAATCCACTTGGAGTGCATATAAAGACGAGATGGAAAATCTGGGGTGTTCGTCGATCACCAACCCGGTTGCCGCCTGCATGATTACATCAATTGTACGCGCTGTTCTTTTGGCAACCCAGAATCAATGCCACGCTCTCGGATTCATGACCTGTTCCGTCACAACAGACGGTTTTATATCAGACGTTCCGGAAGACACTCTGAAATCACTCGATTTATTCGGATTCAGGCATTATATGGAACAGGCAAGATTATTCTTAACTGATAATAAGAATCCTGAAATCTGGGAGATCAAACACTGTCAGGACGACCTCATTAATTTTACGACGCGCGGGAATGTATCTTTGTACTGTAAGTCGAATCCTATGCTTTTTGATGGTAAGGAATACGAAGGCGTGTGCGCTCACAACAGCACAAAATCCGGTTACGACTCCGACACTTATAAAGACAGACTGTGGTTAACGACACAGGTTTTAAGTCGTACCAAAGCAGTTGAGTATAAAAATGAGGAGTGGACAACCTTTAAAGACTTAGTTCAAGGAAAAGAATTCGTTGTCAAAAATACTGTGAAACATATCCGTATGGATTTCGACATGAAACGTAAACCGGACAGAGAAAGCTTTTCTCCAAGTACTGTTACTGTTGAAAACACTACATACGAAATCGCTAATTTTACAACCGTTCCATTCCATTCCGTTTCCGAATTTAAAGAATACCGTGAACGAAAGGCAACCGTACCTTGTCTTCGCACAATGAGCGACTGGGATGTGTTCTGGTTCAAATCCGATGCAAAATCCTCAAAGAATAAAGTTCGTGACATGAATTGGTCTGTATTAAATTCCTGCATTATCGGACATCGCGCTGGCTTCTGGACGATTCCGAAACTTAATGAGTTATCCGGTTCTGAGAGAGATGCTTGGATTAATTCTCATAATAATTCTTCAAAAGTATGGAAAGCAAATGACTGGAAAAACGCTGGTCGGAACTTACGTCAGGTAAACATGCTCCCAAGAGAACAGATTAAAGATAATCTTTGGGAACTTATGAATGATAAATAATTTCGTTTACAACACAAGGAATGCACTAAAAATGCATTCCTTTGTAATTCACTCACACATATTTAAGTTAATTAATAAAAATACCACAAAATGTCACCTGTTGTCTAATCGTTTTTTCCTATAGGTTAGCAATGCTGGTGTACTAGAAAGGATTTCACTATGACAACAATTGATGCACTGACAAAATTCAGCAAAAATATCAACGCACTTCATGATTTCCCGCAAGAGAGCTCACAAGAAGATTTCACAAATTTAATGACTCGCTCATTTCGTGGAATGTACAGTCCTATTGAATACTACTTTAATCCCACTCTTAATCGTCATACAGTACGCTTAAGAGATTGGCCTCAGATTTCAATTGATATCATCTGGACTAATACAACTGAAGTTGCAATTAAATTAACAAACTTTTTAAAATCAATTGAAAACATGGATAATATAGATGTGGAAGCTGTAGGTGCTTTAATGAATGATCGTGACTATCCTATCATTGAAGCTGATGGTAAACTGCTTGTATTATCTGGTTGGGATGGAGAAGATTATAACCGATGTTGGGAAGTTTCAGGTATATTTAATGATTGTGGATATATAACTGAATCTGATTCCGTTGAAAATTACGAAACATACTATCGTGTGCGTCCAATATATGAACCAATTGATGATGACGATTTTAAAATTGTTGGATATGATGTGAATCCTAGATAAATTTCATAAGAGCAAAGACTTTGGAGACCTATCATCGGGTCTCCTGTCTCTGCCTTCCACATGTCTATTCTATAATCCCAGCCGGATATAAATCCCCGTTCGGTAAGCTCGGTGTCTCAGATTCTGCATTCTCTTTTGTAACCTCTTTCCGCTCACCCGGATTCAGTTTGATCGTACCAACCGACGATTTCGCATACAAAGGGACGTCTCCGACATTCTCAAGAAACAGCGGCATCCCTTCTGTATGCTCGGAGTAAAATTCGATATTCTGAAAATGCGGGAAATAGCGTAAATCAATACGTCCGTGATCGGCTTCAACCAAATAGCTGTCCTGAAACATCCCTATATGCGCGTCCCCACGGTATTCACATGGTTGGTCACCATCTTCTGGAATGCAATAGAAGGAATGAAAATAATAATTACTGAAGTTCGAAAGTACCAGCAGTACTTTACCTGGCTCGATTACCGGTCTTAAATCCTTATCCTTGTATTCTGCCTTTATTTTCTCATAATCAGAAATCATATCCGGGTACTGATCTTGTTTATTCCAGTCACATGAATTTAAAGGACAATGGTACTCCGTATTCATAGTCAAAATCACAAGCTCGTCTTCTTCATTTACGTATGTCTCTCGGATCTTGGAAGTATGGCATAAAATGGAATCCGGCAACCGGGTATGCCCTGTCACGATTCCGTGTGCGAGTGCGTATCTGCCACTTTTCTGTGACAAGTGGTCTTCAATGTACCAGTTGTGCAGCATCCCTTTTCGATCCTTTGAGTTTAGATTCTCAATATAGGATTCCAAAATCTGTCGTCCGGTCTGTGCATAGTCAGTGTTCATGAGCGGATTGTTATGAATTCCGAGTTCTATATCTTTTCCATCATAGTTGAACACGAGTTTTGTGACCACACCGTAGTCCATCACTTTTCCCTGAACGTTATACTTTTCAGAATATACTGGTATCTCTTTTCTTAATGCATTCTTATTGTCTATTATTTCCTGTTGTTTTTCATCCATATATTATTGTTCCTTCCTTATCATCCTAGTAATACTTTTGTACATACTTATCACGAAATCATTTTAATCCTATCTCAAAATAGGTTTCTCCGCTGCGGAGAAAGCCTTTTTTTCAAGGCTTTTCGGTATCTAAAACCCCATTCTTACCAACGATTTCACTTTGTTTAGATTCTATGACTATTCTCTAATCCGACCTCAAATGGCTTTGACCGCTGCGAACAAAGCCTTATTTTTCAAGGCTTCCAGATACCTAAAACACCATACTTGCCAACGATTTCACTTTGTTTGCGATTCTATGGCTATTCTCTAATCCGACCTCAAATGGCTTTTGCCGCTGCGGTAAAAGCCTTATTTTTCAAGGCTTCCAGACACCTAAAACATCATTCTTATCAGTGATTTCACTTTGTTTACGATTCTCTGGCCAACCACTAATTCGACCTCAAATAGGTTTGTCCGCTGTGAACAAATCCTTATTTTCCAAGGCTTTGCGGCACCAAAATCTCTGAAATCCTTACCATTTCTCCCCACGTGCAAGTGCCTCTTCACGGAGTTTCAGCATCTCGTTTTTAAACTCCACCGCTTCCTGCTGCATTTGTGTATGATCCGGCATCGGAGCCGAGTCAAACATATCATTGATTCGTTTTGCTGTTTTTCTCGACACCCAGCGTCCATGCCACGGTCTTACTCTTTTCATACCGCCATCCCTCTCAAATGTTATCTCATCAGCGGTACTAATAATAAGTACCGCCAATCTAATCCTGTTGCGTCTGTGCCTGAATTAATGCTTCCATCCGTTCTTCAAAACTCATTTTCTGAACCGTTTTCTCTTTATGAATGCTTCCCGGTTGGAATGCCTCTTCAAGTTCAATCTCTTCTTCTGTATAGTCTCGAAATTCAAACGTATAAGAATTGAGCGTGTCTATTTTAAGCTCCATAACATCCCACGTACCGTCTTTCTGCATAGCCTCACTGTATGCCTTTAAGACCACTTCCCGAATTTTGCTTTCAATCAAACGGCATCCGAACTTCGAGTTAGCGCTCTCGAATAATTCTTCCAGTGCTTCCTCTTCCAAATTAATATCGCAGTGGAACTGATCAGCGATGTCTTCGCATGCCTTCTTAATAATATTTAAGATTGTCTCCTGATCTAATGGATGATAGTTTTCAATATACGAGAACCGCCCGATCAGCTCATAACAACCGCCTGCCGAGATCATGTCTTCTCTTGTGATCGGAGCCGCATGTGCAGCTTCCATAATTTCATCACTACCAACTGCTCCGAATCCAATCGGCTCCTTGCTCTCGTTTTCTCTCTTTTTTCTGAACTGGTCAAAGGAACCCATGCCGATAAATAGCAGCTTATTCGTGTTGACGTATCCCTGTTTCGTTTCAACACGTGATCCCTCAACCAGCGTAAGCAGATTATGCTGCACCTCAAGGTGGACATCTCCATGATTAGCGCTGTAGGATGGTGTGCAGATCTTGTCGAACTCATCCATGAACACAATTCCAATAGGTTCCAGTCCGCATCCGAGAAACGGCTCCACAATGCTCGACGGCTCAGCTCCTCGATATCCAGTTGCTGTCAGATTGCTGACGTCTGAAATAGTGAGCCGGAGTGCCGGGATGCGCTTTTTAAAGTAATCCTTAAAAGCTCTGTAAGTCTCTGTTTTCCCGCTTCCGGACGGTGCGGCAAGAATCATATTATTACAGTTGCCGTGTGTTGGCATTTCCATACCTGTATCCGGAATACTGACATTTTTCAGGTAATTATATACGTTTGCGACCACGATAGCTATGTTTTCCTGTCCCATAACTCTCGACTTCATATACTCTAATAACTCCTGATACGGATTGCCTTCGAGCCATTCCCGAATCTGTCTCTTGGTCTCCTGATCAATTAGAACAGCATTTCTCTGTCGAATTTCGTTTTTTAGATTATTTATTTCTTCTGTGTTCTGTACATTCTGATTTACTGTCTCTGTCATACGCTTTCATCCTCTCTTCACATGTGTATCGTGTATTCGCAAGGATTCAATCCTCACGCTGTTTACACATATAAACAAGGCTCAAAATTTCATTTGCTCGTCAGAAATCAGAACATTTTTTACATATTTCAGTTTATTTTTGTTATATTTATTGCAAATAGTGCTTTCACACTACCATTTTTCACCGCGTGCCAAAGTCTCCTCTCTCTTTTTCAACATGTACTGCTCAAATTCATCTGCCTCTTTTTCGAGTGCCGTCCTATCTGGAACGACTGCCGAATCGAGCATCTCTCTCAATAGTTTTGCTTGTTTGCCGAAAACAAAAACTACATTATGCTTGCGTCTTGTGATTTTCCAAATCATTCTGTTAACCCTCCCCTGTAATCGATTCTTATCTACCAGTCTAAATTGTTTTATTATCTCTTCCTCAAATGCCAGCGATTCCGGTGTCTCCTGCATCGCTCTCTCATACTCAGGCTCACCTGGTTCATAGGGTCTCCCGCTTTCGTCCATGACAAATCTCAGATTCTCACTCTTCGTCATCTTCACCTTCATACTCAATCAGTTCTTCATAGTCGTCTTTACTTCCGATTCTACGCAGATAATCTTTTCCGCCGTCGACAGCGACCGCACCGCATTTACAGAATTTAAAGTCATGCCTGCTCATGCTCTCGATAATCTCACCACATTTTTTACACTTGATTCTGTTCCTAATTATCTTTTTCATGATGTTGTCCTCGCTTTCTATATCTATTGTTAATTATAATTGGATTTCCTATCTGCCGCCACATGAAATTATGGTGCTGTTTCCTTCGATATTTGCGATTTTGTCACCGTTTCCTTCGATATTTTAAATTTTGTCGCCGTCTCAGTCGATATTTCGAATTTTGTCACCGTCTCAGTCGATATTTTAAATTTTGTCGCCGTTTTCTTCGATAATCGCTCATTTGATTCGATAATTGCACATCTGTTTCGATATTTGCTCATCTGATTCGATAATTGCGGATTCCATTTTGATCACCAAAACATAATTTATCCTATTCAGCATCCATTGTGTATTAATGCTCTGATACTGCTTTGTGCATATACCAAGAGCATCCGCAACATCATCCTGAGACAGTGCATTCTCTTTTCGTATCTTTCTCAGACGTTTACCCATATTCTTTTGATATTCCTGGTCTTTATCGTTATCGTTCGACATATTACTCCTTCCATTTCATCCATAATAGAATACTATTTTCTTCTATAGATCAGAACCGAGTAATATGTGGAAGATTTTGGACATATTAGCGTGATTTTTCCCAGATAATACCAGACACCCAACACATATCAGTATTTTTTTATTATTTGTACCAAGGACAGATTATGGGGATATTTTCCTATATTCTGTACCTGTTCTGTATGTTATTACTACCATTCAACGGATAAGGGAAATGAAAACCATTGATGATTATATTCTCTGAATAAATGAGTTCCGATGTGCCGAAGTCCGCACCATTCATCCTGTGACCTTCTTGCTGATCTTTTCGACTGGTATAACACCATTAAATAAACTATCTCTCCTCCATAAACCACATATTGTTGTCCTCATAGAAAAGATGGCTCTCTTTTCCGTCAACAATACAGGTATAACGTATTCCGGCTCCGCCTGCTTTCAGGCTTGCCGCTCTTCTTACATCTGTTACTTTCTGAATCTCATATACATGGCCATCCTTCCAGATAAAGCTCCTTGGTAGAAGCCTTCCGTCATTTGTAAATTCAGCCATGACATTTACATATACCTTGCTGCTTTCCATAATAGTTCAATCCCTCCTGTCTATCCAAAGTACCCATGCGGATGTACCGTATGATCAGACTTTGCATCACATGCTGACAGTATTCTGTCACGGTACATAAGCCCTCTCTGGACACTGTAAAATCCAAATCTTTTGCGGATAATATCAACCGTCTCATCCATTTTCATCTGTTTTTCTCTTGCCTGAGGATCCATGAACATGTCCAGCTGCTCCCAGAAATAATCTGTCACAAGATCCGTTCCACGTATTCCTATGCTCCGCAGTGGCTTTTGAAAAAACTCTGGCCGGCTGCTTTTCAGTTCCTTATCATCCGCCGGTAGTCTGTAGTTGTCTTTGTATAACCTGTATCCAGCCTCTGCAATCTCTTTGGTAATATTGCTCGCAGCCTGCAACTTTACCTGTTTTGAAAAATGAAACAGTTCTTTGTCACGGACACTGATCTCAACAGTCCGGCACCGGAACCCATTCTCCCGGAGTCTTGCCGCTACACTTTCTGCCAGAATGTATAACACAATCTTGACATCTTCATCTGTTTCCATATCCCTGGGCGTTGTTATACTGTTGCCTACGGACTTGACCGGAGCTGATGTGTTTTCCAGCTTTACCGGAGATTCATCATATCCATTAGCAAAAGCCCACAGAATACTTCCCATCTTGCCAAGTTTTCTGACCAGCAGGGTTTCATCAGATTTTGCCAGATCTCCGATAGTCCGGATTCCCATGCTATATAACTTTTTATTCGTTGCATTTCCCACATATAACAGATCAGAAACTGGAAGACACCAGGCTTTTCTCTGAAACTCATCCTCATACATAGTAGTAATGGCATCCGGCTTCTTATAATCAGATCCAAGCTTGGCGAATATCTTGTTGAACGACACACCCACGCTCACCGTAATGCCAAGTTCTTTTTTCATCCTGCTGCTTATTTCCTGTGCAATGTGAAATCCGTCTCCCTTGAGAGTTGCACTGTCTGTCACGTCCAACCAGGACTCATCAATTCCGTATGGTTCCCTCTTATCTGTATAGTCAGCATAAATTTCCTGTGCCATTCTGGAAAATCTGAGATACAGGTCCATCCTTGGGGGAAGAAATGTTATGTCCGGGCATACCTGTTTTGCCTGCCATAATGCCATTCCGGTTTTTACACCATATCTCTTGGCTGTATAATCAGCGGTCAGCACAATTCCATGTCTCGCCTCAGGATCACCTCCTACTACTACAGGCTTTCCCCGAAGCTCCGGATGATGCAGAAGCTCTACTGATGCATAAAAACAGTTACAATCACTATGCAGTATTGTCCGGTTCACTGAATCACCTTCTTTCCTGCTGCCGGATGATATGCCATCCGTCTACATGGCATAATATAATACTTTTTATATTGCTGTTCAATGGTAATTTATTGCATATTATCAATATTATTGATATTTCAATTGCTTTTTAGGGATTCCTGTGCTAAAGTTGATATATCCCGCATAGGGAGATCATACCTGATATGATTACTTAGAAAGGCATAATACTATGAAAGATTTAGGAAAGACCATTGCTAAATACAGAAAAGAACACAAGCTGAACCAGAGCCAGCTTGCAAAAGAACTGGAAAACTATGATATCTATGTAAAGCAGAATTCAATCAGTGCCTGGGAACTTGGCACAGCAACACCAAATGCCAGACAGTTTCTTGCCTTATGTGAAATACTCGAAATTTATGATATCTATACGGATTTTATCGGTCAGAGTCCTCTTAATCCATTCCGGAACCTGAATGAAAATGGAATGAACAAGGTGCTTGAATATATCAGCGATCTGGAAAGTACCGGCAACTATAAACCGGCAGAGATCATTCCTATCCATGTGATCAGGGAAAGAAAAGTATTTTACAATACCGTTTCCGCTGGTACCGGCTCTTTTCTTGATGGTGACGAATATGAGATATTCTCCTCTCCTGACATTCCGGAGGCTGCCACATTTGGCGTATATGTAGATGGTGACAGTATGGAACCTAAATACCATAATAAGGATCTCATCTGGATTGAACAGACAGCATGCCTTGATAATGGCGAAATAGGTATCTTCTATCTTGATGGAAACGCATATGTGAAGAAATTTCAGAATAACAGACTCGGAACCTACCTCATATCACTGAATAAAAAATATGATCCAATCCCGGTTACAGAGAACAGTTCCTTCAAAATATTCGGCCGTGTTCTTTCATAAGTCCTTTTTTTTGGGACACTTAAAACTGTAGGATTATTATAGCGGAACAGACCTGAATAATTCTGAATTTGGAGGTGCATATATATGAATACTGATATGGATATAGACATAAACACTGTGACAGACACAATTACCTGCAGACTTGTTGAAGCCAGGGCAGATCTTGGCATTACCCAGAAAGAACTTGCATCAGCCTGAAAACTATTGCCAATATCGAGTCAAAACAGCATATCCCTTCCCTGCTTTATGCCATGAGGATTGCAGACTTTTTCCATAAGCCGGTAACAAGCCTGTTCTGCTATCATCCGGGTATACAGCAGACACCAGCTAAAGGAGATGAGCCGAATGAACAATAAAAAACAGTTGGATTTCCAGACCATCGCTGTTGATTTTGACGGGACCCTGTGTTACAGCAAATGACCGGAGCTTGGTCAACCCAACCATGCACTGATTGAATATCTCCAGGAATGGAAACGCAACGGCAACAAACTCATTCTCTGGACCTGCCGCGCCGGCGAAGCTCTGTCGAAAGCTGTCGAATGGTGCCGGGAACAGAATCTTGAATTTGATGCAGTTAATGATAATCTTCCGGAAATCATCGAATTCTATGGACACAACAGCCGGAAGATTTCCTGCGACTACTATATTGATGACCGGATGCTGCTTCCGGAAAACGCAAAGGCATAGAACCCGTAATGGGGCTATGCCTTTGTGCTTATTCTGGCATTCATTTTTAGTTAGTGCGGATTATTTACCTAATACAGTTTTTCTCATAATAAAAATCTGTTAGTTAAACTTTTTCAAATTTT
>ERZ773130.1252-NODE-1252-length-24920-cov-3.825779_pt1 | contig 24920 bp, 19 predicted proteins | sample MGYA00511919_ERZ773130 | MGnify/ENA primary metagenome ERZ773130 (study PRJEB29015, sample SAMEA2737851) | human gut metagenome | biome: human gut; feature: human-associated habitat; material: faeces | place: China | collected 2012 ...
CGCTTCGACCCGCCGGGTCAAAACGCCGTTATGAAAAAAAGGGTGAGCTACTTACATCGCACCGCTACGACCACATACCCTTGCTCGATTCCTCGCCTGGGGGATTCTGTAGGAGCTGGTCGTGTAAGACTCACCCGGGCACAAAAGTAGGAAAATTTTATATCTTTGCAAAAAAAAACTGAAATGCGTAAGAAAATATTAGGTTGGGGCCTGCTGGCGGCGTTCGTCCTGACGGCCGGCGCAGGGCTTGTCCTGCGGCAGCAGTTCTATGGAAATGCGGTCGTTACGGAGCGGGATCTCTACGTGAGCGCCCGGGCCGAATACGGGCAGGTCGCGGACTCGCTGCTGCCGCAGATCAAACACCGCCGGGCTTTCGACGCCTATGCCCGGAGGATCAACCTGTCCGAAACCTTCAAGCCCGGGCATTACGTGCTCAAACACGGCATGAGCGTCATCGAAATCGCGCGCATGCTCAAGCTGGGGTTGCAGACCCCCGTGCGGGTGACGATCAACAACGTGCGCATCCCGGCCCAGCTGGCGCAGAAACTCGCACGGCAGATCGACGCCGATTCCACGGCGATCATGCAGGCGCTGACCTCGGAGGAGCTGGCCGCGGAGGTCGGATTCGACAGCGTGACGCTCTTTTCGATGTTCATTCCCGACAGCTACGAGTTCTACTGGACGGTGACGCCCGGGGAGTTCGTCAGGCGCATGAAGCGCGAGTACGACCGTTTCTGGACTTCCGAACGCGATGTAAAACGCAAGCGCAGCGGATTGAGCCGGCTGGAGGTGATGACGCTGGCTTCGATCGTCTACGAGGAGACCCGCAAGAGCGACGAGATGCCCCGCGTGGCCGGGGTCTACGTCAACCGCCTGAAGAAGGGCATCAAGTTGCAGGCCGACCCGACGGTGAAGTACGCCATGCAGGATTTCGGCCTGCGCCGCATCCTCTACCGCCATCTGAAATACGATTCTCCCTATAATACGTATGTGAACGAGGGGCTGCCGCCCTCGCCGATCTGCATGCCCGGAAAGAACGCCATCGACGCCGTGCTGAACTACGAAAAGCACGACTATATCTTCTTCTGCGCACGGCCCGAATTCGACGGTTACCACAACTTCGCCAAAACCCTTCGCGAGCACAATAAGAACGCCCGGGCGTACAGCGACGAACTCAATCGGCGTAAGATTAAATAATTTTTGTATCTTTGTCATCCCATGCTTGCGAAGATATACGAACAGAACCCCTCGGAGAAGGAGTTGCAGCGCGTCGTAGACGCCCTGGAGCGGGATGAAATCATCATTTATCCCACCGACAGCGTCTATGCCTTCGGCTGTTCGCTGCGCTCGCCGAAGGCCATCGAGCGGCTGCGCCGCATCCGGGGCAAGAGCGAGGAGAAGTTCACTGTGGTCTTCGAAAACATCGCCCAGGTCGCGGAGTACTGCCGGGTGGACAACGCCGTGTTCCGGATTCTGAAGCGGAATCTTCCCGGACCGTTCACCTTCGTGCTGGCGGCTTCGGCACGCATTCCGGACAAGGCGCTCGAACGGCGCCGCACGATCGGCGTCCGCATTCCGGCCAGCCCCGTCGCGCGGGCCGTGGTCGGGGCGCTGGGGTGTCCGATGATCACCACGTCGGTCAAGGACGACGACCAGGTGGTGGAGTATACGACCGATCCCGAGCTGATCCACGAGCGTTACGGCCGCGAGGTCGCGCTGGTCATCGACGGAGGCATCGGCGACAACGTCCCCACGACGGTCGTGGACCTGACGGGCGACGGGCCGGAGATACTGCGCGAAGGCAAGGGTGAACTGCAATGAAGAGGGGGCTGATGCCGCCGCGCGGCAAGGCTGGCGCCTCGGAGTGTTAAAAACAAAATAGAAAAATGGAGAAGAAGAATTTCTGGAACGATGCCGCGAAATACGGCGTGATCATGGCTCTGGTCGCGATCCTTTTCGACGTGCTGGGCTTTTACGTGCAGAACACGCTGCTGTCCCTGCTGTCGCTCGTCATTTTCGTCCTGCTGCTGGGGTATCTCACCAAACGCCGCGCGGAACGCTTCGGAGCCAAGGGATACGGCTACGGGCAGTGCCTGGGTTTCATGGTCAGCGTGATGCTCTGCGCCGGGTTTATCGAGGGAGCCTTCATGGGCGTCGCCTCCAACTGGCTCTTTGCGGCCAGATACGAGGCGATGATCGGTCCGTCGATCGCCATGCTGGAGAACACCGGGTTCTACACGGGCGACCAGATCGAGATAATGATGAAACTGATGCGTTCGCCGCTGGTGCAGCTCTTCAGCGGAATGCTCGCCTCGGCTATCAAGGGCGGCTTTTTCGGTCTGTTTATTGCTGCCTTCACCAAGCGTGATCCCGACGTTTTCTCGGAAGGCACTAACCAATAAGGATGGATAAACTGAATATATCGGTCGTCGTGCCGCTCTACAACGAGGCGGAGTCCCTGCCCGAACTGGCGGCATGGATTGACCGCGTGATGCGCGAAAACGGGTTTTCGTACGAGCTTATTCTGATCGACGACGGTTCGTCGGACGGCTCGTGGGAGGAGGTCGAACGGCTCAAGACGCAGTATCCGGCCATTCGGGGCATCGGTTTCGCGCGCAACTACGGCAAGTCCGCGGCCCTCTACTGCGGATTCGCGGCTGCGGAAGGCGAGGTCGTCATTACGATGGACGCCGACTTGCAGGATTCGCCCGACGAAATCCCCGAGCTGCGCCGCATGATCCTCGAAGAGGGCTACGATCTGGTCTCGGGGTGGAAAAAGAAACGCCACGACCCGATCGGCAAACGCTGGCCCAGCAAATTCTTCAACTGGACGGCCCGGGCCGCGTCGGGCATCCGGCTCCACGATTTCAACTGCGGGCTGAAAGCCTACCGCCGCAAGGTGGTGAAGGCCATCGAGGTCTACGGCGAGATGCACCGCTTCATTCCGTTCCTGGCCAAGCAGGCCGGGTTCGGCCGCATCGGCGAGAAGGTCGTCGACCATCGCGCCCGCAAGTATGGCAGTTCGAAATTCGGCCTCGAACGCACGGTGAAAGGGTATCTGGACCTGATCACGGTGCTGTTTATGACGCATTTCGGGCGTTCGCCGATGTACTTCTTCGGCAGCCTCGGAACGCTGATGTTCCTCATGGGCGGCGGCACGACGGTGTGGATCATCGCCGAGAAGCTCTGGAAGCAGAGCCACGCCCTGCCCCTGCGGGCGGTTACGGACCAGCCGCTGTTTTATCTGGCGATTTTGGCCGTAATTCTCGGCGTTCAGCTGTTTTTGGCCGGATTTTTGGGCGAGCTGATCAACAGAGGGTCTTCCGAGCGGAACAAATACCTGATCGACAAAACTTTGTAAATGATGATACAACGAATCCAAACGCTTTATTTGCTGATCATTGCGGCGCTTATGGCCGTGACGCTCTTTTCGGGGCTGGCGTGGTTTGCGGGTGACGCCGGCGAGTTCGGGCTTTACGCCTTCGGGTTGAAAACCGCCGAAGGGGAGCTTGTCCAGTCCACCGTCTATATGGGCGTCCTGCTGGCGCTGGCCTGTGCGCTGCCGCTGGTGACGATTTTCCTGTTCCGTCGCCGTTTGCTGCAAATACGCCTCTGTGTGGTGGAAATGGTGTTGCTGTTAGGCTCGCTGGTGATGGAAGGCGTCTATTACTTTTTGAGCTGGCGGGTCTTCTCCGACCTGACGTTCCATACGCAGGGCTTCAAGCCCGCCATTGTGCTGCCTCTGGTCTGCCTGCTGTTTGCCTATTTGGCGGCCCGTGCGATTTTCCGCGACGAACTGCTGGTGCGCGCAGCCGACAGAATACGCTGATCGAGCGGATACTGCTGACCCGGAGTATGCCCGAGCGCATGTTCCGGGTCTTCTGTCCCCGTCGGCGAACTGCTGTTCGGACGGAAAAGGGTTGCAATTCGGACCGATCTGATTATTAAAAGAATGTTACAAACCTTTGCAGGTCCGGAAAATAATTTTAACTTTGAGGCATAATATAATTGTCATTATGTAGTGAATTTAAAGAATTTTGGCTACAAACAATACATTTTTTAACTAACACTCAACTCTATGAAAGTAGTAAATTTTTGGAAGACATTGTTCTGTGCAGCGCTGGCCGTGACGGCTTTTAGCGCATGTTCGGACGATGACGAAGAGGGCGGTTATTCGGGCATGCCCGAAATTACCGTGAACGGCGGCGAGTCGGTGACTGTCGCCGGGAAACTCGAGGGCGGCAAGCTCGAACAGACGGTCGAGGTCGTTTCGAAAGGCGACTGGACCCTGACATTCAAGAACCCCGGGGATTCGCAGTGGGTTACTCCCAGCGCGATGTCGGGCAAGACCGGTACGACGCAGCTTACCTTCACGCTGGGTCAGGCTTCGGGAGAGCGCAGCGCAATCCTTGTTCTGACCGCCAGCTCCACGGTCGAGGGCTTCCCGCTTACGGACGAGGCTACGATCACGGTCGTACAGAGCGACAGCGATGTTCCGACGGGTAACGCTCTTTACAGCGAGAACTGCGGCACGAAGGTCGAGAAAGTCGATGGCTACTGGCCTTATGTGGACAAGTTCGAAGGTTGGACCCGCGGCGGTTCGCTCGATCAGAAGGCCGTTACTTACACCGGCAACAGCGCTTCGGTAGCCAACAGCGGCAAGGTTTTCGATCCTGCCGAGGATGAAACGACGGTAGTTACGGGTCCTCCCTATGTTTCGATGAACAAATCGACTTCGGTTTTCAACATCAATGACATCAATATCGCATCGAACACCAATTTCACCTTCACGTTTACTGCCGCTCAACAGATTAACTATTCCAATGGCGTAGTGCTGGGCGACATGACGGATGAAACGATTCGGTTCTCGGTGTCTACCGATGGTTCGAGCTATGCTCCCGTTGCTCTGAAAGTCAAAAAAGTCGCTTCCGGCTACTGGTATCTCTGCACCGCCGAATTCAAACTGCCCGCCGGTGTTTCGACCGACAAGATCTGGGTTCGTTTCGACGGCTATGCAGGACTTGAAAACCACGGTCTGCGTATCGACGACTTCAAACTTTATGAAGGCGGCAACGGTTCGGAACTCGTCGTTCCTTCGGTGGATTATACGAAGGGTACGGTTGCCGAGGCTATCGCAGCCGGAGCCGGCAAGAACTACGAGGTCGCCGCTACGGTCGTAGCCATGCACACGCAGGGTATCCTGATCGGCGATGCGTCGGGTGTCATGCTGGCGTTCCTTGGCGAGGCTCCTGCGGTAGCTGTTAACGATGCCGTTACCGTTAAGGGAACGACCGAATTGCGGAATGGCGTCATTCAGTTCGGCAAGGAGGGTCTTTCGGTCGCCAAGACCGGCACGGGCAGCTATAACACGCCTGCTCCCGAGGTGATGGACGGCACGGCTGTCACGGCCTATATCGCAACGGCCTTGGAAAATAAGGCTGTGTACAAGTATGTGAAATACAACGGTGAGTTTACTGTCAGCGGCAACTATTACAATGTCGTTATCGCCGGTACGACCACGAAAGGCTCTGTTGCCTATGGCAAATCGGAGTGGGCGTCGTTTAATGGCAAACCGGTGACTGTCGAAGGCTGGCTGCTGGGCGGTACGGCCAACTATCTCCAGACGATGGCTACGTCGGTGACGGCCGATTCTTCGACGCCGATTGTTAAAATCTCCGCTCCCCAGCAGTTCGCTGCAACCTCTCCCGTGGCTCAAACGCTCAACTATACGGTTACCAACACGACGGCTTCGGCTGTGACGTTCGCAATCGAGGGTACGAATGCCGACAAGTTCTCGCTCGGCGCCAAGACTGATAACACCATCGTCGTAAGCGCGAAAGGCGACAATGCGAGCACGGCGGCTTATACGGCCAATCTGGTTGCCAAAGTTGCCGGTGCGACGGTTGCAACGGTTGCTCTGAAGCAGGCGGCGCCTGTGAGCGGTGATGGAGGTACGGTCGAAATTGATTTCTCGGCCAAAGGATATGCTAATGGGGTAGATGTTACTACTGTTACCGAATCTCCGTTGACACTGACTTTTGCTAAATCTACCGGTAATAATCCTCCGAAATATTATACTTCCGGTACAGCTGTCAGAATGTATGCTGCCAATACGCTTACGATTACAGGTGCTACGATTACCAATGTAGAGTACACAATGGTAGACGGTTATAATAATCTGATAGTTACCGATGGAACTTATACCGGTACGACGTGGACCGGCAGTTCGAGCAATCTTGTATTTACCTCCAATCCGGAACAGGTTGGTGGCAAGTATGTGCAGACTCGTATCCAGAAGATGACGATTACCTATAAAAAATAGTCGAGGAAACCGACTTGTAAAACCAACCACTCTTGGCGGGGATAACTCCCCGTCAAGAGTTTGGTTTCTAAATGGGTCTGCGGACCAAATGTTATACTTTATTCTGAATGATGTTGAAAATTAAACAGATAGGCATGCTGCTCGTGACGATGTCGGCGATGCTTGTCCTGTTTGCGGGATGCGGCGACAAGGACGACGGGGGCGACAAGGAGTCCCTCGCGACGCTCGTTGCAGAGACCGTGAGCAGTTCAACCACAACGAACAAGATTTCGACCCAAGGCCCGTCGGGCATCACCTTCGAGGCGACGATCGTCTCGCAGGGCGGGGATGCGGAGTGGTGTTCGTTCGATTTGAATAAGCAGGTATCCTCCGCCGGCGGAAACGTCGGGGACCCGGCCTACCTCTATTTGGACAAAAACAATTCCGACGACGACCGCACGGCGCGGATCGACGTAACCTATACCAACGGTTATTCCACCTCCCTGACGCTGACGCAGAGGGCCGCGGGCTTCATCGACTACGACCGTTCGTGGGGCGAGCAGCCCGAATATCGTTCCGACGACGCTTATATCTATAAGACCTATTATGCGACGTTTGTGAGCAATCAGTTCTTTCCGGGCGGAAAACTGCGCAACTATTCGGTATGCTACGATGTCGACCGGCATATTTCGCATTGGGTGGCTTATCCGATCTTCAAGAAGGTCTACGAAACGCCCGTTTTGAGCCGGGTCAACGATTTCAATTACGATCCCAATGACCAGCTGCCCGTGATTCCCACCCGCGACCAGCAATACATCGGGACAGGCGGCAACGGCCGCGGTTACGGTGCATGGGGTTACGACCGCGGGCACATGCTTCCGCAGGCTTCGCGTTACAACAATTACGAGCCGAACCGGATGACTTACTACGGCACCAACATGATGCCCCAGAACAGCACGCTGAATCAGAATATCTGGGCCTCGCTGGAGGGCAAAGTCCGTGGCTGGGGAGGCTTGCAGACCTACGATACGCTCTATGTGGTGACGGGAGCCGCTTTCAAGAGCACGAAGACCATCGACAATGCCAACGGACCGATCGCCGTGCCGTCGCATTGCTGGAAAGTGCTGCTGCGCCAGCGGGGCAACCAGAACCGGCAGATCTCTCAATTCAAGGCGGATGAACTGAAAGCCATCGGCTTCGTGTTCACCAACGATGACGCCGGAGCCGCCACGTCGATCGAATCGGCTGTCCGTTCGGTGAAGGAGATCGAGGAGCTGACGGGCTTCAAGTTCTTCCGCAACCTCGACCCGGCCGTGGCCGATGCGGTGAAAAGCCAGAAGAACCTCGCCGACTGGTAGGGATTATGATACAATGAATTGAACCTTAACAACAAAAATCGTTTATGAAGAGAATCTTTTTGACAGGACTGTTTGCCTCGCTGATCGCGGTGGCATGCTTCGCGCAGAAGCCCTACAAAGTGGTCTTCTACAACTTCGAGAACCTGTTCGACACCATTCACGATCCCGGCGTCCTCGATGAGGAGTTCACGCCCGAAGGACCCAAGAAGTGGAACTCGGCCAAGTACACCAGGAAAATCGGGAACCTCGAACGGGTGTTGTTCGACATCGCCGCCGAGGATAAGGATTATCCCGTGGTGATCGGCGTTTCGGAGATCGAGAACCGCTCGGTGATGGAGGATGTGATCGCGCAGCCGAAACTCGCGCCCGGCAACTACCGCATCGTGCATTACGATTCGCCCGACGCACGCGGCGTCGACGTGGCGTTCTACTACCGTCCCGACGTTTTCAAGCTGGAGGGAAGTGCCGCCATTCCGTTCAAGATGCCGGAACTGCCCAACTTCAGGACGCGTGATTTCGTCACGATGTGGGGCACGATCGACAGCGAGCCGTTCTTCTTCCTCGTGAGCCACTGGCCTTCGCGTCTGGGCGGCAAGGAGGCTTCGGCCCCCAAGCGTCTGGCTGCCGCCAAGCAGGTGAAGCACATCGTCGACTCGGTGACCGCCGCCAACCCGGCCACGAAGGTGGTCGTCATGGGCGACCTGAACGACGATGCCACGGATGACAGCATCGTCGAGGGCCTCAACGCCAAGGGCAAGATCAAGGAGGTCGGCAAGGGCGACATGTTCAATCCCTTCATCGGCCTGCTGAAAGCGGGTTACGGCACGCTGGCTTACCGCGACGAGTGGAACCTGTTCGACAACATCATCGTTTCGGAGAACCTCGCCACCGGTTCCACGGGCAGCCTGAAAATCCAGCCCGCCGGCAACTCGAAGTTCTACGGCGGCATCTTCCGCCGTCCCTACATGATCCAGAAGGAGGGCCAGTACAAGGGCTATCCGCTGCGTACGTTCGTGGGCAACGATTTCCAGGGCGGTTTCAGCGACCACTTCCCCGTATATATCTACATCGCCAAATAAACACTCTAAAATATTTGTATGAAACTCAAAGTTCTACTTATTCTGATGCTCGCCGCCGTGACCTTCACGTCCTATGCGCAGGACGGAGGCATCCGCGGTAAGGTGGTTTCGCGCAACGGTCGCGTGGCCTTGAGCAATGTACAGGTGAAGATCGAATCGCTGGGTCTGACGGCCATGACCGACAAGGACGGCAACTTCATCTTCGAGAATCTTCCTGCGGGCAGCTACACGGTGCTCTTCTCTACGCCCGACTTCGAGGATCTCAACCTGATGGTCCGCGTAGGCGATAAGCATGTGCAGGACCTCAAGTCGGTGATCATCGTGCCGTCGGGGCAGAGTGCGGTTCTGGACGACGCCGTTTTCGCCGAATTCGACAGCGACTCCTCGTCGTCGGACACGCAGGCGCTGCCTTCGTCGCTCTCTTCGTCGAAGGACCTCTTCAACAACATCGCATCGTACCGTTTCAGCGAGATGCGTTTCAACGTCCGCGGCTACGATTCGCAGTACTCGGACATCTACCTGAACGGCATCCGCTTCAACGACGCCATGACGGGCTACGGTCCCTGGTCGCTGTGGAGCGGACTGAACGACGCGACGCGTAACCAGGAGAACTACACGGGCCTCGAAGCGTCGGATTTCGGCATCGGCGGCATCGGCGGCATGACCAACGTCAACGCCCGCGCCTCGCAGATGCGCAAGGGATTCCGCGTGAGCGTGTCGAACGGCAACCAGATGTACCGTTTCCGTGCGATGGTTTCCTACGGCTCGGGACAGTTGGACAACGGCTGGTCGTACGCCTTCTCGGTGGGAACCCGCCAGGGCGGCAACGGCTATGTGGACGGCGTTTACTACAACTCCTATTCCTATTTCGCTTCGGCCGAGAAGCTTTTCGGACAGAACCACCGCCTTGCGCTGACGCTGCTGGCTTCGCCTTCGGAGCGCGGCGCGCAGCAGGCTTCGACCGACGAGGCTTACGCCCTGTTCGGCAACAACTACTACAACCCCAATGTGGGTTACCAGGCCGGCAAGCTCCGCAACTCGCGCGTGCGCAACACCCACGAGCCGATCGTGATGTTGAACTATACGTGGGACATGTCGGAGAACACGCGTCTGAACGCCGCCACGTCGCTGCGTTTCGGCAGGAACGGCTATTCGGCCCTGACGTGGAACGCCGGAGCGGACCCCCGCGGCGACTACTACCGCTATATGCCGAATTCGGATAAGACGCAGATCGTGCCGGGCATAACCACCGACGAGACGATCTATTTTTACGCGATGGATGGCGCCATAGCGAAAGGTGTGTGGGACGGTATGCTCGACTACGACAAATTCTTCCAGACGAATATGCGGAATATCGACACCGATCCGGTGCTGTCCAAACTGATGGGCAATAACAGTCGTTCGAACTACATGATCGAGGAGCGTCACACCGACCAGCTGGACTACAACCTGGCGGTCAACGTGCAGCATAACATGCGCAACAACATGCGTATCGTCGGCGGCGCCAACCTGCGCGTCAACCGCACGAATTACTACTCGGAGATCAAGGACCTGCTGGGCGGCGACTATTGGTATGACATCGACAAGTTCGCCGAGCGCGACATGGCCAGCGCCGAGGCTTACCAGAACGACCTGGATTACTACTGGGCTACGGGGCACGCCCGCATTGCCCGTGTCGGCGACAAGTACGGTTACTACTACCGGGCGCACCTGCTCGAAACCAATGCCTGGGCCAACTACACGTGGGGCATCGGCGGTTTCTCGCTGGGCGTTTCCGGATCGGTCGGCTACTCGAACATGTACCGCGAGGGCATGTGGCGCAAGGGTCTGTTCCCCAACGATTCGAAAGGCGATTCGAAGAAACTCGACTACCTGACCTACGATGCGAAACTTTCGCTGGGCTACAAGTTCTCGGGAGCGCATTCGATCGAGGCCAATGTGGCTTACATGCAGCAGGCGCCCAAGTTCGCGACGGCATTCGTGTCGCCCCGTACGCGCAACACGACCACGCCGGGTCTGAAGGCCGAGAAGATTTTCGCAGCCGATCTTACCTATAACCTCAACCTGCCCTACATCAAGGCGCGTCTTTCGGGATACTATACGACGATCGAGGACCAGTCGAAGGTCATCTCGTTCTACGACGATACCCGCAGTTCGTTCACCAACTTCGCCATGAGCGGTATCGACAAACGCTACTACGGCGTTGAGTTGGGCCTTTCGGTTCCCGTATGGAACGGCCTCTCGGTCGTGGGTGCCTTGAGCTGGGGCGACTATACCTATACGTCGAATCCCAACTTCGTGCAGACGGTTGACAACGTGGACAAGATCGTACTGAAAGATAAGGTCAACTGGGACGGTTATCATGTGGAAAGCTCGCCGCAGCTGGCTTTCAACATCGGTCTCGACTACCGCGGACCGCGCAACTGGTTCGCCGGTGTGAACTTCAACTACTACGACAACATCTATCTTTCGATGAACCCGATGTACCGTACGGCTACCGCCATTAAGTATTATACGAATGTGCTGACTTCCAATACGGCCACCAATGCGCAGAAGGCATCGGCCCTCTCGTCGATCAAGACCCTCCGCAAGCAGGAGAAGTTTGACAGCGCATATACGTTGAGCGCCAATATCGGCAAGAACTGGTATATCCACCGGGTCTACATGCTGGGCTTCAGCCTCGAGGTGAAGAACATCCTCAACGATCAGGACATCCGCACGGGCGGTTACGAGCAGATGCGTATGAGCAAGGTCCGCGGCGAGGGCGGCGAGCAGATTTACGGCCGCTTCCCCTCGAAGTATTTCTACCTGTTCGGTACGACCTATTACCTGAATGTCTATTTCCGTTTCTAATCGCGCAAAGCATAATTTATGAAAAGTCTTAAAATAGCATTGGCGGCTCTCGTCGGTCTGGTGGCCGTGAGCTGCTACAACGATTTCGACACTCCGGCTCCGCAGAAACTCTATGTGGACGACGATATGGCCGCAATGGGGCTTACTCGGATCACCATTGCCGAAGTGAAGGAAAAATTTGGTCCGATCTCCAATACGGGAACCAACGACAATTTCTCCACGACCAAGACCCTCAAGTTCGGAACCCGCACGTCCGAGGAGGCCAAGTTCGACGGCCTCATGGAGTGGCCCGAGGCTTCGAAATACTACATCAAGGGCAAGGTGATCAGCAGCGACCGTCAGGGCAACATCTACAAGTCGCTCTATATTTATGATGATGGTGAGTGGGATGGGGATGACCAGACCGGAAAAGCCGGTATCGAGCTGAAGCTTTACAACGGCCTTTATCTCGACTTCCTGCTCGATCTGGGTGCGAAGCCGATCAAGAGCCAGTGGGTCTACGTGCGTCTCGACGGTCTCTATCTGGGTAACTACCGCATGATGCTTTCGATCGGAGGCGCTCCCTCGGACGGTATCAACACGGCCGGCAACCACAAGTTCTACGCCAACTCGAACCTCGACAACCCGAAGGTTGCCGCCTTGAACGTCTTCCGCGGCGAATACACGACGCTCGACGACTCGGACATCAAGGAGGTCGACGGTTCGAACTACACGTCGCTCGGCGAGGCCGATCTGGGCCGGCTGGTGCGTTTCAACAAGATCAAGATCCGCTATGCGGGTGTGAAGAATCAGGACGGCGTGACGCCTCCGAACCTCAAAAACGGCGGAAATGCGAATCCCTATCCGAGCTGGATCGTGACCGACTGGGGAACGCCCATCTTCGGCGCGTGGTATCGCTGGGCCTACAACAACAGCGAGCAGAATATCCGTCTCTACGGTTCGGTGCTGATGAGCTACAACGATGCGGCGGAGTACACTTCGGACCCGGGCGTTTACGGCATCCGTACGAGCGGTTACAGCCAGTTCGCCATGAAGCCCATCCCGAAGGACGGCACGGAGGGTACGGTGCTGGGCATCTACGGCATCTATGCGAAGAAGAGCGATTTCACGGGAGGTTCGGAGGACTGGGCGCAGTACCAGATTTCAGTGAGCCGTATCGAGGACCTCGGCTTCCCGCCCGAGTCGCTGCTTTCCGAGGAGTGGATCAGGGCCAATACGCCCGCCTCGTCGCTGACGCCTCCCGTGAAGAACGGCGGCGACGATTACGAGGGTGACTGATCCCGCGTTTGAGCAATAAAAAACTGCGGCCCCGATGGGGTCGCAGTTTTTTTGTGCCGCGGCGGCAGCGCTACCGCTTGTTCCATTTGCAGGAGGTCTGGTAGTAGCCGATCGCGCGGTCGACCTGCACGGCGTCCTTCCGCTCCATCGCTTCGAGGTGGTGGGGATTCTCCTCGGTGGGAACCACGCGGTACTGCTCGAAGCGGCGCACGGGCGACAGAATCGTGAAGGTGTCGCCTTCGAGGTAGCCGAGGTCCTGATAGGTGGCGATGAACGCGCGGTTGACATATGCCGGGTCGAAGATGCTGCGGCCGTAGAAATGCGAGTCGTAGCTCATGTTGAGCAGCGACAGCAGGGTGGGCATCAGGTCGATCTGCGAGACGATGCCGTCGACCACTCCGGGTTCGATAAGCCCGGGGGCGAGGATCAGCGCCGGGATGTGGTATTTCTGCAACGGAATCTCGGTGCGGCCGGCGCTCGAAGCGCAGTGATCGGCCGTGACGAGGAAGATCGTGTTTTCGAACCACGGCTGCCTGGCCGCTTCGGCGAAGAACCGTCCCAGCGAATAGTCGCTGTAAAGCACGCCTCCGGCGCGGCTCTTCGAGTCGTTGGGAATGCGGATTCGTCCGGCGGGGTAGGTGAAGGGGCGGTGGTTGCTGACGGTCATCACGTGGGCGAAGAACGGCTTGCCGCTGCGGGTCTCCTCGTTGAGCGTGCGGATGACCTTCCGGTAGGCGTCTTCGTCGCAGACGCCCCAGATGTTGGCGAAGGTGATCTCTTCGGGCTTGTAGCTTTTCTGGTCGACGATGTCGTATCCGTTGCCCGAGAAGAAGGTCTCCATGTTGTCGAAATAGCTGTTGCCGCCGTAGAAATAGGTCACGTTGTAACCCTTGTCGCGCAGCAAGGCTCCTGTGGAGTGCATTCCGGCGTTGTTCGGACGCTTGATGATGCTCTGGCCCGGGCAGGGCGGCAGCGAGAGCGTCACGGCCTCCAGGCCGCGCACCGTGCGGTTGCCCGTGGCGTATACGCGGTCGAACGCCAGTCCCAGTTTGTAGAGCGAGTCGAGTACGGGCGTGATCCGTTCCGTGTTGCCGAACCGCTCCATGTACGAGGCGCTCATGCTCTCCATGGTGATCAGCACGATGTTGCGGCGGATCTCCTCCCCTTCGGCGCGCACGGCGTGCAGGTTGTCGCCCGTGCTTTGGTAGACCCCGTGCACGAAGGCTTCGGCCTCGGCTTCGGGACGCGTGAGGTAGAACTGTTCGTAGTCGAGCGTGTTCTTGACGAAGGCGTCGTAGAACTTGTAGAGTCCGTTGGCCTGCAATTCGTTGACGTAGACGTTGTCGCTGTCCTGGAAGCGGGTGTTGAAGTTCAGCAGCCCGATCGCGGCGAACAGCGCCGCGACGTAGGCCGGTCCGATTACGGCTTTCCACCTCCAGCCTTTCAGGCATTCGGTCTGCACGAGTTCGCTGCGGAAGAAGTACCATGTCACGAGCAGCGTCACGACGACGATGCCCAGCGTCATCGGAATGACGGGGTAGGACTCCATGATGTTGCCCACCACCTCGTTGGTGTAGACCAGGTAATCGACGGCGATGAAGTTGTAGCGGACGCCGAATTCGTTCCAGAAGAAATATTCGCTGATGCCGTTGAAGATGATGGCGCCCACGTAGACGACGATGAAGAGGGCGAACCACACCGTGGTCCAGTGGCTGCGGAATCCGGGCAGGAAAAGCCGCAGTGCGAAGCTGCCGGCCCAGTAGCCCAGCACATAGAGGGCGATTCGCGGCGCGACGCTTCCGTATTCGTCGAAGATCGTGTTGAAGAACGCCACGTAGCAGAACGCCGCCACGAGCAGGGCGAGGAGGATGTAGCCCCACGGCTTTTTGTACTTGGTGCGCGAAACGCTCAACATGAAGAGCCAGAGGAAAATGAATCCCGCCGTCGCGGCGCAGAAATCGTTCACGGCGCCCAGCAGGAAGACTTCGCACCATTCGCCGAATGAGAAGGCGAGTGAGGTGGTCTGCTCGTTGAAAAGCAGTACGACGCGCAGCACGAGGCCGACGGCGACGGTCAGCAGCGACAGTTTGAGATAGAGGCCGGAGACCAGCCGAATACTTTTTTGCATGATGAATTTGGGAATTAACGGTACAAAGTTAACCATTTTCAGCCCGTTCGGAAAAAGAAAAGGCAGTCAACCGGGTGACTGCCTTGTTCTGTTGTTTTGAAAAATCGTTTGTTTTGGTGCTTACTTCGACGGGCGCATGACGACCTTCACGAGGTTTCCGTCCGCAAGGATCTTCTTGGCGAGCGCCTGCACGTCGGCGTTGGTCAGGTCGCGGATCGCCTGTTCGTGGTCGGCGATGTAGTTCAGGCCCGAGCCGTATTTGATCTGGATGTAGTTCATCCATGCGCCGTTCTGTTCGAGGCTGTTCTTCCAGCTCTTGAGCATGAATTCGCGGTGTTTCTCGATGTCCTCGCTCTTGGGACCGTTGGCTGCGATCTCCTCGATCTCCTTCATCACGATCTCGCGCAGTTCGTCGGCCATCTCCTCGTTGGTGTCGAACGAAATGGTCATGCTGTAAGTCTCGCGGGGGATGTACTTCGTCGAACCCTGGACGCGCACGCCGTAGGTTCCGCCCTTCTCCTCGCGGATCGAAACGAGATAGCGCGAATTGAGCGCCTGCGTCAGGAACGTCAGGGCCATTTTGTTTTTGAGCGTGTAGGGCATCTCACCCGAGAAATGGTAGTTGACCGAGACCTTCGGCTGCTGCATCGGAGCCGTGAACTCCTCCGTAACCTCGCCTTTCACCGGATAGGCCTTGTCGTCGACGTAATTGATCGGTTTGCGGGCGGCGGGGATCGAACCGATGTATTTCTCCACGAGGGGTTTCAGCGTTTCGGGGTCGATGTTGCCCACGAACGTGAAGACGAATCCGTTGGCTCCGGGGTAGAGCTTGGCGTAAATGCCGGGCAGCTGTTCGAAGTCGAACTTGTCGACGATCTCCGTCGAGATCATCTGACGGCGGGGATTGTGGCCGTAGGTCACGTCGGCCACCTTCTCCTGCATCAGGAAGTCGGGATTCGACTTGGCATTGGCGAGCTGGGCGAGGAGCATCTTCGTGAGATTGTCCACGTCGTCCTTGTTGAACCGGGGCTGCGTGAAATTGAGGTAGAGCAGCTGGAGCATCGTCTCGATGTCCTTGGGCGAGCAGACGCCGCCCATGGCGCTGGTGTAGTTCTCCACCGAGGGCTGCACCGAGGCCGTTTTGCCCGAAAGCTGTTTCTTGAGTTCCGTGGCCGAGAATTTGCCGACACCCGACATCGAGTTCACGGCGGGCATCATTTCGCCCATGTAGTACTCCTCGTCCGAGAGCAGCGACAGGCCGCCCTTGCCGACTACGCCCAGGCGCACTTCGTCGGCCTTGAAGGTCGTGGGTTTCACGACGACCTTCGCACCGTTGGCCAGCGTCCATTCCGTCGTTCCGAGCTGTTTGTCCTCGACCGTCTTCTTCACGGGCGAGCCTTTGAGCACGGTCCCTTCTGCGATCAGCGGCTCCTTGACCACGTTGTCCTCATAGGCCGTGACCTCCGATGCGGCCACCTTGTCGCGGATGGCGAGAATCTCCTCGGCGGTGGGCGTTGCGACGCCCTCCTTCTCGGGAGCGTTGATCACGATCACCTGATTCGTCGGGAGAATGGTCTGCTTCGCGAAGGCGTTGACGGCATCCACGTTGAGCATCTTGATCAGCATGCTGTCGAGCTGCCATTCGGTCTCGGCATCGGGCATCGGCTGGTTTTTCTGGTAGTTGTTCAGATAGGTCTGCACGAATTCGTTGTTGCGGCGGTCGTTGCGGTTGGCGTACGAGCGTTCGGCCTGACGCATCAGGTTCTCCTGGGCGCGTTCGAACTCGCCCTGCGTGAATCCGTAGCGGCGCACCTTCTCCATTTCGGTATAGAGGGTCTCGAAGCCGCGGGCCAGCTTGCCGTCCTCGGTCATGGCCACGAATACCGTGGCGTCGAGCGTCGGGATGATGCCGATCACGTCGCCCGTGCCCATGCCGGCGCCGAGGAACGGCGCGTCGGGCTGCATGGCGATCTCCTGCAGGCGGGCGTTCTCCATCGTGGACATGTAGGCCTCGATCACGTTGTTGGCCTCGGCCAGCACCGTGTTGGCGAGCTGTTCGGGAAGCGCCGGGCGCTTGATGAAGAGCTGCACCTTCGTACCCTGCATTTCGGGATCGGTGTAGATGCTGACGATCGGCTCCTCGTTGTCGGGAACCTCGATGGTCTCCTTCTGCGATGCGCCGGCGGCGGGAGCCGGAATGTCGGCCATCAGCGTCTTGATCTTCGATTCGATGGCATCCACGTCGATGTCACCGACCACGATTACGGCCTGGTAGTCCGGACGGTACCATTGTTTGTAGAAATCCTCCAGCTCCTTGTGCCGGAAGTTCTTCAGCCCGTCGAGGTAGCCGATCAGGTTGCGGCGCTCGTATTTCGTGCCTTTGCCCAGCGCCTGCAACAGCTTCATCGTCGAACGCCACGACGCGCCGTCGCGCGTGCGCAGCTCCTCCATGATCACGCCGCGCTCCGAGTCGATTTCCGACGGCTCCAGCGCGATGAAGTGCGACCAGTCGTGCAGGATCAGCAGCGCCGAGTCGATGATTCCCTCGCGCGAGGTCGGCACGTCCTTCATGTTGTAGCACGTGTAATCCCAGCTCGTGCCGGCATTGAGGTTGGCGCCGAATTTCACGCCCACGGTCTCCAGATACTCCGTGAGCTGTTTGCCCGGGAGGTTCTTGGTTCCGTTGAAGGCCATGTGTTCCAGGAAGTGGGCGAGGCCCTGCTGCGAATCGTTCTCCTGGATGGCTCCCACATCGTGGAGGATGTAGAAATCAGCCTGGCCTTTCGGCTTTTCGTTGTGGCGGATGTAGTAGGTCATTCCGTTTTCCAGTTTCCCGGTGCGGACCTCCGGATCGGCCGGGATCGGCTGGTTCATCTGTGCCGCGGCGCTGCCGGCGGCGAACGCCGCGACGGCCAGCATCAATAATTTTTTCATGGGCATTTGTGGTATAAGGTTTATTGTTTCTGTGTCTCTTCGGGGCGGTATTCGATGATATCACCCGGCTGGCAGTCCAGCTCGCGGCAGATCGCTTCGAGCGTGGAAAACCGGATGGCCTTGGCCTTCCCGTTTTTGAGGATCGAGAGGTTGGCGGGCGTGATGTCGACCCGTTCGGCCAGTTCGCCGAGCGACATCTTGCGTTTGGCCATCATTACGTCTATGTTTATGATTATCGCCATAAAGTCGTCCCCCCCCCTTTTATCGTTTGCATTTCTCTCATGTCGTCTGTTTTAGATGGTCAGTTTCTGCTCCTCGCTCAAATTCTGGCCGATGGCGAAGACCTCGGCGGCGAAAAGGATCAGGATACCCATGATGATCATTGCGTAGGAGACGTGGAAACCCGCGTCGACGGTGTATCCGCTTCCGGCGAGCAGTTCGGCGGCGCGGCTGTTCATCACCCAGTCCACGGTGTCGCTGATCAGTTCGGTGACGATCGTCAGCATGCCGATTGCGCGCAGATACCAGACGTTGCGTTTGTCGAGCGTGCGCTCTTCGCGGATCGAGCGGCGCAGCGAGTGGATGATCACGAACATCAGTACGATGATGGCCAGATAGAGAAGCGGGCAGAGCAGGACCAGCGCATAGAGCCATGCGCTGCCGCCGATCGAACGGAATGCCAGCCCCAGCGGGGATGTGCCCGGGGCGTTCTGCTCGACGACCAGGGCGAGTTTGCGGACGTTGGCTTTGATTTCCACGCCCGGCGCCGCGGCGATTTCGACGGCCGTTTCGGGCTGTCCCGTCACCCGGATGTCGCCCAGCATGTAGATCATGCGCGGCACGCCGGATTTCCACTTTTCGGCGATGTCGTTACCGAGTTCCGCGCCTTCCGCCGCGCCCCGCGAGAAATTGGGCAGGATTCCGTGGGCGATGCTTGCCACGAGTACGATGAAAAACGTAATGTAAATGACCAGCAGGCGTTGCAGGAGCGATTTTTTGTTCTGCATGTGTGACTATTTTGGTTTTACAGTTGCAAAGATAGAATTAATTTTCGAAAAACAAATAATATTTATCGTTTTTCGATAAAATTTTTCGCGGCGGACAAAAAAGGACGGCACAGGCGGCCGTCCTTCGGATCGTCTCCGGAGCGTTTACTCCACGTTGTCTTTCAGCTGTTTCCAGAATGAAGCGCTGATGGACATTGAGATCGAGATGGCCAGCACGTAGAGGATGAACATGACGACGAACGTGATGAAGCCGATGCCGATCGCGTTGCAGATGGCCTGGAAAATGCCGAATACGATGCCGAACAGTACGCCGACGACCAGCGACACGAAGAACATGGTCCATTTGCTGCCGTAGGTGGCGTCGTTCGAAGCCTTGATGGCCTGTATCGGATTTTTGCCCTTTTCGATGAGGAAATAGTAGGAGAGCGTCCATGCGATCGAGAGCACGATGCCCGGGATGACCATGAAGAGCACGCCGATGAAAATCGGGAAAATCATCAGGCCCATCGTGATGAAGAACTCGCCCATGTAGCGGCGGTATTTGCTGTCGAAAATGCCCAGGGGATTGACAATCTCACCCTTGGCCAACTGTGTGGGCAATAAGGTGATGGCGATTGTGGTCCCCACATTGAGATAAGGTATCCAGATCGTAATGAGCCATAAGGCCACTGCTGCGATCACCGAAGGTGCGTTCTTTACGCCGATGGCGACGGAATCCTTGAGGGTTTCTCCGAAATCGAGTTTTTTCACTTCCATAACTAACAGGTTTAAGGGTTAACATCAAAAACAAAAATACGAAAAAAATCGTATCTTTGCCTGCATAACCGTAAAATTCAATGCAATGGCTGAAAAATCTCGCTATAATTACCGGGTTGAACCGCAGGACGTGGATTTCACGCTGCGGGCGACAATCCCTTCGCTGGGCGGCTCGATACTCAACACCGCGGGCATCGACGCCCACGGCAAGGGGTTCGGAGTCGATGCGCTGAATGCCGACAACCATTCGTGGGTGCTTTCGCGCATGGCCGTCGAATTCGACTGCCAGCCCACGCAGTACACCGACTACACCGTGGCTACGTGGATCAGCGATTACGGCCGGGTGCTCTCGACGCGAAACTTCACGCTGACCGATGCCGCAGGCCGCGAATTCGGCCGCGCCGTGACGCAGTGGGCGATGATCGACCTGCAGAGCCGTTCGGCGATCGACCTCTCGTGGGTGGGCGATGCGCATGCCGACGCCATCGTCGATGCCGCGCCCCCGACGGACAAGCCGCGCAAGATCCGTGCGGTAAGCCCTACCGCGACGGCCGAACACCGCGTGGTTTACAGCGACATCGACTTCAACCGCCACGTCAACACGATGCGCTATATCGAAATGATGCTCGACATGCTGCCCGTCGACATGCTGACGCAGGAGGCTCCGGTGCGGCTGGACATTCATTTCCTGAAAGAGTGCCGTTTCGGGCAGACGCTGACGGTGGGGTGCGAGTTGCGCGGGCGTTCGGCGCTGTTCGAAATTTCGGCCGACGGCGCTGCGGCTGCCGTGCGTGCCTCTATCGAATGGAAATAGGCCTGCGGGGAACGCTTCGCAGGGCGCTTGTGGAACGGGTTTTGCAGTTTACGGCTGCAAAACCTTTTTTCATTATGGAGAGCGCAACCAAAACACAAGCGAAAAACAAGTATCAGGTAAGCATCGACCTGCTGAACGATGCCGTGGGCAAGGAGATCGCCACTTCGTTGCAGTACATGTATTTCCACACTCATTTCGAGGACGACCGCTACCAGTATCTCTCGAAGATCATGCGCGAGATTTCGATCGCCGAGATGCGCCACATCGAGGAGTTCTCCGACCGCATCCTGTTCCTGCAGGGCGACGTGGACATGAACGCCTCGTTCCGCACCCGGCAGGTCACCGACGTGAAGGAGATGCTGCGCATGGCCATGCAGCTGGAGCAGAGTACGATCGACAGCTACAACGAAGCCTCGCGCATCGCCTCGGAGAACAAGGACGCCGTAACGCACAAGATGTTTCAGGACATCATCGTCGAGGAGGAGCAGCATCTCGACACCTTCCGCACCGAGTTGCAGAACCTGATCGACTACGGCGAGGAGTACCTCGCGCTGCAATCGGCCGCCGGCAGCAAGCATACGTCGAAGAGTTTCAACCATTCCGGCGGCGGCGAATAGCGGTTCGCGCGGCGGAAAGCACTTCTGACGCAAAAAACGGAATCCTTTTGCCGGGGTCCCGTTTTTTCGGTTATCTTTGTACCTGAATCATTCGCGGGAACCTATGCAAACCCCGGCCGGCGCATGAGTTCCTCCCGGGGGAGGGATTCGGGGCGGGGCGGGCCTGCCGACGCGGCCGGAGGCCGCAGGCGTCGGGTTGCCGGATCGGATGAACGGCATGAAATCGCCGGAATGCTCTGATACGATGAAAATAACGATTTTAGGACCTGCCCATCCCTACCGCGGGGGCCTGGCCTCGATCATGGAGATCATGGCCCGCACGTTCCAGCGGCGGGGCGACGAGGTCGACATCAAGACCTTCACGCTGCAATATCCCTCGCTGCTGTTTCCCGGCGAGAGCCAGACGGTTGCGACGCCTCCGCCTGCGGACCTCCGCATCTGCCGCTGCGTCAATACGATGAATCCGCTGAACTGGGTGCGCGTCGGCCGCCGGATACGCCGCGAGCGTCCCGATTTCGTGCTGATGAAGTACTGGACGCCCTTCATGGCCCCCTGTTTCGGGACCATTGCCCGCATCGCCCGCGGCAATGGCCATACGAAGGTGCTGTGCCAGATCGACAACGTCGAGCCGCACGAACGTCACCTGACCGACAAACCCTTCAACCGCTACTACCTGCATTCGGTGGACGGCTTCGTCTACATGTCCGAGCAGGTGCACGGCGAACTGAAGGCATACACAGCGAGCTTCGCGCGTACAGCGACGCTCCGGCCCTGTTTTCGCCGCACCCGCTGTTCGAGAACTTCGGCGAGCGGGTCGAACGCTCCGAGGCGTGCGTGCGTCTGGGGCTGGACCCTGCGAACCGCTACGTGCTTTTCTTCGGGCTGATCCGCGATTACAAGGGGCTTGACCTGCTGCTCGACGCCTGGGCGCAGCTCCGGCGCGCGGGCCGCACCGAGGGCCGCCGGCTGATCGTGGCGGGGGAGTTCTACACCGCCCGGGAGCCGTATCTGAACCGGATCGCCGACAACGGATTGCAGGACGAGGTGCTGCTCCACGACCGCTTCATCCCCGACGACGACGTGAAATATTATTTTTCGGCGGCGGATTTCGTCGTCCAGCCCTACAAGACCGCCACGCAGAGCGGCGTGACGCAGATCGCCTATCAGTTCTGCGTGCCGATGGTCGTGACGGCGGTCGGCGGACTGCCCGAGATCGTGCCCGACGGGCGCGTGGGCTACGTCGGTCCTCCGACGGCCGAGGGGGTTGCCGCGGCGATGGACCGCATGTACGAGGGCGATGCGCTGAAACGTTTCCGGGAAAACTGCGTCGAGGAACGCCGCCGCTTTTCGTGGGAGGAGATGTGCAGCCGCATCACGGAGCTGTACGGGCTGGTGGCTTCCGGAAAATAGGGGGCGCCGCAGCTTCCGGGAGAACTGTTTTTTCGGCATTTCGTTTGTTATTCAGGCGAAAAGACCTATCTTTGCGGGACCTAACTCATACTCTTGCATATTGTGGCGTCACAATTCATCAATCTGAAATCCAGGTTGCTTAACCCGTATGTGGTATTTGCCGTCTGGATGCTCTGCACGGTTTGGATCTGCATCACGCAGTCGCTGGCCGGGCCTCAGAACTACAACAATTTCCTGGTCTTCCGCGGGGTGTTCGACCATCTGTTCTCCTCGCTTCCCCTTTACGAGCCCTATCCGCTCGAATACGGGGATATCAACCATTACGGTCCGATTTTCGCCTTTATCATCGCACCTTTCGCGGTGCTGCCGCCGTGGCTGGGCATGTCGCTGTGGTGCATGAGCCTTTCGCTGCTGCTCTACTGGACCGTCCGGCAGCTGCCGATGCCCGTGGTGCTGACGAGCCTGGTGCTGTGGCTGACGCTCAACGACTTTTACGGAGCCTGCTTCAAACAGCAGTTCAACATCGCCGTCGCGGCGCTGGTCGTCGGGGCGCTGGCCATGATCGAGAAACGCCGCGAAGGATGGGCCGCACTGTTCATCGTCATCGGTACGTTCGTCAAGATTTACGGCATCGTCGGGCTGGCCTTTTTCTTCTTCGTGCGGCGCAAAGGACGTTTCATCGGGTATATGGCTTTGTGGAGCGCCATGGCCCTGCTGCTGCCCCTGCTCTTCGTCAGTCCCGAATACCTCTGGTCGCAGTATGCGGCATGGGCCGCCGACATTGTGCAGAAGAACGGTGAGAACATGTTCTGTGCCTATACGAACATCTCGCTGGTGGGCTGTGTGCGCAAGATCAGCGGTTCGCCGGCCTATTCCGACCTGCTGATCATCGTCCCCGCCATGGTGCTGTTTCTGCTCTCCTACCTGCGCACCGGGCAGTACAAACACTTCAGCTACCGCCTGACGATGCTGGCTTCACTCCTGTTGTTCATCGTGCTGTTCAGCAGCGGCAGCGAACACAGCGGCTATGTGATAGCCGCGCTCGGCATGGGTATCTGGTGGGTGAATTTTCCCCCCCCCGCACGCGGCCGGCTCGAATGGACGCTGCTCCTACTGGCCCTGTTCGCCAGTTTCTCCTATAACTTACTCCCGACTAAGTTCTACCGTGGCGTATTCGTAGCCTACGCGCTGCGTTCGCTGCCGTTCTTCGCCATCTGGCTCCACTGCATCCGGAGGCTGTGGCGCGAGGATTTCGCCGTCACGGACGTCCTTCTGGACTACAAAACCCTGCCTGCGGCAGACGAGGCGGCAAACGAGGCGGCAGAATCCCGTCCCGCGCGGCCGGGCGACGGGCTCGACATCGTATGCCCGTGTTACAATCCGGCTCCGGGGTTCGTCCCTGCGCTGGCCCGCTCCTATGCGGAGCTTTGCGCCCGGTATCCGGACAAGCGCCTGCACCTGATCGTCGTCAACGACGGTTCGCCGCATGGTTTCGGCGAGGAACAGCACGGGGCGCTGCGGCAGGCCGTTCCGGATGTCGAGATCGTCGATATTCCGCACGGCGGCAAGGGCGCTGCCATCCGGGCCGGCATCGCCCGTTCCCGGGCCCCGTATACCATCTATACGGACATCGACATGCCCTATACGGCGGAGTCGATGTGCGAGGTGATCGACCGGGTGTTCGCAGGGACCGACGTGGTGATCGCCGTGCGCAACCGGAGTTACCATTCGCGGCTTTCGCCCATGCGCAAGATGATGTCCTACGGGTCGAAACTGCTTAACCGCATCTTCCTCAACATCCGCCATACCGACACGCAGGGCGGTCTGAAGGGCCTCTCGCCCCGCGCTCGGGCGGTGATGCTGCGCACACGCATCTCCGATTTCCTGTTCGACACCGAATTCGTCGTCCTCGCCGCACGCGACAAACGCCTGCGCATCGAGGAGGTCGAGACCATGCTCCGCGACGGCATCGTCATGTCGGCGATGTCTCCGCGGGTGTTGTTCCGTGAATTGAGAAACTTTTTCCGTATCGCCATCCGCCTATGACTGTGACACTCGGTTTCGACGTCGAGGAGTTCGATTTTCCGCTCGAAAGGGGCCGCGGAATCGATTTCGGCACCCAGCTTGCGGTCAGCTCCGAGGGGCTGGAGTTCCTGCTGGACCTGCTCGCGCGGCTGGAGCTGCGGGCCACGTTTTACACGACGGCCAATTTTGCCCTCCACCGCACGGACCTTGTCCGCCGCATCGTCGCCGGAGGCCACGAGGTGGCTTCGCATGACTATTACCACGGGCTGACCGCCGGGTCGGACCCTGCCGGCAGCCGGCGGACGCTCGAAGAGCTGACCGGACAGCGCATTGTCGGCTACCGTGCCCCGCGGCTGGCCG